>Ga0255047_10000551_pt1 | contig 30551 bp, 10 predicted proteins | sample JV7_2_1_MG_FD_183640 | JGI IMG/M metagenome (GOLD analysis project Ga0255047, IMG submission 183640) | Seawater microbial communities from Jervis Inlet, British Columbia, Canada - JV7_2_1 | ecosystem: Environmental > Aquatic > Marine > Inlet | place: Canada: British Columbia | collected 2016-10-06
TTATACAATTGATTTAATTATTGATGATGTTATAGAACACTTTGAAGAGTGTGAAGAGTATGAAAAATGTGCTGAATTAGTAAAATTAAAAGAACAATCTGAAAATGACGCTTGATCAAATAGCATATAATATACTTAACCTTCTTAGGGGTGGTAGATCTAATATTGATGAGCATATTTCACTTGATCAAATCAAGTTTAATATTAAACATTATCGTGCTATGTTTATTCGTAGAGATTTTGCTCGCAATGGAATAGTAACTAGACACTTAGAACAAGACCTAGGATGCTTAAAACTTATTCGTGTTGATGCTTCTAAGTGTTGCAGTCTTCCTGTTGGATGCCCAATTTATCGAACAGAGCTTCAGCTCCCCAAAACTGTAAGATTCAATTTTAGAGAAGCTATTACATATACTGGAGATATTACTGGAGTGGGAAGAATTCCACTTATTGAGCCTCAAGAAGTAGCATATTTATCTTATGATAAACATACTAAGAATCGTTCAAAAGCATATATGATTGAAGATTATATGTATGTATATAATCCAAATGCTATGGAGCATATTAATGTTCGTGGAGTATTTGAAGATCCAGAAGATTTAAGAGCATTTGATTGTGGAGCAGCATGTTATGACGAATCACAAGATTTTCCTTTACCCGCAGATATGATTAATGCTATTACTACAGGTTTAATCAGTGGAGAATTAAGAATACTAGCTGGAACTTTCAGTGATACTGAAAATGACAGACAACAAGATAAACAACTTACTAACGTTCAACAAGAAGAATAATTATGGCATATAATACTAACTCCGACATTTTAGCTGATAAAGCAGCTAAAGCACTAGAATCCGGCATTGGGAAGTGTGGGGGACAACTTATTGCACCCTCAGCTGTAACTACTGGCAACTTCGTGGCTATTACAATAATTACAAATACTGTATTTACTACTCTTACTGGAAGTATCGCTAACGTAGATAATACTGATACCTATCCTGCAGGAATAACACTCTTTGGGAATTTCACAACTGTTACACTTGCTTCAGGGATAGTTATTGCTTATACAGCTTGCTAAACCAGTTCTTATAAAAAACTTAAAATTAAAATATTATGCCTAAACAACCAACAAGCGCAGCTGAAAAAGCTAGAGCAAAAAAACTCATAGAAGAACAAAAGCGTAAAATGAGAATAGCAAAAGCAAAAAATAACCTTGTTGAGCCCAGCAAGGAGATAACATATGGAATACCTGATGCTAAAAAACATATTACTGTATTACCAAAAGTAGTAATTACTGGTAAGAAAAAGACAGATCAAAAACCCAATACAGTTCGTTACGGAGATAATGCAAAACCTCTATCTGAAGATCAAATTAAAGGCAGAGCAGGAGAAAAAGCTTATGATGCACGAAAGAAAAAAGCAGCAGCAGCATTGGAGACTGAAAATAAAAAGTACGAAACAGAGCAAGCTGCAAAAACAAGTAAGAAAAAGTCAGGAACTAAAACATATGCTGATTTAGATCCTGCTATTAGAGATAAAGCTCGTGCTTGGAATATGAAAACTTATGGTACTCATAACCCAACTGCAGCTGCTAAAAAAGCTGGAATTAGTAAAGCAGAGTTAGCTAAACAGCACAAAGCTGGACCCAAAAAGCCTGCTGCAGTACCGCCTGCTACTAAGGTTGAAGAACCTAAAGCAGAAGTTTCGGCTCCAAAAGAAAAGCCAACAACTGCTTCGATGGTTACACAAGAGCAAGAAGACGAGCTAGATAGACAAGACGCAGCTGAAACTGAGAGAGTAGGACGAACTTCTGATAAAGCGGACAGGATCTTAGATAGATCTGAAAAGAGACAAGATAGAGTCCTTAAACGGGGTGCCAGAACTCAGGCTAGAAGATCAAAACGTAATGAGAAGGTAGAGAATAGGGCAAAGAAGCGGGAGACAAAAAGAGGAGACCGAAAAGCTATTTCAAATATGCGGAAACAGTCAGCTTCTGACCTCAAAACAATAAAACGATACCAATCTGCTGGAGAAATTACTTCACCTTTGGTTGGTAAAAAAGAAGTTAATCAAAATCTAAATATTCCGTTAAGATTACGAAGGGTTAATACAGAAAATATAGTAAAAAACCCTACGCTCAGTAATTCCGATGCTGCAAGAATTTCAACAAATCCTAACTATCCCTCGCCTGTTTTGCCCGAAAACCAAAATAAAAATACCGGACTAAAGAAAGTGCTCCCAAGGGTGAGAAAGGTGAGAAAACAACGAAGAAGGTAAGAATGCATACTTTTAAGGATATATATGGACAGTACACTAAATCTGTAGAGAACCCCATAAGCAAAAAATTGTTTAAGGAGATCTGTGAAAGATTTAATATTGAGGTCATAAATTCTATCCTTAAAGGAAATGTATTCAACATGAAAAACAATCTTTCTAATCTTTCTGTTCGTAGAATTGAGCGCAACCCTTCTAAGCCAACAATAAATTGGTGGGAAAGTAATAAATACAAGCAAGAACTTCTTGCTGAGGGTAAACAATTGTATAATAATGATACAGGAGAAGGTGAAAAGTGGTTTATCTACTATACTGATCCCTGGTATTGTAAATATCACTGGGAAAAGCATAGATGTAAAATCCCTAATAAAACTGCATATCGTTTTACACCTACTCGAGGGATAAAAGGAAATAAAGAAAAGCTAACTAAACTTTTAAAAGGGGATGATTTAGCATATCTCAGATTCAAGAAGCATGGCAATATATAAGAACATATCTAGTAAAAGTGTTATCCGTAAAATCTTTAGGGACTTAAATCCTAATACAGATAACTGGATTGATGATGCTGTAGAGTGGATTGGGGAAGCGCTAGAGCATGTAGGAGCTAGTCCACAGTTAGTAACTAAGACAGTTATTTTGGATGTAAAAGATTATAAAGCTTTAATGCCTAGTGATTTATATTACATCAATCAAGTAGCTATTAATACTACAGCAAGTGGCTCATCTGTAGCATCTCAAATAGATACTATCAGAGAAAAGCTTGATGCAATTATTCTTGCGGGAGATAATGCTGGTGCTCAATTAAATGAAGTTAATTCCAGACTTCATGTTTTAGAGCAAACATATCTTAACAGTAACAATTTATATATATTGGCATATTGTACTACAAACTTTCCTAAAAATATACATTGTACAACTTGTGTAAATGAGTACGCCCTTGGAGAGGATTGTTACTATATAGATAATGATTTAATTAAAGCTTCTTTTGTTACTGGAAAAATCTGTTTAAGTTATACAGCTTTTCCAGTAGATGATGAATGTTTCCCAATGGTTCCGGATGAGATTTCATTTAAAGAAGCAATGTTTTGGTATGTGTATAAAAAACTACTTCTTGGAGGAACGGTTCCACAAGCAAATAATAAAATTGATTATTTGTTTGCTGATGAGAAATGGAAATATTACTGTACTCAAGCTAGAAACGCAGCTAATTACCCAGATATTGATAAGTATGAATCTTTTATGGATCAATGGGTTAGATTGATTCCAAATATTAATAGACATTCTGAAGGCTTTGCAGGTCTTGGAATGCGAGAAACTTTACATAGAGGGTACTAATGCAAAAGTTTTTAAAAGGTATGCAGAAAGACCCTGAACGGGTTGATCAAGGAGAACACACATATAGAGATGCATTAAATGTAAATCTGTATTATCAAAAAGGTGCAATTGTAAATGAACAAGGAAACCAAATTGTAGCTGATATAGTTCCTGCTATCTATGAAATTATTGGAGCTTGCCCACTTGAGGATGGAAGAATTGTAGTTTTTGCTATTGATTCTATTGGAGATATGATTTCAATCTTGTCTCCAAAAGATGGAACATACACAGTCTTATATCGAGATGATAATTTAAATTTTCAATCTGATTTTACTATTGAGGCAATAGCTAAAGTAAATACACAAGGAGATATCCTTGTGTATTTTACTGATAACTACTTAAGTAGAACAACTGATACTGCTACTGAAATTAGCTATATAGATGATTTTAATCCTCCAAGAATTTTCAATGTTTCTAAACAAGAACGTTCCCTTTTAACATCTTCTGAGACCGCATTGTATGGAAATGCAGAATATAATGTAGACAAATTAGATCTGTTTTTACATGCAGGATCAATCCCACAGTTTGATGAAGTTAGAATTGAAGAGGGAGGTGGAGTTGTTAGTGGAACATATCACTTGGCTTTAGCATACTCTGATGAAGATGGAAATAAAACTAACTATTTAGTTACTTCAAATGCTGTACATCTTGTAACAACTCCAGAAAATACTATCCCAACTGAAACTATTACTGGAGATCCCCAAAGCTCTCAAAGTAAAAAATCTATTACCTGGGAAGTGGATATTCCCATAGCTGTAAACTATTCTCATATAACTCCAATTATTATTCAAAGGCTTGGAGGAGGTCAAAATCAAACTTCAAGTGAATTTGCATATGAATTGCAAGATGTTAAAATTCCTAATTATACTGGAAGTACACGACGATTAGATATTACATATACTGGGCTTGAGAGTGTTGCAGCTGGGGCTGTTAATGAGGTAGTTATAGACCATGTTAGATATGAAACTGGTAAAACTCTAGTACAGTTAGAAAACCAACTTTATTTATCTAACCTTCAAGCTCGAGGAGATATTGGGTATCAACGATTTGCAAATAATATTAACTTAGAAGCAGTTACTGAAACAATTGAAAGGTTTGATCCTAGATATTTTGATTTGATTAGTTTGAATGAAGGGTATTCTTTATTTGATTCTCCTACAACTATGACTTCCTTCACAGTTGATTCTAGATTTGAAACATATAGAGCTGAGCAAGATGTAAGCAGTGTAGATACTACAGAACAAGAAAATAAATTTTCAAGTCAAGTTCGAAAAGGGTATAAAGATTCTAAACTTTTTTATAAAAAGAAATCTTATAGACGATCTGAAGTATATGCTTTTTACATATCTTTTGTATTAAAAGATGGTACAGAAACTTATGCATATCATATTCCAGGCAGAATAGCTAGAGAAATTGCAGATGGGATAAACGAAGACACAGCCATAAGCAGACTCCCAAGTTCAAATATTTCTACAAGCATATTCAATGCTACAGAACTACAAAATCAATACGGAGATATCTCTATATATCAAGCGACTGATACTCAGGTACTTTTAAATGAAATTTCAGGAGTAGATACTACTACAAGTTTTTGGGAGAACAGAAATGAATTCTACCCACAAACTTCAGATTTTGATATTTGGGGAACAAATATAAATGGGGATGCAGTAAGTGTTGGAACATTACAAAATGATAATGTTAGGCATCATAAAATGCCTTCTAATAAACATACTGATTGGAAATATATTGGGCCTGGAACCACATCACAATCAAACTTTAATCCCAACATTTATGGGGAGGGAAATACAGAGGTTCAAGATTTCAAAATGTTTGAAGATATAAGCATTTTGGGGATCAAACTTTCCAATGTTCAGATCCCAAAATTTATTCTTCGTCAAGTACAAGGATATAAAGTTTATTACGCTAAACGAAATCAAGAAAATAAAACCATTCTTGGTCAAAGTATACCTGTTCCTGCAGCATTTGAAGGAAATACCGCATCTACTATGGATGCAGACTTAGCTGCTAGAGGCCCATTTTCTAAATCTTGGTATATGTATGGGGGAATTCCTCCAAGAGAAATAAATTATCTCAAAGTAAAAAGAGCTGAAAATACCTATAGAGGAATATCAGTATTTGGATTTCATGATTTCAATCTACTTAAAAATAAACACACTCTCACAGGAGCTACACATGTAGATGTGCAAAGCATTCTTGTTATGCGGCATTACAGAGGAGGGCCAAACTCTAAAGAAGATATACAAACAACTACTAAGTCGTTTTATATGCCTGATTGGTTGAGTTCTGAAGTTGGGAATACTTTTGATCCTGATGATATTATAGAAGATGACGAGTCTGTTGGAGTTTCACATGATTTAAAAATTAAAAGTTTCAACACTTCTATCATGTTGGCATCTGCTTATTTAATGCCAAGTAATAGTACTGATACACAATTGGGAATTGCAGATGGATGGGCAGAAAATAGTGGACTATCTAATTTAAGTAGCATTTATACATTGAAGGCAAAAAGTATAACTTACCTTCCTGGGCATCTGCATCTTAAAACTGTTGGGGGAACAGAATTTCATGGCACAGATTACTTGTATAATTTTGCAGGAGAATCTGAAATTGCAATTGGGTTAGAATCTGGATTACCAATGCTTTCCGGATGGAATGCTCAAGGAATGGAAACTATATGGGGAGGTAGATTTTCTTGGTACGCATATTTTGGGTACTTAAACCCAGGGGTTGGGGAATGGTACAATCTTAACTATGTGTTAAAGCAAGGATCTCCATGGGTGAATGCACAAGAAGGTTGGGGTGGGGTAGTTGGTAACGGAGGGTGGCCAGCTACATACTTAGTTAATCTTTGCAGTATCAAATCTGATGTATTTAAATCCTTTGACGAGCAAAGCCTTGTTTGGACTGGGTACTATAAAGAGATTGATCTTGTGAATGAGGATACTGGAACTACAAGTAGTGACAACTATTATGTAGGAGCGGAGTCTGATAACATCTTTGGGGGAGATACATATATTGGAAGGTACTCATTTAGAAGTACTTCTATTAGTTATGGGCATTCAAAGTTTACACCTTTTGATATTCCAACAACTGATTCAGAAACAGCTATTATAGATGCACAAGTTTCTTTGCAAGATGTAATGAATTGGAGTGGACTTACAGTTGATGAATTAATTGATTCTGAATATATTAATGATGATGTTTCCCAGACTCTTACTGGAGCAGTTATTGATTTCATCTTTGGCGGAAACACAAATGTATCCACGTTTACACAAGGACAGCGAGAAAATCTTTTATTTAAAGACATTGCCAAAGAAAATGTAACTGTTTGGGGAATACCAGAGACTTGGACTAGGGGAGATAATGTGCCAACTTCTACAGTATTTTATTTTATGTGTGAATCTGATGATCTGCTTGGATTTAGACACATGGGAGATAAAGAAGCTGGAACCAATGTAGAAAGCAGTACATATTTTGGACCTGCTACAGCAAAAGATGCAATCTTCAATGGTCCATTAATGGATTCTACTCATATGGATCATTTGCTGTATATGAATAACTATTCAGCTAATCAAGATATTAGAGTAGCACTTCCATTTCCTAAAAAACTTAATGATGTCATTAGATTTCCGACAAGAACGATACGTTCGATGGATGATGAAGGGTCAATCAACGATAAATATCGGATCTTCCAAGCCCTTGAGTATAAAGATATTCCCAGAAACAGAGGAGATATTTTTAAACTATTTACTCTTGGGGCGATCTTGTACATACACACAGAAAGAAGTCTTTTTGCTACTAAGGGCAAACAAGAACTTCAATTAGGAGATAACTCCCAAGCATATGTAGGGGATGGAAATATCTTCTCTCAAGACCCTAGTGAAATTCTTCCAACCGCTCAAGGATATGGTGGATGTGATTCACAATTTGCAAACTTAGGTACTAGATATGGGCAATTCTTTATGAATCGCAGAGATAAAAAAGTGTACTTATATTCTGAATCTATTGTAGAAATTAGTTCTTTAGGTATGGAAAAGTGGTTTTTAAACCATACCCCATTTAGACTAGAAGAGCTTGGAATTGATTTAGAATTGACTGGATTTAAATTAGATTCCCCAACTTCATATTTTGGATTTATAGCTACTTATGATCCTAAGTTTAAGAGAGTTATTCTAACTAAACGTGAAAGAATTCCTACAACTTTACTTACTAATTTATTTGCTTCAGAAGTAATTATTATCGCTAATAATAATTTTTATGATACTCGTAGTGAAACTACATTGTTATTTTCTGATAACATATACTTTACTGAAGGAGGATGGACAATATCTTACTATCCAGAAATCGAAGCTTGGGGTAGTAGACACTCATATATCCCAAGATTTTACGCTTCTACCGCTCAAGAGTTTTATAGTTTTGTAAATTCTTTGGAGTCTTGGGATTCTCAAATTTGGGAGCACTCTAATTTCAATAATCCTGGAAGCTTTTTTAATACTATATATAATTCTGAATTTGAATTTATTTCAAATCCTTCCCCTGGAGAAGCTAAAGTTTATTCTTCTTTCTATTTTTGGGCAGATGTAGTAAGTATTAGTGCTAACAACTACAAAGAGACTCATAAACATACATCTCCAGGATTTGATAGCTTTTATGTATACAATACAGCTCAGGTTTCTGGGGAGCTTACTCCCATTGATTATTTATCTAATGTTAGAAGAGCAGATAAACTTTGGCATATCAATGATTTCAGGGATATGGCTGATATGGAAGTTATAACTACTGCAGAGTTAGTAACTGGAGTTTCAACTATAGCAGGAACTTTTACAGAGGGTGTAACTTCTAATCAAGATGGTGTAACAATGTTCACTTCAGAAGGAACAGTTAACCCTACATACATTAATACTACTAAATCTTGGTATGAACAAAAACGTTTTATTGATCATTATTTAGGAATACGTTTAATTAATAACAATTCTACTGCAAATTTAGTATATTTGTATGCGGCAGGAACCAAGCATCGTAAATCCTCAAGATAATGGCTAAGAAAAAACCTACAAAAGCTGCCAAAAGACCTCTACGAAAAAAACGTAGAAAACTTATAGGTGGAGGAGAATATGCTCTTCCTACATCTACAATGGCTACGACATCAAACCTGATGGGGCTGGGAGATCCCAACGTATTTAAACAAAACTTAGCACAAGCTGACCAAAATTTGAATTCTGAACTGTATCGTCAGAATCAACAGCAAAAAATGATGGAGCAAGCTTCAGAGGAGCAAGCGAAAGAAAATTTAAATACTAATTATAAAACTCATGGCGCTGAAGCTATTAAAGCTTTTGGAACAGGAATAGGAGCCGCTAGGGCTGTAAATAAAGTTGCTAAAGGGACTGCAACTGCTAAGCAAGTAGCTTTAGCTGCTAAAGCTGGTAAAAGCGCCTCTGCAAGTAAAAATCTTATAGGTGGATTATCTACTTATGGTTCTGGGGCAACTGCTGGTACAAATGTAGGAAATATGTTTCGCGCAGCAGGACCTGGAGGTCTTGGAGCAGGTTTATCTATAGCGGGAGCGGGAGTAAAAGCAGCTTCAAATGATAAAGATGCAACTACAGTAAATGTAGGAGAAACCGCAGGAACCTTAATGCAAGGTGCAGGAACAGGTCTTGGAATAGCTGGTGGACTTGCTGCTTTGGGAGCAACAGGTTTTGGAGCACCATTAGCAGCTCTTGGAGGTATCGGATATGGAATACATGCTCTTGCTAAAAGAAATAAAGCTAGAAAAGAAAAAGCTAAACAAGAAGATTTGTATGCGGCTAAAACTGACATGTTATCTAGAGCACAGTCTAACGCATTTAATAAATCTTTTACTAAGTCTGGAACTGATTATGGATTTAATACTGCAAATTCTATGGGTGGCTCAGGTGCCTATGGAGATGAAATAATGTATAAAACCGGAGGATATCTAAAACCACTTTCAGGAGGGGCTGTAGAAGTTGTAGGTCCTTCACATGCTAAAGGAGGTGTTATGTTAGATAAAAATACCGAAGTAGAAGGCAAAGAAACTATAGATAAAGTTAAAATGAGCACAGGAAAAAATTCAGATTATGTCTTCTCTCAACATTTAAAACTCGGAGGTAAAAGTTTTGCTAGACGACACAAAGAAATTCTAAAAGGTGGAGGAACTCAACAAAAAATTCAAGAGCTTGCAAAACTTCAAGAAAGGTACGCTAGAAATAAAAATCAAGACCCTAATAGAGATCCTGGCAATGTTGCAAAAATGGAAGATGGAGGAGATCCTGAATTAGAATATACCGCAGCTGAAGGAGTTTTAGATCATGTACCAAAGGGGCAATCTCTTGGAGATGATAGCATGTATGGAAATCGTCAATATGATTTTGAAGCTGTAAAAGATAGAAATTCTTGGTATGATTGGGAAGATTTTGATATAACAAATCCAGAAGATATTTTAAAATTTCAAAAAGCATATAATCAAGAGGTACAAAGTAGAGGAGTAAATCAACCCAGTATTAAAGAAGACGGAAAATGGGGAGAACAAACTTCTACTGTACAACTCTTACAAGGAGTGAAATCTAGTCCTGCAGAAGAGATAGATTCTGAAACTCCAGAAGGAGAAGTTAAAGTAGATTCAGATACGACAGAAGAATTTGAACTTTCAGAAAAGGAAAATGCAAAGTTTGTCCCCCCAGCAGCACTTCTTGGAGGTCTTTCTGGACTTGCAGCACCTGCATGGGCACTAAATAATCCCGCTCCAAAATCTCCAGTAATTGGAGCAGAAGCTGCTCCAACAATAAATCTTGGAAGACTAAATCTGAACTCTCTAAGAGCTGCTAATACTGCTGGAAACATTTCATTTCAGAGATCTGCGGGATCTGGTCCAGGAGGTTTAGCTGCAAGGTTAGCATCAAATCAAGCTGCAAGAAATCAAGATTTACAAATTGGTAATGAAGAAGCTAGACAAAATATGGGTTTGATGAATCAAGAAGCCTCTATAAATGCCACTATTGCTAATCAAAACATGAACCGTACATTAGCAGCTAACCAATCTAATGCTAATTTAAAAGCTGAGAGAGATAGGTTTAATCACGAACAAAAACTTAATGCATTAAAATCTATGGGGGAGACTGGTGCAGGATTGACAAGTGATTATATGTCATATAAAGCTGATAATAGATATGCAAATGCTCTTGATGATGTGGGAGCATACGCTAGATTTGTAGAATCTGAAAGATTGGGAGCTGCCAAATACGGAGGTTATATCAAGCGTTCAAATAAAGTTCGTAGAAACAGAAAAAATAAAAGATAATGCCTGTAGAGTTTGGTCCATATAAAAGTGTATATGTATCTCAAAAATCTCCTGAGATTGCAGAGTTACTACGAGAACGCTATGTTCAAAATTTTTCAATGCAAGATGAAATCAGGCAACGATATTTAGAACTTAAATCTGCTCCATTCGCTGGAGACCAAGCTGAAAAAGATAAATTGTATGATACTGTTTCTTCTCAAATCGATGCAATGACTCAACGAGGTGATTATGAGAACATGACTATGGATGTAGCAAAATTAGCTAGACGCTATCAAAATATTGCTACCCCACTAGGAGAAAACTATACAGCATACCAAAAAAATAAAGATGAACAGCTTGCAGCTGTAAAAGCAGGTACACTCTCTAAGAGAGATTTTGATTTATGGGAAAAAAGTACAACAAAAGTATATGATCCTACTGTTGAAGACTATGTAGATTATGAAGGAATAAGATTTGACGAGTCTGGGAGAGTAGATAATGACAGTCTTTATCAACCTACTACCGTTGCAGCTACAGTAGATGTAGATTCAGAAATTATTAAAACATTGAATAGTTTACAAGCAGTTAAAACTGGGGGAGGAACTGTTCAAAAGATAGAGACAAGAAACAGAACAGAGGCTAATCCATTAGGAGTAGAATATGTAGTTGTTAATCAGGGCCAAATTGTTGAGCGTGTTCCACCAGAACTTGTAGAACAAGCTACTGCAGCGGTGTTGGGAAGAGCAGATGTACAATCTTATATGGATCAACAAGCACATTTTAATACTGTGGCTGAAGATGAAGAGGGACTAAATGCTGCATTGATGGCAGAAATCTTTCGATTGCGAGAATCTGATGATCCTAATGCTCTTGCTGCAGCTTCAAATTTAGAAAAAACATTGTACTCTGGAGAACTTGGAGAAAAACGACGTGCCGCTAAAAATGCTCATTATTCAGCAGAGCATCAAAGATATATGGAATTTGGTTCTAATGTGCGAGGTACAAATGCATATGGAGGAGTGGATTCTATAGACTATTCAGCCAAAGAGATGGCATTATTTAAAGCTCGTTTAAGTTCTGTAGTACCAACCTCTAATTCAATTCATCCAGGAATAGCTGGAGGACAGCAAAAAGTTGTATCGCCCCTTTCAAATGCTGCGGGAGTAGTTACAGAAAAATCTGCTAATACATATATTGAATCTTTAGGGGATGCTACTACTGCTCAAATGGAGGTTTTAGCAGAAGATCTTCCAAATTTATTTTATGAAGAAGATGCTGAAGGAAGAAATACAGGCAATACTTGGGATACTTCTAGTATTAAAAGCTTTTTGAGAACTGCAGATATGGCAAGTATAGAAGACTTTGTAAATCAAAGGGACGGCTTCCTTAAAGACAACGATGGAACTACCATTTCTAAAGATCTAGCTAAACAAAAACTATTTGCTGCTAAAGAAGCAATTGAACATCAGGATCTTATTTCTAATGCTTTTTATGAAATACGAGAAACATATCTTGAAAAGTCTAAATTTACTTTAGAAAATAATATAGAAACTTTTGATGAGGAGGTTGGATCTTTGATGGATCCAACCCGTGGAGTATCATACACTCAAGAAGATATTTTAGATGTACTTCATTCTTATTCAGAATTTTCAGAAGATTTAGGTGAAAGATTTTCTAAAGAAGAGATTTTAGAATCTAAAGAAAGACTTCGTTCTGGAACTAGTGAAATTGTAAATAATATTAATTATTGGAATGCTAACTTGGGTGGTGTAGAAGAAGGTTCAACAGGCAGAAGTTTGAATCCATATAACAACCTTATAGGGTCAATTTCAAATTTTGACCAAATTTTAAATCATAGAAAAAACAAAGCCTATGAAATGATAGAAGTAGATGGTAAGGGCATAATGTCTTTTCCAATATATTCTGATGTTCCTAGAGCAGTAGATCCAGAATTACAAAAACAATTTGAAGAAGTTATTAAAGAGCATGGTGTTGGAACTATAGAAAGTATGCAAAATGCACAGTATGTACTTAGTAATGGAAAAATAGGAGAACCAACTATTAAAGATGTACTAGGTGGTGCTGGTTCTCCTTTGAAAATTACAGGAATTGGATACACTAGAGGAATGGACAATTCAGGTAATATTAAAAATCTTGTAGCTTTAACAATGAATGTAGGTTCTGGAAATAAAGTAACATCATCTGAAACTGTGTATGTAATGGCAGATGAAATTATGAATGATACAGGTAATTTAGCACATCAGTTTTCTTTAAATACTTTAGACCAAAAAATTGAGGGTGATGCCTTTAAAATTGTAAATACTAGTCCAATGCATTTTGCAAATAAAGGTTATGTAGATGTTGTATTTGATGATGGTGCTTATACTGGCAGAGGGAAACCTTCAAATACAAATATCGTTGTAAGATTTCCAGTCACTAAAACCAATACTGGGGAAGCAGGTGCATTTACATATTCAATAGGAACTAGTGATATTACTATCAGTGGACAAGCAGGTGGAAAAGAAATTGAATCTAGAAAACTCAACAGAACTCAATATAAAAATCAAGTGAGAGATTTAGGAGCTTCTATAGGAAGACAGGAAGATTTAAATGCAAACAGAATGTAACTTGTTCAATAGTAAGTAAAGCAAATTAAGTACCTTAATATATTATGGCAGAAATTAATCCTTTAACTGGATTGCCTTATGGCAGTTTAACTACACCTTCTACTACTGATGAAATCAACCCTTTAACTGGACTTCCTTTTATAGTTCCAAAGGGTGGAAAAAATTATGCTACAGCAGGAGTATATGGAGGGGCTGGAGATTTTAGTACTTATGAAAACCGAAATATTCCAATAACTCCTTATACAGATTGGGATGAAATGCGGGCAAGACGACAGCCTGTAACTACTCAGCTTGCAAATGGATTGCTAAAAGCTGGTGCAACTTTTGGTGGGATGCTAGCTGAAACCACTGTTGGATATGCATCTGCTCTTTTAGATTGGGGTGCGCATGGGGCAATGTTTGGAGATAAGCCTTTAGCAGAGGCTATGACCAATAACTGGGTAGGAAAAGGTATGGATTCTGTTCATGAAATGATGCGAGAAGCTCTGCCAAATTATGATACTGCAAAGGTTCGAGCACAGCAAGGTACACTTGCAAGTTTGGGACATATGAATTTTTGGGCAGATAAGGCAGCTAATGGTATGGCTTATACTTTAGGTAGTATCGCATCACTATATCTTACTGGGGGTGTTGGAGCTATAGGTAGAGGCGCTCAAGCAATTGGTCTCACATCAAAACTAGCACAAGCTGGAGCCGGTACGGGGATTGCAGCAGCAAAAGCTGGTGGCACAATGAGTAAAGCTTTAGCAGCTATAAAAGCTACAAAAGCTGCAAAGAAGGGTGTAACTGACATGGCTAAAATGCGAGCTGCAGTAAAAGGTAGGGCGGCTGCAGGAACTCTTCGTTCTGGATTTAACTATGTAGAAAGTTCTGCTATGGCTGCTATGGCAGAATCTGCAGTAGAGTCTCGAGAACTTGGGGAAATGACTTATAGAGAAGGGTTAAATGCGTATATGGAAAAAAATGGAATTGCAAATGAATGGGAAGTTCCAAAAGATGTACTTATTTCTTTAAAGAAAAATCAAAAAGCTGCAGAAAACTTAGGGTTTTATGCAAACATGGCAGTACTTATGCCTACAAACGTTCCTCACCTTCGAGGTGCATTCAGATCATTTAAATTGGGGAAAGGAGTAAAAAACCCTGTTACCAGTAAAATTGTAGATGGGAAACGACTTTGGAGTGATGCTGCTGCTAGTGGATCTAAATTTAGAAAATATGCAACCAAAGCTAAGAGGTATACAGAAAGAGGAATAGTTTCAGGAATATCTGAAACCATACAAGAGGGATCACAATATGCAATTTCTAAAGGAATTGTAGATCACACTCTTGGAAAATATTATGATTCTGGAAATGTAGATTTTTTTAATGCTTTTTATGATGCAAATAAAGGAGAAGGAAGAATTAGTGCATATAAAGATGTATTTAGAGATGCACTAGATAATTTAGATACTCCTGAAGGTAGAGAGCAGATGCTTATTGGAGGCATAGTTGGAATGCTTTCTGGAGGATTTGGAGGTGTAAAATCTGCGATTGCAAAAGATAAAAGAACTAAAGAAGTATTAGAAATTCTTAAGCCAGGGTTGGGTCCTCTTGCAGACAGAGCAGATAGTAATGGAAGGGCAGCGTTATATATAATGCAAATGGAAATTGCAGAGCATAAAGGAGATAAAAAAGCATTTGATCAAGCACAATTTTCTCTAATTAGGGAACTTGTTCTTAAGCATGCAAGTAATGGCTCTTTAGATGCATTCTATGAGCAGCTTGAAGATTTAAAATCTTTAGGTCATGAAGAATTTAATGCTATTCTAGGCCCTAAAAAAAGAAGCAGAAATGCACAAGGGAAATTTACATCAGCAAGCGTAGATAAAGCAGAAAGGATACAAGATATTATAGATAAATCTAAAAAAATTGTAGCGTCAATTGAAAAACATAGAACTGCTTTTCCAGGTACTGCTCCTAAAGGCATACTCGCTAAAATGTTTCAAAGGGGTGAAGCTAAGGAACTTTCAAAATACTCTCCTCAAGATGAGGAAATGTATCGTCAACTTTTAACTATAACAGAATCTTCTCATCAGCATTCACAAGAAAAGATTGAGGAACTTATACAAGAGATTATTGATTTCTCACCTCCAGGATATTTTGATGAAAATGGTGTAAAAGCTTTAAGAGAAAGTATTAACCCAGTTATAGATCTGGAAATGTCTGTTGGGGAAAAAGACGAAACTGGGAAAAGAAAAGAAAGTTTAAAAAGAACCTTCAGCTTTACAGAACTTATGGATAAGGTTCGTAAAGATAATAAAAACGATTGGGGTACTAGAACTGAATTCAATGAGGCTGTAGCAATGTTGCAATCGCATGTAGAAGAAAAAGCATTAGCATTAGATGCGTATACTCAATTAACTACTTCTCCTAAGCACAGAAAGATTACTCTTGCCAGAATCAAAGCAATGGAAGTTGCCGAAGAGAAAGATGCAAGAAATGAAAGCGCTTTAGAAACAATTAAGAATACAAAAACTAGTGAAGAGTTGGAAGCTGCTCATACAGCTGTGAAGGAAGGCATCAGTGCAAAAACTCTTACTGAAATAGAAAATGAAATAGTTGATAGGAAAGAAAAAGAAAGTGAAATTGATAGAAAATATCATCATATGACTCGTACAGAAGTTGAGGCATTAGATGAAAAGGATCTTTCAGAAGTAGAAAGCTTTGTTAGAAGAGAGCATTTAAAAACTAGAACTCAAGAAGCTCCAACATTAGATAGTACTAAAGACGATAGAGAAAGTACAAAAAGAGAGAAGCCAATATCAGAAGAAGGGAGGGCTGAGTCTCAAGGTAGAAAAGCAGCAGCTAAAAAGAAAGCAGGTGAGAAAGGATCTTCTTATGAACGAACAGAGAATGAAAGTGTTCCAGTAGGGAAAGATGACCTTGATTACCCTTCAGGACAGTACAGAAGAAGCAGAACTGGAGGAAAAATACTAGTAGATAGTAGAGGGGAACCTATTAGTACAAATTCCTGGATAACTCGACACAAAGTAGAGAAAGAACCAGTAATTGATGGAATTGGGCTACTCAATGGAGAAGATATTAAAGAAGGCACTACAATAACATTTAAAGTTATTGAAACAGATTGGTGGAAATACGACGGAGGAAAGGAGAATGTTTCCGAAGAAAAGGCATATACGGAGATTCCTATATTTATAGAAATCGATGGCAAAATTGTAGGAGCTATTCGTTCAGGAAATACTCAACTTCGGAAAAGTGTATATGAAAAATTTCTTGAGGGTAAGAACGGGTCTGTAACTTCTAAAATTACAGAAAAAGATAATGGAACTATTTATACTGCTATAGACCAGAACTCAAACGTTCCTTATCAATATAATCCTGTGGAATCTCTTGGCAACCCAGTGATTGGAGTAGTTGGTATAGATGAAGAAGGAAATAGAATACCTAGACTTCCACAAGACAAAGATAATACGGATTTAGGTCAGCAACAGTTCGATCTAGAAGAAGCAGCACGTTTAGGCCAATTTAATAATATGGCTCCAGGACAAGTATTCTTTGTAGTTAAAAATCCAAATGGTGTTTGGTCTCCCATAGTAGGGAACACTTCTAAATTAAGTACAAAAGACAAAGCTCTTGTAAAAGAATTAATTAGTAAGAGAGAAATCAATAAATTAAGAACCTTATTAGGACTTAGTAAACTTACAGGACAAGAAGATATTTTACAAGAAGAAACAGAAAGTCCTGGAGAAAAATCTTTTCCTGGAGAAAAATCTTTTCTTGTGCGTAGAGCAGGAGAAAATACAGATTTGTATACATTTAAAGCAGTAAATGAATACGGACGAGCCGATAAAAGCTTAGATGTAGATAATATTTATATTCAACTTCCGCATGATGCTATGATTGCAGCAATTGAAGGTAGGATGGATAAGTATGAATTCAGTCCTACAGCTGAGCAAAAATTATTAGTTATTTATACACCCCAAACAAAAGAGGGGGAAACATTCTATGAAGAGTATGGAATTGGACATGCTACACAGGATGCAATTCAAAAACATAGACAGTATGTTATTGATAACCTTGAATCTCTTGTAAAAAATATTATAGATAATGCAAGATACCAAGTTGATATAACTGCTTTAAAAGCAAAAGGAATTTATACTGATGCATCAGGTGAAACATACAATCCTATAGAATTATCTAATGGGCAGATAATATCTGGGTATGTACGATACTTAACAGAAGGAGATCAAGCTGTAGATCATAGAAAAACTTACGGAGATAAAGCTCATTTAGGGAGTACTGGTATTATCTCTACACAAGCTAAAAATACTAAGGGTTCTCCATATATAGATATTGGAATTAAGTTTGATCCTAGACCTACTATTGATGGAAAAATTACTGAATCTGAAGTAGAAACTCCTAGAAGAGATCCAGAAGGTATAGATCCAGAAATGGCGAAATTGGGAGAAGACTACCTAAAAGCTAATCCGGGAGCTGTAATCACTGAGGACGACGCAGCTGATATTAATTTTACATTTAAAGGAGGAAAGGGCCCAGCGGCTAGGGTTAGAAAAGAGTCTTCAAAAAAGATAGATAAACAAAAAGCTACAGAATTTTTAAAAAGTCTTGGTATATCTCCAAACTTTTATGAGCAAGTAGAGCATCTTGCAGATGGAGTAATTCATGGATATATGACAGATGCATCTGTATATCTATGGCAAAGTGCGCAAGAGGGAACAGAATATCATGAAGCATTTCACTATGTGTTTAGAACCTTATTGACTGATAAGCAACGTGCAGCACTTTTAAAAGAATTTAAAGGGACTCGAAAAATCTCTGCGGAAGAGCGCGCAAGGATTAAAGCAATTCATCCAAATATTACTGAGAAAGATTTGCTCGAACTTGGAATGGAGGAGGAACTCGCTGAAGAATTTAGAGAATATAGATTAACAGAGGAAGAGTCTGGAAAGACTTTAGGTAAAAAAATTAGACAATTTTTTGCAGACTTGTACTCTTTAATTAAAATTATTATTGGGAGACCTCTTCAAATTAAAGAGTTATTCTCTTTAATGGATTCTGGAAGAATGCCTGTACGACTTCTTAGATCTAGGGCGCAGGCCACAGGTTTGAAAAATACTGCATATGCTGTTGTTTCAGAATATGCAAATGAAGATCCAGATACATATAAGAATATTTTAGATACAGTTACTGCTACATTTTTAAAAACATACGAAACAAAAGCGCTTGAACGTCTTGATGGAAAAGTGCCTATGCATGTAATTAAAGATTTACTAGGAGATAAGCCTTTTGATGGAAAAGAATTTAAAGGAAAAATTGCACGAGACTTTTTAAAAAGAGCTTTAAGCCATAAAAACACAGTTACTAACGTAGTATCTCCAATATCTGACGAAGCGCTTAATGAGCTTATTGAAGCATTAGATGTTAAAAATCTTGACAAAAAGTTTAAAGAGGATGCAACACACCATGAAAAAGACATAGCTGTAAGAGAAAAAGGTGAAAAAGTTATTGAAAAGCACCGCTTATCTTTTTCTGTTGTTCGTGATGGATTTTTTGATGATGCTTTTTATAAAAATTTAAATTCAAGTCCAGAATTTGATGAATATATGGCTCGTACATTTTATCATATATACCGAGAATGGGGAAATATCATGTCTCCTCCTATTAAAGGCATGTATGTAGGAAATGTAGAGCGGTGGGGATGGAGATCTGCACTTTTAGATGAATTGAGGATAAAAGGATTTAAAATTGAAGAGGCTTCTAGCTCTTTAGAAGTGGTTGATGATGAGCAAGACATTATTGATAAAATTTATGGCATAAACTCATTTGAAGAGAATCCTACAGAGAAATTAAGTGATGAAGTTGTTCGACTTTTAAATAGAATTGTAAATACAGACCCTAATGGTATTGGCACATTAACATATATTGATATTTCTGAGGTAAAGGGTCTTATTGTAGATGCTGTTAGTGATACAAATACTTGGACAGGTATGGTGGAGGCATTAGAAGAGCGAGCTAAAACTGCTAAAGCACTGAAGCCTGTATTAAACGCTTTAGACTTATATACATTTCAACAAAAAGCAGCTTTTTCACATATTTTTCAATTATCATATGCGGCACACAAAGTCTTTTTAGATAGTTGGACAGAGAAAGGAGAGAAAGTAACAAAAAAGGCAGATTCTTATCAAGAATCTGCAGGATTATCTGCGTATAAGTCTTGGCTAAGCAATGGGGTTCAAAAACATGGACATGCTAATAAATCGAATCCTCTATATATCGAAATTGAAGAAACATTAAAATCTGGAGAAAAGGTTATCAGACTTAAATTTAATAATACTACAATAGATGGAAAATCTCGCAAAGATCTTATAAGTGAAAATTTTAAAGCCATATATCAAAAAGAAGAGATTGAAGACAGAATTAAAGCATTAGCTTCTTTTTTGCATCATATGGCTCTTCCTTTAGCTCCTACAATTAAGGAAGCAACAGAAAGATTAAATATACATTTAACAACAGTTGCAGACAGAGATAACAAAACTCTTGAAGGAGCTTTTCATTCGTTTATTAAGACTAATAGTAGCGGCGATGTTGAGCAAGGCGGAATTGGGGTAAAGGCTCTTATGGGGAGCGTGTTCGAAGTTAAACGATCTAGAGAATATACTGGAATAAATGTTGTTGGGGTTAAAACAGACACGATTGAAAATTTATTTACTAAAAACACGGCGCGGCTAAAGAACCTTTCTGCAGTTCCAGGAGGGTTTAAAAATAATCTCGGCGAAGCCTTCCGGGGTGCAAATGGGAAATGGAAATATCCTTATGCTTTACCTAGTGCTATTTCTGATGCTCTACGTCAACTAGGAGGTAAAGTTTCTCATGAAATTGAAGATCATGAAAATATTCTTGAGCTCCTAAAGAAAGATGAATTTTCGAACGTATATGGCACACAATTTAAAAGTGTACTGCAGAGAATGATTGAAAGTAGCTTTCCTATTGTATCGTTTGATTTAGACGTAGTTAAAAACGAAGACGGAACAGGAGATAAAAAGGGATATAAAGACATGAACTCCCGTGAGTCTTTAAAAAATAGAGTAGAAGCATTTTTAAATTCTGGGGAAGATATTATGTTTATCCCAGTTCCAACTCTTGAAACTAGAGGAAGACTAATTTATCTGTCTTTTCCTCGATTTGACTCAAGAGAGTCTATGAATAAGGCTGGAGTTGATTTTTTGACAAGGAAAGAGATGATTGCAAGTTTAATAATTCAAGACTTGGTTGATATCAATATAAATAATAAAATTGTTAAAGAGGGTAAAGATTTAATTCAAAATTTTCATTATGATCCTAAAAAAAGCACTCCAGAAAACCCTAAAGGGGGTAGATATTTAGAGTTTCAATTAGTTAGCAAGTATATTCTTGATAAGAAAGTCAAAAGTGAAAATGGTGTAACTAAGCTTTCTGATGAAATTAGAATAGCTTTAAAATATCAAGAAGGATTACATGGAAAACGTGTAATGGATATGATTTATGAGATGGCAGAGGATTATCTCACAAAAGATATGTCCCAGCAAGTACTGGATATAAAAGCTAGAATCTCAGATTACACCTTGCAAAGGGAAGGAATTGCGGGAACGTTTAGGAGAGATTTACCATTAGATCGCAAGGGTGTAAAAGCTGCAACAGAAGCATTTGAAGAAGGTCAAACTCCCATAATTACACGTACAGAATTGTTTACGGATGGAGCTTATAAGATGAGTGGAAAAGCCTATTATGTAACAAGATTAGGAGACGACACTTATACACAAAAACAAATTGAAAACGACAATGTATTAGATGATATAGATGTAAGTAAAATTAAATTTGTAGATAATCCTAAGTATACCCAAAAATTTAGAAGAGGTATAGAAGATCGATATGTGTACGCATTAGCAGAAATTGAAAGCGCTACGGTAGCGAGTATGGAAGAATCTGGAGAGAAAGAAATAAAAGGAGTACAGCATTTTAGCCTTGAAGGAATTAATAAAGTTGCAGGCGGCGTATCTGAAGCTTCAAAGGGAAATAATTTTGATATAGCCATAGAATCATATGTATTTAATGATACTATTGGTAGACTTGCTATTGCCTCTCTTTTGAGAGGAGGAGTTAAAAAGTCAAAATCTTTAGAGGACTATTATAAACGTTCAGGACTTTCTGGATCTCCGGGTAATAGGTACATGTTGCAAGGGGAAGATGAAGCCAATCCTGAAAGAGGCTTGCAACGTACATATGGAGAAGGAGTAATAGATGAAATCAAAATTTTGGAAGAAATTCATGATGAGATATCTGAAAGGTATGGAAAACTATTGGAAGAATTTGATAACTCTAAATTTTCCACAATAAAAGATAAAGCAGCTGCAAAAGAGAGTAGAGAAAAAATTCAAAAGCAGTATAAAAAAGAGCAGGCAGATGCTACTGACGCTTTAGCATTTATTTCTCCTGAGTTTTGGAGAGGTCTTTTAGATGGGGCTGGAAGATGGACAAATGCACAGGAAGCTTGGTGGAAAAAATGGAAAGCTGGAGAGGAAAAGTGGGATAATTCTTTCTTTGTAGAGCCTTTTAAAAACTTTGAAGAGCACATGCGTGTTATTGAGTACGGTGAAGGTACTGTTCGTATGTCTGATATAGCTAAAAACTCTTATGTTGTTCTAACTCCAGAATATGTTAAGGATCGACCAGTATTGCAAGACATGTATAATCGCATGATGCGACTTGGGGCATATACTAATGAAGAAAAATCTGTAGAAGTATTTAATACAGTATCAGCTAAAAAAGCGTTTAAATCAAACGTACATAAAGTAGTTCCAGATGAAAATGGAAATCGTTTTAAAGGGGTAACGGTAAATCTTCAGCACAGTGTTCATTTGAGAAAGTCTCAAACAATACAAGAAAAAACCTCTACTAATATTGTTGTCAGTTCACAGCTTCGTAAGCAACAAATTGCAGGAGTATATGGAGAAGAGGATTATCGTATTAATGCAGGTCTTCCAGGGTTAGAAGAGAAAATATTAGGTTCTGAAATGCTAGGACGATATGGAGAAGCAATTTCACAATTACTTAATAAAGAGAGAATTTCATTAGATGAAGAACTTGGAAATGATGTTATTCAAAAATTGGTAAAAGAAGGAGCTTCCCCGGAAGAAATTCAAAATGCACACCTTAAAAGGCTTTCAACTTTAAAAGCACTTTTTGAAAAAGAAATTCGAAATAGAGGTAATATGACTTCTAATCTAGAAGATCAATTAACCATTATCTTAAGAGAAAATGATAAAAATGATTTTGCTATCTCAATAGGACACCCAACATATTTAGATGCGTATCAAAATATTTTCTTGTCTCTACTTCGCAATAGAATTTATGATTTAAGATCTCATGGTAAAGAAGTTGTTCAAGTAGCTTCTGTAGGAGGAATGATATCTTTTACAGATTTAAAAGGTGAGAAACAAACTCGAGAGTTACGATTTTTAGATATAGACTTTAATGAAGATGGTACGAAAAGAGTTGTACATGCGGAGGTTTTAATTACTCCTGAAATTGCAAAAGCTTTAGGAGTAGGAGTTGGTGATAATTTGTCTAAAATTCCAGAAGAGCTGTTACGCGCAGTAGGATATAGAACTCCCCACCAAGGTAAATCTTCTACTTTAATTATGAAAGTGGTAGGACTTCTTCCAGAAGGCTATTCGAAATCAATAATTGTTCCTGGTAATATTACAGTCATGATGGGATCTGACTTTGACATTGACAAACTGTTTGTACTTTTTCCAGAGTTTGTAATAGATAAAGCAGGGAAAGCTTCTAAAGTTATGTATGATCCTTCAGTTTCTATGGAAAAACAATCTAAGAAGGCACTTAGAAATATTTTGTTTGATACCTTTGAGGCAGTTAGTGCTAGTCCCCTGCACTTTAGAGAAACAATTACACCTTTGGATATTCCACAACTTAGAGAATCTTTAAAAAATTTAAATCCTATTGAAGAAGATCTTCCATTTCACCACCCATTAAAAGAAATTGAAATGGAGGCGAAATTTAAAGCTGCAGCAGCCCTTATTGGGATGTATTCTCTTGCGCAATCTGGTTTATCAGTTGCGATATATGGGAGCTTGCATGAAACTCTTGGAGTTAAGTTTTCAAAATCCAGAGCAATCAGAATTGATGATGGTTCCAAAGATGTGAAAGTACTTGATATGATTACAAACTTTTCACCTTTAGATAATTCCCCAATAGGGGAAAGATTGGGAGAAAGTCAATCTGCTGCACTCGATGCTGGAAATGAAGCCATCCAAAAAGATTTGAATGACAATGTGTTCACTGCTTCTGCACGAATCTTTTTGACTTCTATTGGAGTAAGTCCTAATCTTATTACAGCTTTAATGCGGCACCCAACTGTAATGGCATTTGTACAGCTTCGAGAACTTGAAAATTTGACAGAATTTCAAGCATTTAAAGAACTTGACTTTGCTACCGAGGCAGAACTCATTAAAGATTTAAAGGTGGTAGATCCTATAGCTTTGAATCTTGAAACAGCTGTAAAAATAGCAAACGGCGATATTAACATTAAAAGAAGCGTTTCCAAGGAATATTTTGTACAATTTATTAAAGCTGTTTATTCTGGAAGGGATTTGTCAAATTTCTTTACTGCTATCACACCAGATACTGCAGCTGCAAAATTCACAGATCTTTCTGTAATACAAGAGTATTTTGAAATTGCAGATATGATGATGTCTAAAAACACATCTATGTTTGACCCTTTAGAAGTTAAGCAATTTCTGGTTGGGAAAGAAAAAATAGATGATTCTGGAAATTCATATAGAGAGTCATCTTATCCTATTTCATCAGCTTTTTATGAGCAACTGCTAGCTTCTAAAGAATTGCAAAGAGAGTTTTTTGTTGGGGCATCAGAATCAGTAGAATTATTTAAAAGAACTTTTAAAAACCTCACAGGTAAAGCTAGATTTTCTAAGGCAGAGCATCGGTTTATGGATAGAACTCTTATGAATTGGATGATGACCAAACAAGGTTCTCCTTTACAGTCATTCATAACAACAGATAAGGCACAACAGCTTCTACATGGAAGTCGCTTAGTTAAAAAGCTTAATACAATGGAAGCAAAGTATCCAATGCTTGCATTTAACGAGTTTTTTAAAAGTTTTAAGGAGTCTCCCACAAATGAGGCAGATCAAAATCGAATACATAATATCGAATATAAATTTGAAGGGAATAAATCTGAGATAAATAAAAATATTCAGATAAAACACTTTAAAAACTTACTTGAAGCTCCTGCAGCATATTTAGCAAATAGAACTAATGAAGATTCTAAATCTAATGATGAAGCAGCTGCTGAAATTAAAGACTTCGCAGAACTTTTAATAACTAATGTGTTGCTTACTTCTGGATTTGCTCCAGGCTACGGATCATACTATGATATAATTCCTGCCAGTTTTTGGACTACCCCCAGAGGTCCTAGCAAAAGGACATATGCAGATTATGTTTATGAGGAAATTCAAAAGGCTTTGTCAGATTCTACGTATTTTCAAGAAGCGATGTTTGAAGTTATGCAAAACATAGGGACTAGAACTACTTGGGGTATAGATATGATTCCACCGACATATGCAAAATATACAAAAAATGCACCTACCTTAGCTAAAACAACTGAAGTAACTTTCAAAAAAAGATCAGATCCAAAAAATTTATTTATTGTTTTAAGCCATCCTTTAGCTAAAGTGGATAAAAAGACTTTGTGGATGCGAAAAAAAGTTTTAAATAAAAAGGACGTTGTATATTCTAAGGTAAATGTCAAAGGAATTTCAAATCAATTCTATGAAATGAACGTATCTGTTTTGAATGAAGATCAGACATTCGATATACAAAAAACATCTCTTGTGCGTACAGCTTCTAAATCTAATGATACTCGGACAGGGCTTGGAGAACCTACAGCTCTTGCTAATGCAAAAATTAAAGCTGAATTTATAGGTACTAAAGAAATTTTAGAAACTGTAGAAAATATTCGAAAAAGTGTAACCCATAAATGCAAATAAATAATGGCATGTGTATATGAAATTGATGGGGTTCCAAACCAACCAGTAACTGATGTTATTGATTTTATTGATGATCATCAATTAGATCCCAACCTTACAGAAAAGGTATTAGAAATGCTTGATGAGGAATTAGATATTCTTCAGGCAGTAAATAAAGGAACTGATGATGAAATGCACTTAATAATTGAGGGCACTAAAAAAGACATCAGATTAAAATTTATTGCAGATATTAATACTGTTCTTAAAGAAAGTTTTAGTATTACAAATGGATTGATAGTATCTCAACTTGGAGATAACCGTCACTCTCTTGAAATCTCTAAAGACTTAGGACTACAAATAAATCAAGGAAAGCCCAACACAGATCTTGAAGAGGGAATTAAAGCAGAAGTTGAGGAAGTAGACGTTTCTATTAAAGACATGTCTATGGAAGATATCATAGAAGAGCTGGTTACTACTAAGGAACGATACGTATTAACTCCTAATGGAAAATATTATAAAAATCAAGAGACGGGAGACCTTTATGAAAGAGTCAGTTCTTTTATAAGCAAAGGACAATCTAATCCTCTTTTTGATACACTTGCTGATATAGATAAAAAAAATTCTTTTAATATTGAGGAGGTTAAGGGTGAATGGTTAGTATCTATTAAACAAAGCTATATTGATACTTTTGATGTATCAGATGAAGACGCAGCAAGAATTGTATTAATTAAAACTGCTACACTGGTTGGAAATAATGTAGATATGGTAATTAGAGATTTTTTTAATGGGAATCTCAAATCTTACGAAGAGTACTCTGAAAATGCTTCATTATCCAATCCCTTTATTATGGGAAAAGGAAAATCTTCTAATTCAAAAGTTGAATTTGCAAACTTTATTAAATCTGTTAATGAATTAAAAAAGAGGTTTGATAAAAATGGAGAGAGGGTATTGTCTAATAAAGAAATGGAAGAGTTTGAAATTGTATTACATGATGATGAACTCGGAGTTGCAGGAACCGTAGATTTACTAACAGTAGATAAAGAAGGCAATTTTAAAATCTATGATATAAAGACTACTAGACATTTAAATGATGTTGACACAAAATATTATGGAGGACTTAGTAAAAGAGAGAAATGGAGTCAGCAAGTATCTATGTATAGAATTCTTCTTAGTAACTCTTATGGAATTGTAGCAAGTCCTGATTCTGCAGTTATTCCTGTATTTGTAGATTATGCAAACGATAACCCAAATTTTAATGCACGAGTTGGAGCTGCTCCTGTTAAGCTTAGCATTACAGATAAGGTAGGAAATGCAGTTAGGAAAGGAGCAGATGGTAAAGGATCTGCAGGGCATACAATTGGTCAAACTGTACAAAAAAATGCAGATATTGTTGTAGACTTACTTAGAACTAGCGTTGAATCACAAAAACAACTTTTAGAGAGATCTGTAGAATCTGAAGAAAATCAAGATGTAATTGCAACACTTCAAAATTTAGAAAGGCATTTACGTAAAATAGAAAAGGGGAATGCTGTAATTACAGATTTTGTAGATTTTATAAATTTTGCAGAGTCTACAGTTTCAAATGTTGAAACGCTATTAAACCAAATAGAAAGAAAGCATGAACTTGGTTCAAAGTCCTACACATCCAAAGAACGCCTTAAAATGTTACAGGATATCATGGAAGCAAGGGCGCTTTTGCAAAGTTTTTATTCTGAAGAATCTAGTAAAAATATTCTTGGGCTTTTGTCTCTTAAAGTTGGTCAATTGTCTCCGGGCACTCCCCTTTCAGATGTGCTTATTTCAACAGCTAATAAAGCTCAGCTATTGAGTTCAAGATATGTAGAAATTGCAATTCCAATACAAGCACATTATTTACATTCTTTTGCTCCTATACAGATTAATGAAGATTTAGATGCAAAAATTGCACATATTAGAGACACTAATACTTTAGATGGACTTAGTAGAAGAGATATTAGATATGGAAAAGCAGCATTTACTTTAAATGCTAATACTAGAAGAGCAGCACTAGTAGAATTAAATATCCTACAATTAAAAGAAAAGAAGATTGGGACAGAATCTTTGATTCGAGAATTGACAGAAACTTTTAAAGACACAACAGTTTTAAGTGCTTTTGCTGATCCACTTGTTTACAGTTCTGAAAATTCCATACAACTTTTTGCTGCAGCAGTAAAAGATGCTCTTGTAAAAGCTCATGATGCTACAATTGAATTTAAGTATGAATTACAACCTGCATTTCAAAAATTTAGAGCTTGGAAAACAGGTTCTTCAGGGTATGGAGAAAGTAATACTGCTAAGTTTTATGAAGACATAATTGAAATAATTACAGTTTCTAGACTAAATCATAAAACTGGGAAATATGAAAAAATTCGAGTTTTGTCATTTGTACAAGAGTATGATATTGCAAAATTTTCTGAAGAAAAAGAAATAGCATTTAAAGCTTTAAGAGAAAAACATAATTATCCTAAGGATTACACTGAATTAGAGGATTGGTTTACCACAGATGATGGAAGATTGTATTCTTCTGCAACTGTTCGTTGGTATGATGATAATACTGTTCCTATTGCCAGTGCGGAAAAGGAAATTGCAGACTTAGAGGCAGCAAGGGATAAAGTTTATAGAAGAATTGGAAAACAATATAATGCTGCAAAGACAACTCAAGAAGGTAAAAAGATAAATGAGTCTCTATGGATGCGGTACAATAATTTAACCTCACAGTTAAATAGAGTTGTTCGTAATGGGAAACCAATTGGCAAACTATCCAGACCTAATAAAAGTTTTTTAAATACTAAATATGAAAATATGCCTTCAGAGGCAAAAGAGTATCAAGAGGTATTGCTGAAAATGTATGGTGAAAGTCAAAAGAAAGTTAAATCTGGAGGGCTTCATAAAAATAGCTGGGATGACATATCTTATTTATTGCCAGCAATTCGAAAATCTGCTTATGAGTATACGGTTATAGATGGAGTACCTAGCTCTGTAAGAAATCTTGCAAATGACTCAATACTTCTTCAAGAAACTGACACAGAATTCGGAGAAATGTTAGATATGAATGGGGAATCCACAAAATTGCTTCCCATATTTTACTCTAAAACTTTGGATGAAAAAGAAATCTCAAGAGATGTTACAAATAGCGTTATTAAATACGCAGATATGGCTAACAGATTTGAGGCTAAATCTAAAATTCAAGGTATGGTTGTTATGATGCAATCTATTGTAGGCAGCAGAGACATGTATTCTATGGCTACTACAGGAGATTTGGTCACTAATTCATTAGCTTCTGGTATCGGGATAGAACAATTCAAAACAACTGACGGAAAAAAATCTAATACATATAAACAATTAGAATCATTTATTGATAATGTTTTTTATGGCATGTCTGAAAAGGAAGATGCTTCTGTAAAACTTGGAAGAGCATTTAGTAGACAGCAAGCAGCTAATACTGCTATTTCATATACAGCCATAGCTGTACTTTCAGCTAATGCTTTACAATTTGTAAATCAGTATGTTCTTGATGAAATTACTGGAATACAAGATGCAATAGGAAAACAATTCTTTTCTGCAAAAGACTTGGCTTGGGCTAAGGCAAAAATGTCTATTTGGAGTGGTATGGATGGTGGTCTTGGTGTAATTAAGGAAGGAATAGTTCCTAAATTTCTCAAACAAAATAAAATTTCTAAGTTCGAAGAATTGTTTGATGTTATGCAATCTTATGGAGACAGGTTTGGAGGAGAAACTGGAAGTGCTCTTAAAAAAAGATTCACATCTGGAGTATTCTTTTTACCACAGCATGCTGCTGACTATAGATCCTCTTTGAACAAAGCTTTGGCTATGGCTCATTCGTATGGAGGAAAATTAAAAGACAGTAAAGGTAAGGTTATTCAAGTTAATGGAAAAGATGCCAATTTGTGGGATGTACTCATTGAGGATGAGCGTGGTAAACTAATGGTTGATCCCAGAGTAGCAAATTTTGATAAAACCAGATTTATGGCCAGAATGCATGGCATGCTTAAAAAATCTAACCAGTTGAAAGGAAACTTTGATAAGACTCTTATTGATAGAACCTTTCTAGGTAAATTTTTAGTACTTTTCAAAAAGTTCTTTATGCCACACTACAGAAAGCGTTTTGGACATGCAGAAGGAGGAGCACATGTAGACATAGAAACTGCAACAATTCAACAAGGATATTACACTTCCTTTTTAGAAGGGCTTTCAAATGCTTATTTTCAAATGAGAAGTGGAGAGTTTGGAAAAGCTCTTGCCACTCTAATGGCTAAAGGAAAAACAAAAGAGGTACAACAAAATCAACGTAGATTGGCTTTTGAAGCTGTTGCTGTATATTTATTAGGAATGTTGTCTACAGCTTTAGGTAAAATGTTGGATGATGATGATGATTTAACTTCTGCGGACACTTATGCTTTGAATTTTTCATTGTATCAAGTATTAAGATTACAGACAGAATTAAATCAATTTCGTAGTCCATCAGAACTTGCAAGATTTGTGCAAGATCCAACAGCTGTAACAAGTCCAGTAATTAAAGGAGCAAGACTTTTATATGCTCTACACTTATATTTTCAATATAATATGGGAATTGGGGGAGTAGAAGAGTCTGATATATTTTATCAAAGAGCTTCAGGAGAATATGAAAAAGGAGATTTGAAACTAAATAAATCTCTTGTAGAAGCAATTCCAGTGATTGCGGGACTGTCCAAATCTTCTGATCCAGCTCGTGCTGCTAAGTGGTTTGATTTGAATAAGTAAAGAGCCCTCAAAAAAGGGGCTAATAAGCCCCTTTTCTTTTCAATGCTACAGAAAGTAGCAATAGCAATTCAGTCAATTCCACAAGATTTGGATCTTTTGGATTTTGAATTCCCA
>Ga0255047_10000552_pt1 | contig 30543 bp, 41 predicted proteins | sample JV7_2_1_MG_FD_183640 | JGI IMG/M metagenome (GOLD analysis project Ga0255047, IMG submission 183640) | Seawater microbial communities from Jervis Inlet, British Columbia, Canada - JV7_2_1 | ecosystem: Environmental > Aquatic > Marine > Inlet | place: Canada: British Columbia | collected 2016-10-06
AAACCAGGACTACCTGGGGTCTAAATTTCTAGATCGGGAATGGGACGCAGATCGGGCAAGATGGGATCTAGGACACCAGTTATCAGAGATAGCTAAAGAAGCATATGATCACAGGGATCGGCCTACGCTAAAAAGCGGTAAGAAGCTGCGCCAGATAACCATAGATAATCATTATTTTATGTTTGACAGTGGGTATGCGTTCCATGATGCCATGCAAGAATGGGATCAGGAGTGGCATGAGTATGGGATCGGGATGGGTTACAACGAGCGCGATCACGGTATGCTGTGCGCTATTAATCGCAGGTTTTCAGAATTGTACAGCGAGGCCAGTGATGCCAGCGTGTGATTATATAGTGTTGCCAGTAGGCAATGAAAGTGAAAAAGTAAGCCTGGGGTTCATTTTCAGCCACGTGGGGGGCAGGTTGCCACGACCACTGGCCAGGAATGGGGCCAATTACCTGGGCTGGGGCTGCCATTGTCACAGTATCTGGCCTGCTGGGCTGGCTGGATAGCCATCACAACTGGCTGTTTACGTAGTCGATTGGCTGGGCTAGTGGGTGCACTTACCTGGGGCTGGCCTATGCGCTGCGAATATCAGCCAGGAATATCCAGCTATACTGGGCCACAAATGACCGTAAAAATATCGAAAATGACCGTACATATTTTAATAATATGTACGCTATATCCTAAAGGGTTGCTAAGGAAAATATTATGAGCATTGAATACATCGAATTTTGCGCAGCGTTAAACGTGTTAGATCAACTAGATAAAGATCAGGGTGATGCGTGGCGAGTGGTGCGTGCTGGGGTGCTGGCCACGATGGCCCAGCGCGCGCACTTTCCCCCCAGTCGCTGGGGGGTGCTGTCACACGCTGCTGACAAATTAGCGGAGCAAATTGTCACGACTGGGGAGAGTAGTGACTGGGAGATCCCTCCCGCTGCCAGCCAAGCAATGGAGAAACTCATCTATAGACTCACTAAAGTATTGGAGCACTTGCTGGATGTTTACAAGGCCCAGGCAGATGGAGAGCCGCTAGAAGATCGGCCAGTGTCATGGGTGGGGCTGCCTGATAGCTTTGCCTACTGCCCTGAGTGCAGATCGTGGCGAGTAACACATCCAGAATTCGGCGGTGAATTTTGCCACGTTTGCTATAATATCCTGATGATACCAGCTCAGGGCTACCTGAAACTAGACGAGCCAGCAGAAGCAGAGGATCTGGATTTTGGCGATGGCCTACTGGCTGCCCTGGATCGGCGGCCTGAAAATGATGGGCTGTGGACTTTCAAAAATGGGGCCGTGGTCGCCACTGCACCCTATGGCAGCGCATTGGCAGAGGATCTAAACTTTAGGGCCGGCTTGCTGGATGCCCTAGATGATTATGATAGCCAGGTCAGTGGGAGCACAGGCAGCGATCAGCCTACTGGCAGCGGCAATGGGGCAGGGCCTGAAAATGAAGATTGATCTAGAGACTATTAAACAAGCTAACCCTATAGAGGCTGTGATCACCGAAACGGCCAAAGTCACCCTGGCTGGCAGGCGTGCCTATCTTAAAGCCACAGAGCACAGCAGTCTGGTGGTAGATGTGGATAAGCAGGCGTACTGGTGGAACAGTAAGGGCCATCAGGGCGATGTGATCAGCTGGCTTGAAAATGTCCACGGTTATACATTTAAGCAGGCAGTTGAATGGCTGGCAGCCAGGGCAGGCATGGATCTAGACTGGGGTGCGGGATCGGATGACTGGCAGCGCACCAGAAAGCGCCAGGATGCGCTGGGCGCTGTGATGGCCTACTTCATAAAGTGCGCAGCCACTAGCGCTGCCTACGATGACTATCGAGCCAGCAGGGGCTGGGCGCTAGACACAGGCGCAGAGGCTGGGCTGGGCTGGTATGATGGTGATCGCCACTCACTACTGCGTGCTATGAAGATCGAAGGGCTGGCAGCGGATCATGATGTGGTTAAAGCTGCTGGCAGCATACCTGCTATGTCGCTAGTGTATGGCCACAGCCTGGCCAGTCGGGTGCGCTACTTTAGCACCAGGGCCACAAAGCCAGGCGCAGTGCCCAAGATGTGGAACCCACCAGCCATACTATTGGGGGATCGGCGGCCATACTTTAATCACAAATATCAGAGCAGGGCAAAAAATGTGGTCATAGTCGAGGGCCAGGCTGATGCCATCACCCTGGCCCAGTGGGGAGTGGCTGCTGTGGCGCTGGCTGGGTGCAGTTTGGATCTAGTGCTGGCCAAGCAATTAGCAGGCCACGGCCAGATCTACCTGGGCCTGGATGATGATCAGGCTGGGCGCGCTGGCACAGGTGCGGCCGCTGCCCTACTGGGTGCTGGGGTGCGCGTGGTGACATGGCCACAAAAAGATCCCAATGATTGGCTAGTGAATGATCGTCCAGGGCGCAGCAAGGTGATTGAATTGTTACAGGATGCGCCACTGTATGTGATGTGGCTGGCTGGCCAGGTGGCTACTGCCCAGGGTGGCACTGCCAGGGTGGGTGCGGTGCGTGCCACAGTAGCAGAGGCCGTGCGGCTGGATGTTATTAGCTGGCGCATGAACAGATCAGATATCGCAGGCGCTATGGGGATCGGCCTAACCGATCTAGATGCGATGGTGAAAGAACAGCGCCAGGTATCTGCCAGCCAGCCAGCTAACAAGCCAGCCAGCAAACCAGTGTCCAGCAGTGACGATGGCACCCATGAGGCGATGATCAAGGCTGCGCTGTTAAAAGAAGAAGCCAGCCATCATGGGCACGCCAGGTGCCTGGCGCTGCTATATCCTAACAAGTTTTTATATGTGAATGAATGGGGCTGGCTGCGCTTTAATGGCACCCACTGGCAGCGGGGGGCCGATCTAGGCGTGGAGGCCGCTGTTACTGATACACTCAAGCAGCGCGCACACGCAGCCATTGATCAGCGTGATTCATATGGGGAGCTACTCAAGCGCACATCGACAAATAGAGGCTGGATCACTGGCACCAGGGATCAGCTGCGAGTGATCGCACAGGCAGAGTATACTGATTTTGATCAGCAGGCGTGGCTGCTCAATTGTGCTAACGGGGTGGTAGATCTGCGCACTGGCCAGCTAATGGCCCACGACAGCAGCACCCAGCACTTTACCTACTGCCTACCCACTAATTATGATCCAGATGCAGATTATAGTCAGTGGCTGATCTTCTTATGCGGGGTGATCGGCCAGGATGGCCTAAGTGTGGATAGCCAGGTGATCAAATATCTACAGCAGGCTGTGGGCTACAGCCTAACAGGAGAGACTAGGGAGGAGATCTTCTTTTATCTTTATGGGCCTACGCGCAGCGGCAAAGGCACATTTACTGAGACACTACTGGCGCTGCTGGGGGATCCACTGGGTAAAGAGGTAGACTTTGCGACCCTGACAGCAGATCGATCTGGCGACACAGATAATTTTGATCTGGCCCATCTGTTTGCTAGTAGATTTATCACAGCAGCAGAGAGCGGAAAATACAAGCGAATTAACGAGGCCAAGATCAAGGCCATGACTGGTGGCAACCAGGTGCGCTGCTCCTTTAAAAGAAAAGATCACTTTGAATACTGGCCCAGATTTAAAATCTGGATGACGTCTAACTGGCCGCTTAATTTGGATGTTGACGACCACGCGGCGTGGGGCAGGGCGAACGTGATCAATTTTCCCCATAGCCACTTAGGCAGAGAGGACAAAGGACTGAAGCGGCGACTACGAGAGCCAGCACAGCTAGAGGGCGTGCTGGCCTGGGCTGTGGCTGGGGCCATTGCCTGGTATGCTAGCGAGGACGGGCTAGTAGCACCTAAAGCAATTAAGGCGGCTACAGCACAGCAGCGACTAGAGCAGGATCTGATCAGACAATGGATCGATGATTGCATGGCTGTGGCTGATCCTGAGTGTCGAGATGATGACTGTTTTATGACTAGTGGCGATCTGTACGCAGCCTTTCAAGCGTGGGCAGCCAGCCAGGGGATCGCACCTAATCAGATCAAAAAAGTGCGCTGGTTTGGGATCAGTCTGGCCAGCAAAGGCTATAGCCCAGCCAGGACTACCAGGGCTGGTAAGCAGGTGCGTGGTTATTGGGGGCTGCGGCTGCGGCCAGATGCGCCAGGCGTGCCTGCTTTGGCTCAGAAAGGGATGGTTTTATAAGACACATAGAAAACACTAGACGGATTAAGACACAAAATCTTGACTTATTGACTTGCTTTTTATTTTCGCATAACGGCAAAATGACGAAAATGTTAATAGAGAATGAGTAAAAAAAGAGTTTTATACATGAAATTAGACATAAGACAGATTAAGACACAAAATCCCCAGGAGGCATCAGCTATACACGCGTTACTCCCAAGTGAAAAAGTATTGTCTTAATCTGTCTTGTGTCTAATTGAATGAAAAGGTGAATAAAAAAATGGGCAAAAAACCGGAGAAATCAGTAATTTTAGAGGGACATTTTCAGGCGCTGCCAGATGAAGATCGGGCAAAAGTAGCCCAGGCCATTGCTGATCTGCGCAACGGGCTGGAACTAAAGCGAGGCTGTGCATCAGGGCTGGGTGATGTGTCTGGGCTGCGGCTAGTGTATGCGCTGGGGCAGCATTTGAATAAGGGGCAGAGTAATGGTAAATAAAGCAATTGTGCGTAATTGGTTCAGAGAGCCATACGACTGGGCGAAAATGTCAAAAAGAACGACGCTTGTTCTCAGTGAAAATTCTATAGAATCCGATGGTGATGTGTGCCAAGATTGTCAAACATTCGATCAGTATTCTATGGTAGGCAAGCAAGTGGTGGGCGTGTGCTCATACTGCGAGGGCCTAGGTATGAACACAGATGATAATTATGGGCCAGTCTACTGCGATGTCTGTGGCGCTACTGGCGAGTGTAGATCGTGTGGTGGTACAGGGGCGGTGCAATGAGTAGCAACAGCACAGCACCCAGGCTGGCTGCCTGGGGTCAATTTAAGCAGATGATCAGCCACTGCGCACAGGGATGGCAGCCAACACCAGCAGGCGCACGCTGCGAGGTTTGTCAGGGGCCGCTGTGGGAAAAACAGATCAGCAGCCAATGGGAGCGGCGACAATGCAGCAGCGGCTGTGGCTGGTCAAGGAATTACAGGACTAGGTGATAAAATGCAATTAATGAAAAAAGCACAGGACGCGATCAGCGTGCCTGTGACTATGATCAAGGAACAAAAAAAGAGAGATCCTCAACAGCTAGCCGATCTGGTATCAGCGATGCCTGACGATGTGTCAGATTTTTGGTATAAACGAAAAACGCCAAAGGCCACGTTTGATCCTGTGGCTATCCAGGCGCTGGGCACCCTGGCCACCTGGCTGGCAGGTATGGCTGGGCTGATGTGGTTTATAATCCGCTGCCCCAATTTTGTGGACGTGGCCACAGATCCTGGCCACTTTAACTGGCTGTGGAGGGAGGTAGTGGTAGTGGTGGTGATGACTGGGGCACTGTGCCTAGTGGGCCTGGTGGTGCTGTATGCCAGCACGATGGCAGAGCAGGAGGAGGCTGTCATTAATAGACGCAACGTAAACTTTATAGAGGGGCAGGCACGGCCAGCCACACTGGCTGCGCCAAAGCCACGGACGATCAGAATTGAAAAAGAGACAGCGCCAGGCCAGCTAAAACTGGATCGCTTCGACGTGCCAGGGCCACTGGATCAGCTATTGCCAGCAGTGGCGCTGGCCGTGCTAGTCGATGGCCGTGCTTTTTCCAGGCAGGGGCTGGCCGTGGGTGATGATCGGGTAATGAGTCAGAGCCAGTATAATAAAATGCTGCTACCATTCTTCACTGCTGGCCAGGTGGCTGGGCAGGGTGGGCGCACGTTTGATGGGCGCGCGCTGGCTGAAAAATCGGGCCGTGGTTACACATTGACAACAGAAGGAAAAGCCATACTGACCACTTACCTCCCCAGGGGGTGATGGTTTGATTTTTTGGTTTTTGGTTGGTTTGGTTTGGTTTTTTGAACGAGAACAGAACCAAAATTATAAGCCTGCGGCCATCCAGGGCGGGGCGGTCGCAGGCGCAAAAGGATGCGCACATGATAGGTAAAGATTGTTTTCTAGAGGATGATGAACTGATCGAGAGGCTGGCTGACTGCGCTCATGTAGCCTGGTCGGGCTGGATGAAGTATATGTTTAGTAAAATGCACGACGATTGCGAGGGTGGGCTGCGCCTCCCAGGCGAATTTGTCGATAGGTGGGTGCGGCAAATGAACACACCCTATGCAGGTTTACCGGAAATTGAGAAAGAGAGCGATAGAGTGGAGGCTAAAAAGATTATTGAGATAATTACATTTAACGGCTAGCAACTACCAAACAGGCATAAAAGGTGAATAAAAAATGAGCAAGAAAAATACAAAATCAAAAGCGACAAATAGACGTATTGTAGATTATGGCCAGATCCTTATGTGGGGGGCGCTGCTGGTATCGATGCCCAGATGGGCTGGCGCTTTTATCGCAGCAGATAGCACTGTGATCCCTCATGTAGTAGAGCAAGGACTACAGGCTGCCAATGTCCTGGCAGGTATAGGGATGGGCTTCATAGAAGTGCTGGGGGCAGCCTATCTGCTGGACGCCTGGGGCAAAATGAAGCCACGCAAACGACACAACAGCAAACACCTGGATCACAAGTGGGTGATCTTGACTGGCTTTGTGGCTGGGCTGTTTATCCTGATGCCTTTTATTTTAGCGCCCTATATTTTCGTTCGTATGGATGGCACCAGCCTGGCCCAGCTGCCTGCCTGGTTCAGATCGATGTGGGCCGTGGCTGTGGTAGTCTCCCCTGGCTTTATTGTCGGGGGCGTGGCTGTGGCCCAGGGCGATCTGGTCAGTAGTGCCAGCACTATGCCAGCAAAGAGCCAGCACAGTGCCAGCACTAAAGCGGCTGGCAAAAAAGCAAAAGCGCCAGAGCCAGCACCAGCCAGCACTGTACCAGCAGTAGTGGGCCAGGTCATAACTGGCCAGTGCCCTGACTGTGGCAAGGTGCTAAACAGTAACACAGTGCAGGCGCTGAATGCTCACAAGCGATTTTGCAAGGCTAAGGAATTACCAGCGGCCAGTGCCAATGGTGCGGGGGGTGCGCAATGACCGATAAACCGATCTTATTCTCTGGTCAGTTAATTAGATCTATCTTGAGTGGAAAAAAAACGCAAACAAGACGCGTCATTAGGGGATTGTCCCAAGATGCAGATTACCATGATGTTTATGCTCATACGGTGCGAGACAGGAAGGGGCCAGGTTATGGCTGCGAGGACACCCTCTGGGTGCGCGAGACATGGCAAACTGATCAAATATACGATGATGCCAAGCCATCGAAACTGCTTCATGGTAGCGCTGTGTGGTATCTGGCTGACGACACATCCAGAAATGCGCCACCAGGATTGTGGGCGCGAGGGCGCACCAGGCCCAGTATATTCATGCCTAGATGGGCTAGTAGGTTGTCACTACCTTTAATCAGTGTCCACTTTGAGCGGTTACAGGATATCACAGATGCTGCTGCTGTGGCGGAGGGGGTCGATCCTCTTTTTTCCAAAGATGATATAAATGAGCCAAAATATAAACCAGAACTAGACCTACGACCTATGCCGTATAAAAACTATATGTGGCACGGGTTTCACGGGGGCGACACAACAAAAGAACAGCCCAACAACTGGCACAATCATTATTCCTCCTATGCTTCACCTGTGGGATCGTTTGCGTCCCTTTGGGAGAAAATAAACAGCCAGAGAGGCTATTCCTGGGCATCAAATCCCTGGGTTTGGGTGCTAGAGTGGAGCAACGTTATAAATAAGCAACCTTAAAAACAGGTGACAATGAGCCAGCGGAGTGCTATACTGTTTTTTGACTAGTCCCTCCTGACTAGCTCATTTTAAGGGAATTGCTACCCTTTCACCTGTAAGGCTACCAGCGCATAATTGCTGGTAGCCTTATTTTTTTTGGCTTGTTTGTTCTATGGCTGGGCCTACTTTTTAGAACAGATGGTACTAAAATCGTGATTTTAACCACGCCTGATGGCTGGCCTATGTTACCAGCGCACGTGGCCTGGCTGGCCGTTTTTGGCCGTTTGGCAGGATGCGCCCAGGCTGGCGATTTTGGCCCACTAGAATGGCCGTTCTAATCCACTACTTATTAATACAGGCGTTCTAGTGCGGGTCTATACATCATTACTTTGACAAATGGCGGCCAATTGTCTAAAATGGGACTATGAGCACGCAGCAGAACGCCCTACCAGGTTTCAATGTTGAGGCCAGAAATTTATTAGATCAGAGCCACGAAGCAGAGCGGCGGCTGTTTACAGCCATGTTGGGCGATCTATCCTGGGGCGATCAGTTTGCTGCACTTATTGGCGAGGGCTGGCCGTGGCGAAAAGCGGCCTACATTGCCTGGGCTGCACTGCCAGCCACTTACAGGCAGCCAGCCACACTGGCTGATTTTGCTTCTATCATTGGCTTGAAAACGACTACAGCAATTCGAACCTGGCGCACTAAAAATGCGGCTATAGATGCTGCTGTGGCTAAGTTGGCTATGGGAGCGCTGCTAGAAAGTGCGCCAGATGTGGTGGCAGCGCTGACCACTAGCGCCAGTGATCCCAGCTATAAGCACGCACCAGATAGAAAAGTGTACCTGGAAATAGCAGGTATTTATACACCGAAATCAAAACACGAATTATCACTAGATGATAATAGTACAATGGAAAATATGAGCGATCAGGAACTGGCCAGGCTGGCTGGGCTGTCTGATGATGTTGAGGCTGGGGGATTATGATCGCCCAGGTTGCAACCACTAGCACCAGCCAAAGATCGGCGATGGCACGCAGAGAACGTGCCAGGCGTCAACTGGCGCGAACTAACTTAACAGACTTCTGTTGCTATGTGGATCAGGGGGCAGCCAGCCCTGGTGCGCTTGACTCGTTTATTAGTAACCATTATCGGGCACAGCATCTAGCACTGATCGCCAACTATATTGAGGGTGCGGCTAACGGATCGCTGTTTGATGCTGTGCCTGGTAATGGTAAAAAGATTCTAATTATAACCACACCCCCAGGCCATTGGAAAAGCAGCCTAGTATCGAGAAAGCTACCTGCTTTTTTTGTGGCTAGACGAGCAGAGGCGCAGCGCCTGGCGCGCAAGGTAGCCAAAGAAACAGGCCAGCCATTGGCGGCCGTGGGTGGCCATCAGGTTATACTGACCAGCTATAATGCGACCCTGGCCCAGTCTAATAATAGAGCTGTGCTAGAGCTGGTCAGGGACAATGCCCAATTCAAAAAACTTTTTCCCCACTTTGAACTATCGAAAAACAACCAAAGCAGCGAGGAGTGGGCGCTGGCTGGTGATACTTTCCCAGCCTGCGTAGCTGCTGGGGTGGGTGGGGGCTTGACTGGTAAGCACGCCGATCTGTGCATAGTCGATGATCCCATCAAAGATCGGGCACAGGCCAACAGCCAGACCTATATTAATCAGTTGTGGGACTGGTGGAATGATGTATTACGCACCCGCGTCAATCCCATGGGATTTATTTTGGGTATCTGGACGCGCTGGTCAGAGAACGATCCAGCAGGACGCCTGGCCAAACAACTGGCCAGCGGAGAGAGCGAGGAGCGGCTAGTGATGCTGCGCCTACCAGCCCTGGCCGAAACACAAAAAGAACGCGCAGCGGTGGCCACGATGGGCCTACCGGTAGACGAGCGCGATCCCTTAAATAGAGAGCCAGGCCAGGCATTATGGCCAGCCAAAGAGAGCGCAGCAGAGCACCTGGCCACAAAGCGCACAGCACCCCTAACTTTTGACAGCCTGATGCAAGGGCGACCACGCCCATCGGGTGGCCACTTGGCAGGGCGCGAGGCCATCACAGTGCTGGCCGTGGCACCAGCCACAGGCGTGCGCTGGATATACGGCACTGACTGGGCACTGACAGAAAAACAAGCCAGCCCCAAAGCAGGCGATCCAGATTATACAGTGATCGCTAGGGTGGGGCTGTGGCAGCCAGATCGAACTGGCCAGGCTAGGCTGATTATCAGCCATATAGAAAGAGGCCAACTAGGCCCAGCAGCGGCCAGGAAAATGGTCAAAGATCAATTAGTGGCCGCTGGCAGAGCTGCCAAAATGGTATCAGGCCAAGCTAACTTCGAACGCATCCACCTGGCTGATCTGCGCGCAGATCCCCAGCTAATGGGCGTCAGTATGCGCAACATGACCAGAAAGCAGCTAATGGGCGACAAAGTAACCAGGGCCACACCCTGGCTAGAGATGGCCGAGGCTGGGCTGGTTTATGCTGTGGCTGGGGCCTGGAATAATGATTTTTTTAATGAATTAGAAAATTTCCCTCATGGTGCACACGATGATCAGATCGATGCCATCAGCGTGGCTGTGATCGCGCTGGGCATAGGTGCCAGGGATAAAAAAGCCAGATCGGCCAATGTGGCAGGGTTTGGGAGGTATTAGTGGCGAGCGGATCTATATTTACACTAGATGAGTTTAAAGATCTGGCCGTTCAATTCGAGCAGCGCCAGTCGCGCTTTGCACGGAACTGGGCCTACTACAAAGCCACAGTTTACGGCAAAACTGACTCTTTCAAAACCATGACTATGGCAATGATGGGCCAGCGCTTTGCTAGTGCTGTGCAGCCGCTTTTTACACCACTGGCCAGGGCGGTGCGCCTAGATGTGGCGCTAATACCAGGTCATTGGAAACTGGCCAGCACGGCCACAGACCTGGCACCAGCGGTGGCTGCTGTATTCCAGGCGTCAAGATGGCCAGTCAATGGTGACATTTTTGTACGCTATATGGCGGCGATGGGCGAGGCTGGGCTATGGGTGGTCGATGATCGCAATAATGGCCAGATCTTTTTGCAGGCCATCAGACCAGATCTATACGTTACCCGTACGGCAGCGCCCTGGGATCCAACAGTCACCCAGGCCGTGCTGATATCCAGCGCCACTGATGAAAATGGACAGCAGGCAGAGGCCGCTACTGTGATCGAGCCAGACAGCGTGCGCACTTTCGTGGCTGGGCAGCCAGCAGGACTGGTAGGGCGCGAGGCTGCTTATATAAACGCTTTGGGCTTTGTGCCTTTAGTGGAGGCCAAGAACGATCCAGGGGATGGCTGGGGCGAACCTACATTCGATGATGCTATAGCCAGTCTGGATCAGGTCAATCTACAGGCCACGCACCTGGCCAATATTATCCAGCGCCACGTAGAACCACAGTGGGCGGCGTTTGGTGCAGAGCCTGGCGATCTTGAAAAGTCAGGGGAGGCTGTCTGGTTCTTTCCGGAGGGATCTGATGTGAAAGCTATTTTAGCTGCTGTGGATTTTGATGGGGTGCTGGATTTTATCAAAGAGATAAAACAAGAGGTTAAGGATGGGCTACCCGAACTGGCGTTCGCTCAATTGGTTGGGATCGAACGCGTGGCCGTGGCTACTATAGAGATTCAAATGTCAGAGCCAGTGGCCAAAATTCGCATGATGCGCAAGATAGTGGATCAGGCGCTGGCTGATGCGCTGCGCCTGGTGGGGCGTGCTGCTGGCACAATGCCTGACCAGTCGGAGCTGGCCGTGCTGGATACAATGGATCTAATGTTTGATCCACTGCGGCCAGTGATCACGGCTGACAATTTAACCAGGATCCAGATAGAAGCAGCAGCTACTGGCCAACAATTGCAACAGATAGCACTAGATAGGGAGCTGGCACTGGATGGCTAATGTAAGAGATAGACAACTGTCACAGCTAACAGCCCAGCAGGCTGTAGTGCTGCGCGAGGAAGCAGCCACGGCCAAAGCGGTGGCCGCTGCTTATGAGCAGGCCAGGCGCGATCTGTTGGCAGAATTTATGGAGCGCGTGGCACTGCTGGGGCCTAATCCCACGCCAGGCCAACTGCGCACGCTGTCAAATGACGCAGCGCTGATCAGGGCCATGACCAATAGACTGGCCCAACTAGAGCAGCAGCTAGGGGCCATCATTGGCGACAGTCTAGGCGATTCAAGCACGGCTGCCTTTGAGGCTGCTGTAGCCGAAATAGCCCAACTGGCTGCGGCTGCTGGGGCTGGCGTTTTTGAGTTTGGCTTCAATGATCTGGTGGAATTGACCATCAGACCAGCCATAGACCAGATCCCAGATTTGGTGGCTGCTGTGCGCGCTGGCCTATTGGCTGATATGCGCGCAGGGCTGGCCGCTGGTGAACGCATTGGCGATCTGGCTGGGCGGCTGTTTTCGTCGCAGGCTGGGCCGTTCCCTAGAGGAGCTACCAGCGCGCAGCTAATGACCAGGCGCGCAGTTATTCAGGCAGATAATAATGCTAAACTGCTTTACTACGAACGGGCACAGGCCCAACTGCCCGATCTGCAAAAGCAGGTCATAGCCAAAACAGGCAGCGCACGCACCACGGACTTATGTTTGCGCGCGCACGGCCAGATCAGAGATTTAGACGAGCCGTTCAGCCTATCAGGCACGCCTGATCCATTTGCACGCCAGATGCAGCAGCCTCCTTTCCATTGGAATTGCCGCACTAGTGTGGCTGCTTATCTTCCGCAATTTGATGCAGCTAGCAATATGACCACGCGCAGCATGAGAGCGCAGGCCAGCAAAGAGCTGGAGGCCAGGGCTGATGAGTAATTTAAAATACACACGCCAGAGGATGCTGGAAAAATCGGGGAAAAGCGCCTTTGGCGAGGCGCTGATCGCACCCTTAATACCTACAGCGGCGTGGCTGTTTGCCTATAATATTAATACTGAGATCGTAGATGTGACCACAGCCACTGGGGGCACTGTCACCCAGGATGCTGGGCGCGCAGTGCTGCAAACCAGCGCAGCCGCGGGCGGCCTGGCTAAAATTAACACTAAAAGATCCTTGAGATACACACCAGGGATCGGGGGCGCGGCCAGGTTTACTGTGGTGTTTGACACCCCAGCGGCTGGCGCTGTGCAATTAATTGGCATAGGCAACGGCACAGATGCCCTGGCCTATGGCTATAACGGCCTAGACTTTGGCACACTGCGCAGGCGTGGTGGGGTTGATGTCTGGGACATAAGTGATCAGTGGTCAGAGCGGCTGCACACGACCCTGGGAAAAAGAATAAATACAAGTTTGGGTAATGTACTCCAGATTTATTATCAGTGGCTGGGCTACGGAGGATTAATGTATTTCGCAGAGGAACCTAGCACAGGTGATACTGCACTGGTACACATGATAAAATACGCTAATACAAGCACTGATGTGTCCGTTCTTAATCCCACGTTGCCAATTTTCGCCAGTGTAGAAAACGCAAGTAATGATACCAATATAACACTACGCACATCCAGCGCTGTGGCTGGCTTTCATGGCTGGCCCATGAGTGCCGAACATCACCCCATGAACTTGCACAGGACACACTACACTAGCCTGGCAGTGACTACTGAGGCTGCTGTATTGACCATCAGCAACAAGGTTTCCTATGCAGGCGTTAGCAATCGGGTGGGGTCGCAACCTGTTAGCCTGAGTGTGACCACTGATGGGAATAAGTCAGTAAGGATCAGGGGCGTGTTAGACACCACGCTGGGCGGCACGCCTAGCTGGACAGATTACCACACCACGAACAGCCCAGTAGAATACGACGAGGCAGGCACCACGCTGGCTGGGGGTGACGAGATCTTCACGCTTGGCCTATCCAAATCGGATAGTATTATTATTGATCTTAAACAATACACCAATCCATTATTGCCAGGGCAAACGCTGACCGTGTCAGCCCAGTCATCAGCATCTAATACTGTAGACGTGGCACTGTCCTGGGATGATTTATTTTAAGCCTACGCAGGCGTAAAACGCGAAAGAGGAAACTATGACAGAAGAAACAGCAGAACCAACAACGGCACCAGCAGAGCCAGTGGCAGCAGTAGAGCCAGGGCCAGTGCCCTACGACCGATTCAAACAGGTCAATGATAAATTTAAGGCCAGTCAGGCAGAGCTAGACGCGCTGCGAGGCCAGCAGGCAGATAAGGAAAAAGCCCAGCTGATCGAACAGCAGAATTTCAAAGACCTGGCCGAAAAATTACAGGCCGATCTGGATGCCCAGACAGCGGCCACGAGCGCAGCAGAGCTGGCCAGGCTGCGGTTACAGGTGGCCACAGATGCTGGATTACCAGCAGAGATGGCAGCCAGGCTAGTGGGCACTACAGCAGAGGAGCTGGCCACAGATGCTGGTCAATTAGCTAGTTGGGCGAAGCCAGCAGCGCCAGGCGTGCCTGGTGTGAATGGCAAGGCCGCTGGCCCAGGGGCGATCACGGCCAGCCAATTGACCGATCCAGCCTGGGTGCGTAAGAATAAGCAGCGCATACTGGCTGCCAGAAAATAAAATAGCCTAGCAGGCGTAAAACGCGAGGATACTAAAATAATAATATGAATACAAAATAAGAGGTAAAAAATATCATGGCAAACATAGGCATAGGCGAAGCAGCCAATAGCATCCCCACGATTGTGGCAGCAGAGGCGCTGGGCTATTTACAAGCAAACACAGTGATGCTGCAATTGGTAGCACGCGACTGGGACAATGAAGTAGCCCAGGCTGGCAACGTGATCACGATCCCATTTACTGGGGCGCTGTCAGTTAATGACAAAGCAGCAGATACAGTGGTCACACTTCAAAATCCGTCAGACACGGCTGTCACTGTGACACTAGATAAGCATAAAGAAGTTTCTTTTATCATCGAGGATCCTGGCGCGTGGTTCGCACGGCCAGATCTGCAAGCCCAATACATCAGTGATGCTATGGCCGTTATGGCAGAGCAGATCGATGCCGACTTAACAGCGCTGTACACTGGCTTATCGCAAACCATTGACGCCACAGCGGGGCTGGGCGAAACTGATTTTCGCGAGGCTCGCCGCCTGCTCAATTCAGCTAAAGCACCGCTGGGCAATCGGGCCGCTGTTTTGCACGAAGATGCAGAGTTTGAACTGTTGGCGCTGGATCGGTTTATCAGCAGCGACTACTCAAGCGTTCAAGGCGAACCAGGCCCAACTGGCCTGGTGCAGTCTTATGCTGGTAAATTTATGGGCTTCGATGTGTTCATGGATCAGAAGATCACCATTGCCACAGCCCAGGCTAAAAACCTCTTTTTCCATAAAAACGCTTTCGTTCTGGCTACACGGCCTATGGCTTCTGCACCTGCGGAGTTTGGCGTAAGTCAGGTAGTGATGGCAGAAAATGGGATCGGGCTGCGCGTGACTATGAGCTATAACGCAGATCACCTGGGTGTACAGGTCACTATTGATGTGCTGTACGGGGTGAAAGAGCTGCGAGATAGTCACGGCGTATCAGTTTCTACTACTGAAATTTAAGTCTAGCATCTAGCTAAGGGAGATCGACCAATGAGTAAATTTTTAACTCACCGAGGGCTGAAATTAGACGCAACTTTCACGATAGGCACAGAGGCTGCTAATGTTATCAATGTAGGCGTTCAATTGACGGATCGCCACAATGGCAACGAGCTAACAGAACGCACTTGCTTGCCGTGGTATATGTCTGATGATGCGAATGGTGATTCTATTGCTGGCACTGCTGCTAGTGGTGGTATAGCTATTGGCACAGATGGCCTGCTGATTGAATGGACAGCCAACCTGGCAGGGCTGGCAACATGCGAGGCTGATGGTGATATCGATATTGATATTACCGAAACTGGCATAGATACCTGGTATCTGGTGCTGGTTATGCCTGATGGCCGCTTACAGGTTTCAGGTGCTATCACGTTTGCCTAATTTAGTGTAAAATGTAACAGGTGGCCCAGATAGCTGGGCCACCTATAAAGCGAGGTAAAAATGACAACAACAACAACGAGAAAGCCAAAACGAAAAAAAGCGCGCTACTTCATTGTCAACCCAGCAGGGGCGATCCATGAAGTCACACGCGATCTGGCTGCTGTGCGACTGCGTCAACCTGGCTACCGAAAAGCGACCAGGGCAGAAGTAGGCGCGCTGATCGAGGCTAAAGGTTTTCAGCGTGCTGGGCGACCACTGGCCACAATTTGGAACCCAGAACCAGAACCACTAGAGCTGGATGACTAGCCAATGAGTGCCAACAAGATCTTTAATGGTGGCTTTATAGGCGATCTTGGATCGTGGACAGTGGCGACTAGTGCCGTATACATTGCCAGCGTAGGTAATGATCAGTTAGGTGCCTGCCATCTGACTGGGGCAGGGGATGCTGTAAGCCAGCAGTTCAGCGCACCCACGTCAAGGGAGTATATGATCGACATATACGCCAGGACAGTCACAGGCACTGGCGATCTGACCTTGACGATCACAGACAGTAATGGCAATACTACCTATACAGCCACCCAAAGTGCTACCACTGCTTTTGCTAACACCGAGGGCAATCGGGTGGGGCTGCCATCTGGCACCTATACGCTGGCGCTGACCTATGATACTGCTGCTGTTTATGTTGATGATGTGTCAGTGGCCGTGGTCGAAAAAACACGGCTAGAGCTGGCCGATGATGCAGCCGATATACTAGGCGATCTGGCCACCCAAGATGCTGGCTTTGTGACCACGCCTAGCGGCACAGACACAGAGGGCGACTATACAGAGGCTGTAGATGCAGCACTTAGGGAGTTTGGAGCAGTGGGCGCTGATGGCCAGCCAGATGTTAGATACCTAACGCTGGATCGGGTTGATGGTGCTATTGATTCAATTCAGCTATATATGCTGCACAAATTACATCGATACTACGCACGCCACGCGACTGATTTTACTTTGGAAGGGCGCACAGAGCATTGGCACCAGCGCACGGCTGCTATTGAGGCTTTGCTGGGCATTGCCGTGGGTGGTCGCACTAGTGGCGCTGGGCGCGCTATAGCCACCAGGCGCTTAGTACATGGATCTAGCTTATGAGTGGGGCCACCTTATTGGCTACAGTGACAGCCAGCACAAAACGCTACCCAGCCATCAGTGCTGGGCTAGTGGGTGCGCCTGCCACTAATTTGGCCAGCCTGGCGCTGATCCCGCTGCGCAGTGTATCACCAGAACTGGCCCAGGAGGCTGGGATCCAGGACGTTAGCGAGGCTTTCGTCACCCAGGCATTTTACGACACTGTAGCCGTGGCGCTGCCAGATGTCAGAGAGGGTGATATAGTGACTATATCCAGCGCTGACTATACAGTCAGATCTGTGGCAGAATACAATGATGGGATCAGCCGATCAGAGGAAGCGGGTTACATGCGCATTATTTTGCAACAAAGGAAAATAACATAATGGGAAATTTTACCCTATACAGACCCACTAACACCTGGGATCTGCAATTGCAGGCAGAAGAAACGGCCGACGATAGCGATAAACTTTTCACTGTTCCTGCTGGGCGGATCTGGCAGGTCATGTGGATCTGGATCGAACTAACGAGTACAGCCACAGTAGGTGATAGACAGATCGAGGTATTGATCAGGGACAGCGCCGATGATACTGTGATGCAGCTACAGGCAGGCGTTACCCAAGCGGCTAGCCTGACCTATAATTATTTATTTGCACCAGGGATGCCCGATCTAGGCGCGCTGCGTGATAGTACCTATCTCACGACACCACTTCCCCCCACGCTGATCCTACCAGCGGCCTATGATATCCGAATTTATGATAATAATGCTGTGGCTGCTGCGGCTGATGATATGATCATCCAGATGATGATCGGGGAGCAGTCGCACTGATGATCGGCCTACCTTCACTGGGCGCTGGTTATCGCAGCGCTGTCAATGTGGCTGCATTTGGTGGCTACCAGTCAAAAGTGCTGGGGCTGTCACCCGCTGGCTACTGGCCACTTACCGAAACGAGCGGAGTAACTGTCTTTGATGTTAGCGGCAACGGGCTAGATGGGACGTCCGATGGTGTGACGGTCGGAGATGCGCCTGGGCCAATTATTGGCACACTGGCCCACTTATACGATGGCGTGAACGACCGTACCAATGTGCCACACACGACTATAGACGCAGTGATCAACAAGAGCGAGGGCGCGCTGGGCATTTGGATCAAGGCGGCCAATGTTGGCGTGTGGTCGGATGGGGCAAACAGAGCGCCAGTTATACTGGCCGCTGATGGAAACAACAGGATACTCCTTCAAAAAAGCTCGACCACTGGAACTTTTTTTATACTGTACGACGCAGGGGGCACAACGAGCGCAGTTACAGTATCTTCATTATCGACCACTGACTGGCTACACATAGCGATCACCTGGTCTGTGTCAGACGACGAGGTTATTGCGTACATTGATGGTTCTCAGTCAGGCAGTACACAAACAACACTGGGAACGTGGGCGGGTGCGCTGGATGCTGATCTAACACTAATAGGCGCAGGCAGTAAAAACCCAATAGTTAATCCGTGGGATGGCTGGCTGGCCCAGGTGGTGCTGTTTGATTATGCGCTCACAGCGGAGCAGGTCTTATCTTTGGCTACTATAAACTAGGAACATTATGGCGAATTGGCACGGCTACATGATTTTTGAAAATTTGGCACTTTCCCCAGCAAACAGACAGATCCTTACTGCTGAACTGGAAAATATAGGCACGGCTAACAGCGGCCAGCGGCCAGAACACAGGAACCACTGGCGCACACGACTGGACAATGAGGCCGCTTTATTCGAGGCTTTATTTGATGCCAGTAATTTGACTGTAGCCGCTTTTGAGCAGCGCCTAGCCACTATTTTTGGGGTGGATGTGGCGACTATTGACACCACGTTGCAAAATGTTACCTACGATACACTAGTCACACCTGTGGCCACGTTCGCCAGACTAGGCACGGATTATATCAGGGCCGCTGTATTCGGTGGCCCATCATCCACCTGGGAGCAATCGAGGATTGAAGCGCTGGCTTTTTTGGCTGCCAACAGCGCAGCCTGGGAGGCAGCAGAATGATCAAGGTATCCACAAACGGCACAGCCGAGCGCAGCCAGGGCCAATACAACAGCGCAGCCCAGGCCATCAGCCCATCAGGGCTGGCGCCACTATTCCAGGCTGCCCTGCTACAATTGCAGCGCTTTACGCTTGGGAATATCGAAGTGGACACAGGGCGCACTAAAAATAGCATTTTCGCCCAGCTGGATCAGTCGGGCAATAGCATCGCAGCCCTGCTAGGCACTAGCGTGCGCTATGCGCCCTATGTGCGCCAGGCCAATGGTGGGGTGCAGTTTTTCACCTACGCGGCCGATGTGGAAGGGCCAGCAGCGCTGGCCGCTTTGGGTGATAATGTGATCTTGGCCGTGTCGGGGGAGTTTGATTAATGGCCATAACTGACTTAGGCACGCTACTGGCAGAGATAAGCGATCTATTTGATGGGCTTGTTACTGATGGTGATATCCAGGCGAACCTGGAAGGGCCACCACTGCTAACAGACCTAGAAGGGCGCAGCCCTATACTGTCCACCCATTATGGTGGTAGCCGCTATAAATTCCAGGGCGCTGGCTATACTGAAACGCTGGCAGAGTGGGTGCTGACACTCTTTATTAATCGCAGGGCGACTGGCAGCGCAGCAGCAGAGATAGCCCTGGGCGATCTGGTTACTAAGATTTTACAAATTGTACGGGATGGCCAGGGGGGCACTAATTACGAGGAACTGGCCAGCAGCAGCACACCTATAGCACCCTCTTTCGTCGAGATCGGGGGCGTGCCCTATAGGGTGTGCGAGGTTATATTGGAGAGCATCACCCATGACAGCTAAGAAAAAAACAACAGCAGCGGCCAAGAAGACACCTATAGCCAAAGCTATGGCCAATGGGCTGCGCTATATCGGAAAAAGCGGCAAGCACTTGCACGGAATACCAGCCAGAGATCTGGCACCAGCAGAAGTGCACGCTTTAACAGTGATTGATTTGGATCAATGCCTAAAATCAGGCATATATAAAATTATAGGAGATAACCCATGAGTAATGCAGCATTGACTGTAGTCCAGGCAGGCATAGAGTCCACGCGATTCACAGCGGTGGCTGCTGATCGAGTGATTTTACCTAAAGAGGGAATTTTCCCCAATGAGGAGCGCTTTAAAGCCGATATCACCCAGGCGCGTGGCACGTTTAACCAATACTACGAGAGTGCAGAAACGCACGTGGCCGCTAATTGGCAGATGGATCAGGACATTGCTTATGACACCTTGCACTGGTGGTCACAATTGGCAATGGAGGGCAACGTATCACCCACTGGGGTGGGGCCATATACCTGGGCCTATGATAGCGAGGCCACAGCCGATGCCCTGGAAACGGCTACTTTCGAGTTTGCCGATAGTGTGACAGCTTTTGAAATGAATGGATCGGCTGTGACAGAATGGGAATTGTCAGGCAGTGATGGTGATGGTGGGCCAGGTATCTGCCAGGCTACCTACAGCCTGATCGGGCAAAAACTGACTGTAGCTTCTATCACTGGTGCCCTAACTGCGCCAGATCTGCGTGCTGGCTATATGCCATTTAAAAACAGCACGCTATATCTGGATGATACGGCTGGTGGGATCGGTGGCACAGAGGTGGCTGGGGCTGTTTTGTCGTGGTCTATTAAATGCAATAATAACATCGTGCCTATCTGGCCAGGCAATAACAGCGGCGAGATGAGCGCCTATCGACGCGGGGATCGGCACGTAGAATTTGTAGTTGAGCTGCTACTGGATGCCACGACCCTGACAGAATTTACTGGCCATTTCAAGGCCAATGATATGCGCTTTGCACGTTTAAACGTGCCAGGCACAGGGAATGATGATTTTACTTTTGATATCGCTGGCAAGTGGTCTACGCATGAGTTTACGCGCAGTGGCCCAGTGCGTAAACTCGCGCTCATGACGCGCAGCCTCTACGATCCCACTTTGGCCTATGCCTGGAAATCTACAGTTATCAATGATGAGAGCGGTCTAACTTAATAACAATTTGTAGGGACTATTCAATAAGGTGAAAAATGAAAAATAAAAGCAAAAGCAAGAAAATGGTGCGCATCGATCTGCCTGCTGCGGTATTCGATGTTGAGGGCGCTTATGTGATGCGTAAAAAACGGATCGCTATTTGGCGGCTAGATGCTATCAAAGAGTGCACCACAGCCGACGAGGTTTATAGCCTGGTAGCTGCTTTAATCCCCACCTGGTACGGGGTGCTGGATGTAGACACAGATGAGCCACTGGGGGATCCAGAGCTAGATCCCAAAGTTTTTGGCCATCTGGATGCGCAGGAGCAATGGCCGTGGCTGGTGGGTTGTTTGCAAGCCAGCCCAAAAGGCCAGGCCAGCCGTGGGCCAGACCAGACACAATAGGACTGGCCCAGCACTATGGATGGCTGCCTAGCCAGGTAGATCGCGAGGACTGGGCAGCACTGGCCGAAATTCAACACAGGATCATACAAAAAAATGAGCGCCAAGAACTGGAGAACTTTAAACAAAAAACGCGCGCACAGTGGGGCAGGCGCTAACTTAGCAGCCTGGGCACTAGCCTGGGCGCTGGTGGCACTAGCTGGCAGGTTCTATGGCCTAGCCATTGTCTCAGGGGCTGCTGCGCTAGCCTGGTGGCTGTGGTGGCCTGGGTGGCCGCTACGCACTAGCCTGGCGCTGCTAGTGGCCAATATAATGGCCATTGCTGTGCTAGGCAATCACAGCGCCTGGTGGGGCAGCGCACTGGCCGTGCTGGCTGTCTCTATTGCTGGCTGGATGTGTCTGGCAGAGGCTGGGAGGCTAGAATGGACACACTAAGCGGCTATGGGCCACTGTTGGCCATCAGCGGATTGTCACTAGTGGCCATTATCGTGATCGTTCTGATTTATAATCTATTCCAGGCCAGGGCCTATAGGATGTTTTGGCGCTATGTTTTAGAAAATAAAGCGCTGCAAGATCGGCTAGTCGCTGAACTAATGAAGATGCAGCGCACCAGCGAGGGTGGTGATGATCATGGATGATAACGGAAGCGGAAAAGGCGCAGCACTGGTGGCCATCGTGGCGCTGATAGCTGTGGTGGTGATCTTTTTAGTCATAGCCAGCCAGGTGGGCGGCTAATGGCTGATAACATCGATCCTAAAGAGTTTTACGATCTGCGTTCCAATGTGGCCGTGATGATGGCTTCACTAGCACACCTAGAAGAAATGGTCAAAGCGTCTATAGCTGATGAGCGCGAGCACAGGATCGCGCTGCGAACTGAGAGAGAGGAGCACAGACAAGCCCAGGCCATAGCAATGGAAAAATACCAGGCCGATCAGGCCCAGCTGCTGGCAGCCTTGAATGATAGAATAGCTCCCCTTGAGTTTAGAATGAGAAACATAACAGCAGCCATAGGCGCGATTTTAGGCGCACTCTCTACCATTGGGATCGGGCTGCTGATGAACTGGCTGGGAGGCCCATAATGCCGAGTAGCACAGTTAGTCTATTTTTAACAGGCGAAGATAAAGGGGCCAGCGCTGCACTGGAAAGCGTGGGCGGCAAAGTAGGTGGACTAGCCAGCACCCTGGGTGCGATGGCAGCAGGGGGCGCTGTACTAGCTATTGGCGCTATGGCTGCTGTAGGGGCCAGCGCGTTCACAATGAGCCAAGATCTATCCACTGCGGCTAATTTATTCCAGGCCACAACGGGTGCCAATAGCGAGGCCGTGGCCGATTTTAAAGAGCAGGCGCTGGATCTGTTTACTGCCAATTTTGGGGGCAATTTAGAAGATGCAGCGGCGGCTATGACGACTGTGGCCAGCGTGCTGGGCGGCACTGGCGATGCGCTAGAAACGACCACGGCCCAGGCCATTACTTTGCGTGATGTGTTTGGCCAAGAAATCGAAAAAAGCGCCCAGGCTGCTAATACAGCCGTGTTGAATTTTGGGGGCACTGCTGGCGAGGTATTTGATTTAGTCACAGCCACGATACAAGCCACAGGCGATCCCGCTGATGATCTACTGGATGTCATAAACGAGTATAGCGCTGATTTTGCGGCTGCTGGTTTCAGCGCTGTGGACATGTTTAGCATATTGACAGCCGGATCTGAGGCTGGCGCGTTCAATATGGACAAAGTGGCAGACAGTGTGCGTGAATTTACGACGCGCATTATAGATGGCAGCGATCTAACGTCCACAGCGCTGGATGCCATAGGCGTGGACAGCGAGGCGCTGTTTGCTGGTTTTCAGGATGGATCGATCACGGCCAAAGATGCCCTGGATCTGGTAGTCAAGTCACTGGAGGACACAGGCGATCCACTGGCCCAGGATGCTGCTGGCGTGGCGCTGTTTGGTGCTACCTGGGAAGATCTGGGCAGCCAGGCTATCTTTGCCTTAGATGAGATGGAGCAGGGCCTGGGCGATGTAGAAGGGGCCACGCTAGATGCAGCGGCCACAGTGGATCAGGGCATAGGCCCAGCGTGGGAGGGTGCCAAGCGCCAGGTGATGGCTGCCTTACTTCCGCTGGGTGATTTTTTGGCTGGGGTTGTTTCTACAGCCACACCCAAACTAGTGGAATTATCCACTTGGCTATCTGATAAGATCCCAGTGGCCACGGCTGCGCTGGTGGATTTTTGGGAAAACAGACTATCCCCAGCCTTAGTGGCTGCGGGTGACTGGATACAAGCCAATGTGATCCCAGCCCTGCTGCAATTATCTGATTGGATGACTACCACAGGCATACCTGCTGCCCAGCAGTTTGCCAGCCAGGTACTAGAGCAATTAATACCAGGCATGGTGCAGCTGGGCGAGTGGATCCAAAATGCAGCGGCCGTAGCACTGCCACTGCTGGGCGATGCGTTCACATTTGTCAGTGAAAATATGAATATAATACTACCCATCGTGGGTGCTGTGGGGGCAGCTATCGTGCTACTTAATGCACCTATTATAGCCATAGGGGCGCTGTGGGTGACAGTGGCCACAGCCTGGGCAAATAACTGGTTTAATATACAGGGCATTACCAACACAGCGCTGGGGGCTATTCAAGAAGTGATCAATACAGCCCTGACCACGATCAGGGCGTTCTGGCAGGAACATGGGGATAGCATCATGATCATAGTTGATGCTGCTATGGCTGCCATTGACAGCACTATAACCACTATTATGGCTGCTGTGGGCGCTGTGGTATCCACTACGCTGGGCATTATCCAGGGCTTATGGGAAGAACATGGGGCAGCTATTGAAAATGCAGCCCAGGTAGCCTGGGATAATATCGGGCTTATTGTTGACACTGCGATCACTGTGATTGGTGATGTGATTGATGCTGTGGCGGCTGCTATCCAGGGTGACTGGGAGGCGTTTGGCGAGGGCCTGCGCTCTGCCTGGGATGCTGCTTGGGAAACTATCAGGACAGTGCAGGACACTGCGGCGGCTGCTATTTTGGGAATACTTGACAGCCTGATCACATCTATTACTAATAAGTTTAATAATACAGACTGGGCAGCCCTGGGGCAAAATATCATAGATGGGCTGATCGGCGCCCTGAACAGCGGATCTGATGCTGTGGTAGGGGCCATTATCGATATAGCCAGCAACAGCCTGGATGCTATCAGGGGCTTTTTTGGTATAGAATCACCTAGTAAGGTGATGGCAGAAGTGGGTCATAATATTGTAGATGGGCTGGTTAATTCGCTACACGCTGGCCATGATGCTGCGGCTGATACCATGTCAGGACTGGCTGAGGCCGCTATGGGTGGGTTTGATGACACAATCGAGCCAGTTACAATACCAGGCGCCGTGCCTGGTGCGTTCACAGATCTAGCCACGCCTGGCGCGTTCACTAATTTGGCCACGCCTGGCGCGTTCGCTAATCTAGCCACGCCTGGTGGGGCAGCTGGGCCTGGTGGGCAGCAGATCACTATAGAGAACGTCAACATTAATGATCGGGGGGCTATGCGCCTTTTTATTGACTATTTAAGCGGCCAGCAGGCTGCTGCACGATTCGAGGTATTTTAATGGCTGCTGTATTAAAGATAACTAACGGGACAGACAGCGTAGATCTACTGGATACCACAGCGCTATATATCCAGAACTGGGCGCAGGCCATAGCCAGGCGCTTGCCATCTGGGGACTATGCAGATGTGGTGGAAATTATAAAACTGGCCTGGATGGAGGAGGACGATGATACCAGGGACAGCACGATCCAGGCGCTTATGCAATTAGCTGGGGAGGCTTGGGATTATACAGATCGGGAGCTGCTGGATCAGTGGGTATGGCTAGAAGCACGCACGCACAGCGAAACATCCAGCCGCTATGCTATTTTAAGCGAAATATGGCCAGATCGGCTAAGTAGTCGCCACTGGGGGCCAGATGGGCCTGTTGACCTAATGCCCCAAATAACGCGAGAGGGACTCTGGCGCTACACGGCACCCAATGGCACACCTACCACGGCTGTAGCTGCTACCACTGTTTATAATAAGCAGGATGCAGATGGTGACAATTTTGTCACTATTGCAGATACTGATGCAGATGGTGATGCACCTGGCCTGATTATATTTGATCAGGAATGGGACGAACTGGCCACAGATGTGATCGTGGCCATGAAATCGAGCAGCAGCACCAGCGATCTAAATGATTTTATTCCCCACCTAGATGCCACACTGGAGCTAGACAACGTGGGCAGCCAGGCGGCTGATGTAGAGGCACCCGAAAATATACGCATTGATCTGGCTGCTGGGGCTACGCTGCGCTGGACATTGACAGCAGCGGCCAGAAAAATGGCCAATTATGCAGGCGATTATTATGTATATGCTGTGGCTGTCATGTCTGGCGGTAGTGGTACTATGACATTTAAGCACGGTAATGATTATGTAGGGCTAGACGCTGTCACGGTCAACACCACAGCCAGCCCAGCCGCTGCCCACTTTATGGGGCGCACCACGATACCTGGGGGCACTTACAACCCAGGGCTTGCCGATGCTGATTACAATATAAAATTAGTTGTCACTGTGGCAGGGGGCGGCACTTTCCGCTTTTTCGATCTGTGGCTGGTGCCTATATCAGAGTTTGCGCCTTTCGTGGTCAACAATACCCAGCCCACTGGCAACCTACTCACTGTGGATGGCAACCTGGAAAGGGTCTATCAGCAGACCAGCGGAGGGGCATACAGCCAGGCAGATACCACACCCCCAGAACCAGGGGGGCGTTATTTACAATTCAAGCCCAACAGACACAATAGACTGTATTTTTTTTGGACTGGGGTCAATGATGTGGCACCCCCTAACTGGGCCATCGATGTGACAGTTAAAATAATACCACGCTGCCTGGCCATCAGGGGTGACACATGACAGCACTATCTGATCTGCGCGTTTTTTCGCCTATCATTGGAAATGGTGATTTTTTAGAAGATGTCACCAGGCGCTGGTGGCCATCATACAAGCGCACCAGCCTGGCGCTGGGTGGTGATTTTGCAGCCAGCGCCACTTTTTCTGCGAGCGATCAGGTGCTAGAGGACTGGCTAGATAATCGGCTGGCTGGCCACGTAGTCGAGAGCTACGCAGGCCAGGTGGCATTTAATGGGTTTATTAATACGATCAGACTCAGTTATAACGGGTTGGTGCTAGTGCGCACACTCGACACAGTATTCAATAATGTGGCCGTTTACTACACCCCAGGCACAGGTGAACCTACTGCGCTAACATCGTTTAATAGCGATAGCAGCAGCGTGGCTAGTTGGGGCACTAAGGATCTAATTTATAGGGCTACTCGCAATATGAGCCAGGCCAGTGCAGAGGCGCTGCGTGATAAGATCCTAGACGAGCAAAAAGAGCCAAAGATTATCACTGTAGATGTGGCTGACTGGGATCCCACCCAGCAGGGCGTGTGCCAGGTTGAAATTTTAGGCTATGCGCACAGCCTGGACTGGCAGCACTTGAGCGTAGCACCCGCTGTGGCGGCCACAGATGATGCTGATGACGAAATAGCAGACGCCCTATCTGGCGCTGATTTTGTCACGGCTGGCACTATCGATACTAATACCTTGCAAATTAGGCAGGAGCTGGACTACAGGCCAGCCTGGCAACGAATAAAAGAAATAACAGCGGAGGGTGATACCAGCGGCAATAGATGGATCGCTGGCTGCTACGCTGGGCGGACATTAAACTATAACCAGGCTAACACCAGTAGTATAGCCTACTTTTTCAGCGTGAAAGATCGCAGGGCTAGCGGCCGTAGGCGCATGTATGATGCTGGCAATAACTGGGTGCCAGATCCACTGGTGGTGCCTGGCCAGGTTGCCCTGGTGCGTGATATTTTGGCAGGCAGGCCCAGGGCCAGCACTTTACTGGATGATCCACGCGCTTTATTTATAGAATCAGTGGAATACAGCGCGCAGGGCCTAAAGTTAAAAGGCGCTAACCAGCAGATCATGAGACTGGCAGGGCTAGAGATGGCAGCCACAAACATCATGGGCGCTGTGGGCAAATTTTCAAGCCTGGGCAGCAGAGCGGGGCGCAAATGAGTGTTTTGCGTTCTGGCCAGGTGCCGAAGTTGTTGGGTGAACTACTGGCCCAACTGCGTGCAATGGGGATCAGGGTCGATGATGGGCGCAGGTATCTGGCTGGGCGCAGTGTGTCTGGCACCAGTTATACCATTGTAGATGATGATTGCTTTGTGCTGGCAGAGGCCACTGGCTTTGCCATGACACTGACACTACCAGCCAGTGCTATAAATATAAACCGATTATTGATTATAAAACGCACCAGCAGCGCGCTGGCTGTGACAGTCACCAGGGCTGGATCTGATACCATAGAGGGTGCCACTACTCATAGCCTATCTGCTCAATATGATAGTGTTAGCTTGTGGACAGATGGCAGCGGGATCTGGTATATTCAAGCAACGACATAAAAGGAACAATAAACAATGCAGAAATTTAAAGGTATAACATCATTAATCTATAGCCGTAAATTTTGGCTTTTGCTATTTGGCATTATTCAAACTGTAGTATTAAATAATTTTAACGTCGATCTGGAAGTATGGGCGGCCATAGATGCCCTAGTGGGTTTTTTGATCCTGGCCATCGCTCACGAAGATACGGCACGCATATAATATAGACCCACTGCCTGGCGCACTTGGCTGGCCAGTGGTACAAATTTATTTGATAGCTGCCTGGTAATTTGGCCCAGCGCCTGGCTAACTTTCTCCGCTCCCAGCTAGGCGTGTACAAATTGGAACAAGCGCGATCCCCTGTCATCACTGGGAGATCAGCAGCGGGTCAAGGTTGCAGGCAGATCATTAAATAACATACAGCCCAGCAGGGTGGCCCAGGGCGGCCGCTTTGGTGTGCTTATACATGAAATCAAGAACGGCCGTTAAGTGGCCGTTTTTTATTGCCTATTGACAGAAACTATAATTTGACTTAGATTTTATATCCAGCCAGTTGGGGCTGGGGCAGATTTTAACAGCGGCCAGGGGTCGCAAGAGGTGAAAGTTATGGATAATCCCATCAAACAATTAGCAGCCCACACAGGCCAGAGCCAGGCAGCGCTGGCAGCCAAAACGGGCTACACTGCGCAAAGTATCAGCAATGTAGCCCGGGGGCGTACGCGAGTCACTTATCAACTAGTGGGGCGTGTGGCTTTTTATTTTGGCCATGATGCTGGCGATATACTGCGGCCATTTATAAACCAATATATTGATCAAGATGATAAATAGGCGCGTTTTTTATCGTTTGTTCCTGGCCATTATCGCTGGCCTGATCGCACCAGTGGCGCTGCCACTAGCAGGCGATCTGGCAGGATCGTGGCTGTATTCTTTTATTTTTATTATTATCATATTGCCTGGGCTTTTTATCCTGGGCGCTAGGTTATAGGAGGGCTTTATGTTTTGGGTGGAAGATGCAAACAAAGATTTTGTAAATTTGGAGAATGGCAGCGTGATCAAGTTAGATCTGTTTAATGATCAACTGGGTGAAAATGGCCTGTATGTAGTCTCATTTGAAAGTGCAAGCGGTGGCACTATAGTGGCGCTGTACGAGAACGAAGATCGGGGGGCGTGCCGTGGTTATATGCACATGCTGGGGTTATCTTTGGCCGTGGTGATGATAAGCGAACCAGGCAAACCAGGCCAGCGCGCTGTGGTCATTAATCAGGGGATGGAGGGCCACAGTGAATAGCATAAAGTGTGAATTTTGCAGCGCACCAGCCACGATCATGCAACAGCGCAGCGATCACAGGATCGCACCAGAAGATCTGCCAAACATCATAGCAGGCGACATGACCAGCAGCCAGCCAGCCAGCGGCTATAGGGTTGTCGTGGTATGCGACGATCACGCGCTGGATAGTGCTGGGCTACCTAGTGCAGCGATCCCAGCCCAGCAGGCCGTGGCAGCGGCCGTGGCTATTCGTGGCTATCGAGAGGGCTATACTGCCCATCAGTTTGCAGCCAGGCAGGTGGCCAAGTTAGCAGAGGAGCTGCTGGAAGTGGCAGAGCATATGGCCTGGCCTGCCTATCCAGAGACTAATACCAACAGTAACATCAAAGCAATGCTGGGCGATATCGACACAGCAGGAACGATGGCCAAGCGCGTTTTTAATAATCCAGATAGCTGGGCAGATCAGCCTGACAGCGCTGTAGATCCGTTGCCAATGATAGCAGAGCTGGCCGATCTACAGGTGGCTATCTTCTGCCTAGCTGGTGCCCTGGCAGAGATAACGGGCCAGCCAGTAGATATAGTAGCCCTGGCCAGAGACAAAGCCACAGCCGATATAGATCGGGGGGTGCGATGATGCCAGCCCTGATCGCTGTGGCCATTGTTGGCCTGGTGCTGTGCTGCGCCCTAGCCTGGTGGGTGGTGCGACAATGACAGCGCCTACTATGCCAGATGGTGGCTATAGGTTAATACTGGCCGATCCTCCCTGGGTTTATCGCAATGGGGGCAATGGCAGAGCGGCTGCCCACTATGATGTTATGGGGATCGATCTAATAGCTGCCTTTCCAGTCAAGCGCATAGCGCACGATAATGGGATCTTGATTATGTGGGCCACCTGGCCACATTTAGCTGGGGCGCTGATGGTGATGGATCTATGGGGTTTTGAATATGTGACGGGTTTTCCCTGGGTGAAATTGAATAGAGCGCCAGTATACGATCTGTTTAACGATATGAGGATCAGGCCATCATGGGGCACTGGTGCCTGGGTGCGTGGGGCTAGTGAACCTATATTAATAGGCAGGCGTGGAAAAGCCAGACCGCCACAGCATCATCACTTCATGGGCCTGATAAGCAAGCGAATGGAGCACAGCAGAAAGCCAGACAATATACATGAATACTGCGAAAGTCTACCAGGCCCATACCTTGAAATGTTCGCCAGGAGGCCAGTCAATTATCATTGGCACGTATGGGGCAATCAGGCACCAGACTGCGCAGTACTGCCAGGATTCGAGATTTTTAATAATAGTTAGCTACTCATAATAAAAGGTGAAAAATGAGCAAAATTGAGAAGTATTTAACACGCGATTATCCACCCATGACAATGGATGATTACTACGAAAGTATGGCCCAGAACATACTGATAAAAGAAAGTGACACCCACTACAGACTGGCCAGGGAGGGGGGTGGTCATATAATGAGTGTATCGATCATATTTGATGCTGGGCGTATTATCATCACTGGCGACTGGTCACCAGGCAAGCATGGGGCGATCAGTGCGCTGGGTTATGGGGT
>Ga0255047_10000554_pt1 | contig 30478 bp, 23 predicted proteins | sample JV7_2_1_MG_FD_183640 | JGI IMG/M metagenome (GOLD analysis project Ga0255047, IMG submission 183640) | Seawater microbial communities from Jervis Inlet, British Columbia, Canada - JV7_2_1 | ecosystem: Environmental > Aquatic > Marine > Inlet | place: Canada: British Columbia | collected 2016-10-06
AATCCCTGAAGATAGCCCATCCCATCCTGACTGGAAAACTCCATTTACAATAGCGGGAATATTATCTATACTAACATCCAGTAGCGCTATATCTACGCCTGATCCAGTATCCGTTATATCGAATTCAACGTCAGAATCTATGCTAACTTCGACGTCGTTATTGTCTGGGATCCTATTGCTTACTACTGGGCCGTCGGTATCATCTATAGTATTAAAGAAGTATACCAGGCTCACCTGATTATTGGAGAAGTCGTATCCATCTACAGCAACCGTAACCTGCTGATTGAATACAAAGTTAATGTCAGGGTCTATAACAATTCTATAGCCATCTGTTATCTCGGCTATTGCATTACTTGGTCCAGTAAACCCTGGCTGGAAAACACCATCCAAGATAGCCGGAATATTATCTACGTGAACGTCTAGCCTACTTGTATCTACATCGTAACCATCGGTTATATCAAACCCTATGTCTTTGTTGAGGGCTACGTCTAATTCAAGTGGAGCCGGATCAATATTTGTTATTTGAGGCGCCTCTACATCTGCAAACGTTGTAAACGCATAGTCAGTGATGAGCTGGTTTCCGTATGCATCATAACCATCTACCAATACCCTAATATTGCTATCTAGAGAGAACCTTCTGGAAGATACTATTGATACGTTATACCCATCGTATCCATCAACAAATGTAGGAATGGTATCAATGGTCCATCCATCCTGCGGGACACCGTTTATTACTGCATCGATATCATCAACCTGAACATCCAGTGTTGCTAGGTTGACGCCCGAGCCGTTGAAGTCATGTATGTCGAAAACTATATCGGAGAATGGATTTACATCTGAAGACCCATCCTCTGGCAGAGCGTTGCGAATCTCTGGAGCAGTAATATCATCGGTTGAGAACTGATAGGTGACTACGGTTTGATTTGGGTCAATGTCATAGCCGTCAAGAACAACGACAATGTTTTTAAACTCTGGCAGAGGATTGTCCAGATCTACAATGATATTATATCCATCAACTATATCTGATGACACAACAGATGTATTGTTTAATCCTAGTCCATCCTCAACAACTAGCTGCCCATCTATGGTTACACTTAGTGAGTCAACGTCTGGACCAGATAGCGTATCAGTAAAGTCAAATGATATGTCGCTATTTAAATCGGCTCTTATGGCGCCTTGAGCTGGACTAAAGTTAGAGAATGTGGGCGCTGATTCATCAAGAGTATTGAAAGTATAACTAATGTATCCGTCGTTGCCAGAATTGTCTTGTGCAAATAGATCAACATCTATAGATACAAATTCAGCGTATGATGTTGCTTGACCCCTGTTGTATGAATTAACAACAGATGATACTGATCTTGGCCCGTCTGTAATTCTTACATCATCTATATCTCCAAAGAACAGATTTACCGGCCGGCCACTAAACGAGTTAACACTGCTACCAATGATAACAGTACCAACTGTAGGTGCACCAGAAACATCATCGCTATAGTCTATAGAGCTTATCGGGAAAGTGCTAGATGCCTGGACTACTCCGTTGACCAATAGTTTTACAGAGTTATTAGACTTGCTTATTATTGCAGCAATGTGACTATACGACCCAGTAGCTATTAATCCGGTAGCTGTTGACACATCAACAAATGGGCTTCCGCCATCTCCAAGGCTTACCTCAAGGCCTCCGCCAGCCGTAACTCTAAATACTATACCCTTGGCCCGTGTTGAAGTTTGACGTGGATTATACGTATATATTACGCCATCTGCTACGAATGACGCCGGATTAACCCAAGCCTCAATGGCCATATCCTGAAGCTCTAACTCAGGCTCAGCAGATATTAGAATCCTATCTGCTATAAAATCGTATCTTCTTGCCGATCCAAACTTACCTGCAACTATTGTGGTCCCGATAGCTGTTCCGTCTAGCGCAGCATTCCCAGTTTCATTAACGACAGCTGTAGTGGCATCGTTCATTAGCCACAGCGCAGCAGTGTCGCTATCAACAACATGTGGCAGAGGTCCAGTATTTTCTACTGACAGCCTGTAACCATCAGTTATAGGTGTGAGGTTAGAAACAAAACCTGTTGCTTGAGTAATACCACTGTCTATAATACTGGTGCCATCGATAGTTACGCCAACAGAGTCTACGTTGACACCTGATCCAAAGTCTAGAATATCGGCAAAGACTGTCCCATCTGTTGCCAGTTTTGCGCCAGGAGTAAACGGATCCAGACTATCGAATACCGGCCCAGTCTCATCAGCTGTAGTCCACGAGTAAGAGAATTCACCAAAGTTGCCCTTATTATCCTGACCAAATAAGACTATATCTATTGAGGTGAACTCTGGGAAACTTCCATCTATGAATAACTGTACATCATATCCATCACTAGCATTGGGAGAGGTTTCTATTTGATATCCATCTAGGGCGTTTCCATCTATAACAACCAGCGACCCCAGAATCCTAACGCCCAGTGAATTAATATTGGTTCCAGATTGTGTTGTGTCATTAAATGTAAATCTAATGGCCGTATCAGTGGGGACGCCAACAGCATTAGGCTGAGGGAATACAGCGTCAAATATAGGTGCGCTGGCATCAATAGTTAAGAACGAATACTCAAATAGTGCAGAGTTGCCGACAGAATCAGATCCTGATAGAGATACACTTATTGTCGAGAAATTAGGCCAGCCGTCATCAGGAGTAATTATTACACTGTAGCCGTCACCATCGAACACCGTAGACCCAGTATATCCGTCTTGGAATACTCCGCTGGTAATTGCAGCTCTACCAGCAATGGTTGCGCTAAGAGTGCTTAATAGTGGGCCAGATCCCCCAGTATCATTAAACTCGAATGATACATTTGCATCTAAAAGGACTACCTCTTCATCTGGGAATGGGCTTACATTATCAAACGTTGGCGGCCCAGCCTCAGATATTGTAGTAAAGGTATAGCTCCTATCCCCGTTATTTCCACGCAAATCGGTTGCATTAGAAGATATCGTAACAACTTCGCCAAAGTTAAAATCTGCTCTCGCATCAATTATAAACTCAAAACCAATATTAGCTACAGGTATATATCCGTCGTAACCATCGTAACCGTCCAACGTGTAGCCATCATACCCATCTAACATATAACCGTCGTAGCCATCGTAGCCATCTAAAACAGGGTCAAATATCGGAACAGCAGTAAATATTGGATCACCAATAAAGCTAAATGGTGATAGATCATCGACAGATTGTACGGAACTATTAGTATCATCAAATGGGAATATAAACGATGCATCTCTAAAAGCAGTCACTCCATTAACTTGTATGACTACGCTGTCTAGTTCAACGCCACTTACATCAGTTAGCTGAAACTGTATATCTGTGTTTCGCGAGACATCAATCTCTCCAGCCACTGGATCAATCGGAACAAGTATCGGATGTGATTTCTCAGAGACATCGTAACTATATTCCAAAAACGTATTATTACCATCGATGTTATTAACAGATATTCCTACAAATACCCTACTAAACGCCTCAAAAATATCATGCTCTAGAGTTACTCGATAGCCATCAGTTATCGTATCTATCTCTGCGAAATATCCATCTGTCGGAATACCATCAACTATCGCTGGTGCAAAGTTTATAAATACATCTATTGACGATTTAACAATTCCATTTAATGCCGGATCTGTTATATCGAACTGTATATTGTCTTCTTCGTTCTGATCAGTTGAGGATGGAACTGGGGTGATATTTGTAATGTCGGGCGGAAGAGTACTAACAGTCTTAAACGTATATGCTAATGATCCATCTACGTCATTGTTATCTCTTCCGAATAAATCTACCGAAACCGTAAAGGCGCTACTAAATGGGTCGTCTCTAGTTACGGTAACCTGGTACCCGTCTGTTATCTCTGCAAACGCTACGCTATAACCATCTAACGCTATTCCACTAATAACGGCCGGAGCATCGTTGAACAACACTTCCAAGTGATTCAAGTTAACGCCGTAAGCGTCCGTGAAGTCAAAAACTATATCGGCATCTACCTGAACAGGGACCTCATCAGCTACCGGGCTTACTGGAGTAAATGTTGGCTGCACGAACGCACCGGTTATAAAGTATGATGTTTGCCCAAAGTTACCTGCGTTATCATAACCATCCAGAACTATCTCTATAGCTTCCTCTTCACTTATGATAATCTCATCAACTTCTATGAAGAATCCATTAGTGATTGCCGCTGAAGATAAGGTGATGCCTGGCTGAGCGGCTCCATTAACAACGAATGGAACCCCGCCTGCCGTAACACTTAGTGTGCTAAGATCTGGCCCAGATAGTGGGTCAATGTAGTTAAAGGATATATCAGTGTGATTGTTTACATCTATACTAAATGGGGCTGGAAGTATTGCTTCAAAATCAGGGCCCGTTACATCTTTCGTGGTAAATGAATACTCTATTTGCTTGGCGTTACCCTCTGCATCTTCAATAGAAATATTTACATTAATAACCTCAAGCTCATTGAAATCATTATTGATTAGCTCTATTATACTTCCATTAGCAGTGGGCGTTACAGTCGAGCCATAGGCATCTTGCAAAACACCGTTTGTAATAGCAGCAGTTCCGGATACGGTAACATTTAGTGTATCAAGATCTACCCCAGAGTAAGCATCGGCAACCTCAAATATTATATCATCCTGCGGACCTATGCCAGTTGCACCTGGCAGCGGCAATATAGGATCTATGGACGGAACGCTTACATCAGCCATTCTAAACGAATAGTTGAACGATGTAAAATTATCTGCTGAGTCATATCCATCAACCAGCACGGACACAGTATTAAACTCTGGAAGATCACTTGGAAGAGTTATAGTTATTCCATATCCATCCGAAGAGTTTGCAACTACGCTTACCTGGTAGTCATTAACAGCTTCGCCAGATACAACAGCAATATTTTCATCTATTGAAACGTTTAGTGTGTTAGCTAGTGAGGAAGTACCATAGGCATCGGCATCATTAAATTCAAAAAATATTGTTGTATTTAGTGGAACCGCTGTTTCCCCAGGAGCCGGATCAAAATTCTCAAACAACGGAGGAATAGAATCTGAAGTCGTGAAGAAACTATATGACAGTGGAGATTGGTTACCATAGGCATCGTAGCCATCTATTACCACGAAGTGCTCTGAGTCAGGCTGGAACGAATCGTTTAACCTTACAGATACATTATAGCCATCAAAACCATTTATGATTGTTGGCTCTATTTCTCCGGAGAAGTTTGGTGCAAACTGCCCATCTACAATTGCTGGCAGTCCATCCAATGTCATTTGAAGATCAACACCAGTAACGCCTATGCCGCCGGTATCGTGAATACTAAACCTTATGTATGGTCTAAGCCTTGTTGTAACTCCGCCAGGCTCTGGATCCAAATTAGTTATTACCGGCGGGACTAAATCAGATATAACAAAACTATAATTTGATGTAGACTCATTATCAAACTCATCACTAACCGCAATACTAACAAATACAGTTTCAGTTAGAGTGAAATCATTATCTGGATTGATATCTATATCGTACCCATCAAAACCTGCTACCGTAGATGATACTATAGAGCCAGTAAATCCGCTTTGGAAGACACCATTTGTTATAGCCGGAGCAGCATCAATTGTTACATCTATTGAATCTGGATTAACGCCGACACCGCCAGAGTCATGAACGCTAAATGATACATTTGCTGCCTCAAAAGCGTCATCCCCGTCATCGGGAACCCTGCTCGTTATTACTGGTGGGGTTCTGTCGTCCGTTTTAAATGAATATGAAAGCACAGAGAGATTTCCGCTGAAATCAGAAATCTCAACCAATACATTGAAATCAGTAAACTCTGATAATTCACCGGTGTTCGGGCCAACCCTTACCAAGTACCCATCTTCAATAGGATCAAACTCTACAAAGTATCCGTCATCAGCTATTCCGTCTGTTACTATGGGCTTTTCATTCAAACTTATATCTAGTGAGTATGCGTCGGGCCTAACCCCAACGTCGGTGACTCTAATTTGTATCTGTCCAAATGGATCTACCCTATCTGCTCCGGACGTTGGAACCACTGGAACTATGACAGGTCCAACAAGATCTACTGTTTGGAATGAGAATGATAGTATAGATGTGTCGCCTACCCTATTATCTACGGTAACAGAAACAATAACTTCAGTGAAATTAGGCAAAGATGTTCCGCTTACAGTTACCACATAACCATCTTCTATCTCTTCAAAATCAACAAGATGTCCATTTGCCCCTGCGCCATTTACTACTGCATTGGCGCCGTCTATAGTTACTTGTAGGTCGGCTTGATCAATTCCAAATATAGCATCGGCAATTTCGAAACTTACGTCGCTATCTAATACTATGTCTACGTAGCCGTCTCCTGGGCTGACGTTCTCTATTACAGGCCCACCGCCCATCTTTATCTGATAGTTGAACGTGGTGTTGGTTCCATTGCCGTCAGCGCCAGATAGAGCTATGTGCAGTGTTCGGCCCTCACGCCAGCCGCCGTCTTTATTTAGAGTAACGTCTACTCCGTCAAAACCATTTGCAGATATAGAACCAGAGAATCCAGATTGTATTACTCCGCCAGCAACAACAGACTCTCCCTCTATTATTACACTTAGTGTATCTGTGTCGGCGCCAGTAGTTAGATCTGCCCCAATCTCATACCCGTCATTAAACTGGAAGAAGATAGCATCGTTGGTGCCGTGTCCAAAAGAATCTGGAAGTGGATTGAAATTAACAAATGTTGGCGCTGGGTCAATAGATGAGGCGGTGTTGAATGAATATGTAAATAGTGAAAATGTACCGTAAGCATCTGCGGCATCTATCTCTACATTAATTACGGTTCTTTCTGGCAGATCAGTTAGGGTTTCTATCGTAACCAAATAGCCATCGTATCCATCTGAATATCCATCAGAGAAAATATCATACGTAACCAGATACCCATCAGTAGGCTCTCCGTTTACCAGAACTGGCTGATTGTTAAATGATAAATTAAGTGTGTCAAGCAGCGGCGTTTCATCTGAGTAAACAAATGATACATTGGCTCCTACTAAAACGCCGGTCTCGCCATCTATTGGGCTTACTGGATCAAAGGCTGGTGGGAAGGCATCAAACGGAGTATTAAAGAACAGCTCACTTACTTCTGCTGGAATTAACTCATAGTTGAAAACCTTTACGTCGTCTATATATCCATCGAACGAACTGTCCCAACTGGTAGATGCACTAAAGTTTCCTATTGTTAGTGGTGCTGTCGAGTTGAATATCGATGCTGTTCCAGCCGCTGTAGTATCAACTGGGGCGCCGTCAACATACAGGTTATAGTTCTGCCCACTGCGAGTAACCGTAACCAGGTGCCACGAGCTGTCCGCTATGGAGTCTGCGCTGGTTACCTGAGAGGTATTGGCTGAGCCATCGGCACTGGCTGAGAAGTCCAGCTGGCCACTGCTGTTAATGGTTAGGGAGTATGAATTGTTGCTGCTAGTATCATCGCGCTTGGTAATAATACCAACTGTTGCTGATGGTGTGTTTGATCGAATCCACGCAGAAAGCGTAAACTCTGCTGTCGTAAATTTGTATAAAGGTAGATTGCCTACCTCGACTCTATCCTGTGATGATGGAAAGAACACTCTGGCATTACCAAGTATTCCAGGTTCAATGGCCGTACCAGTAACGACTCCGGTGTTTTGATTGGATGTGCTATCTGATGCTTCGGTTCCAGAGGCCTCATCTAGTGTCCAATGCCCTATTATCCTTTCAACCATATATGAAAATTATCCTACGAAAATAGTATTGAATCCATACCCATCTAATATAAATCCCTCATTAGCCAAAGAAACATTGTTTATGATATCTACCCCTGATTCAGTCATAATGTACCACTTGTCACTTCCTTTGGCTACTTGTATTGCTCGTTCTCCAGATCTAAGACGCCCATTTGTGGATGATATTGCTAGAAAGGAACTATCTATAGTTGGCCTAGTGATCGAGACTACTGCCGAATTACCACCGGAACTTACGCTCTCTCCGCCGTCATTCTTTACATTACTTGACACGGTGACAGTAAACGTATCAAACTCAAATAAATTACTAACTACTAACCTGACTTGTTTCTTATCTATCTGGCTTACTCCTATGGTAAACGCGCCATGATCAAACAGATAGTTAGACGGCCTGGTAAGCTCAGCATCTGCAAGCATCACTTGATCAAAATGAACCTCAACCGTTGTTGGATACGGTATGTTAAAGGCATTCACAATTACTGGCGCGACCATTTATCCATCCTTTATATTTGATCCTCTAAATATATCAAATATTTCCTTAGCTGATCTTGCTGTTTTTGAAAATCTAACAGCACCCATAGTGCCATCAAAATACTCCGAAGTAGTATTTTCGTGCCTGCCAAGAAACACATGTAGATCACTTGCAAAATCAGAAGACATAGATGCATTTACACCACTCGCGACCCCATTGCCGTCTAGATAAAGAGCAAGTTTTTTAGTTGTAGAATTGAATGTAAGAACCACATAGTGCCATAAACCAGCTGTATACGTGGCGGCACCCGATTGTGCGCTTACACTTTGACCAGCCGAGTCTGCTATTTCGCCCTTAACATATCCATCTGCCCCAAGGCCCAGTGAGAAATTTGGAATAGCTGTTCTAAACTTTCTCTCCACTAAAATACCATTATGAAGAGTATCTGCATTAAACCAGGTTTCGATTGTTAAATCTGTGTGATCCCAATCATCATTGTCCACCAGGTTAATTCTAGACGATGCGCCGTCAAAGCTTCTAGCCTTAGTTCCGATGGGAGAGGACACCAATGATGATGCTGATGGAACACCACCATGAGGATCGCGTATCAGGTAACCGTCATCATCTAAATCATTAAATCCTCTTACCCTGATGTTACCCAATTCATTGGTATATGAGCCTGTCTCTGTATAAGATGAGAGCCGGAGTGTCTCGAATCTAATCCAACAGTCGTCGGACGGACCGGTGCGCCTCTCCAGCAGGTTAGTGGCCGTTGCGCCCTCTAAACCATAGTATGCACTCCACACGTTACCTACGCGTGTCTGTCTAAATGTTATTATATTTGGCTGCTCTGACTCAGTGGTACCAAGTAGAACCTGATCCCCAAAATCGCCAAACATCCAGTATATCATCCTTAATAGTGCACCGATCTCACGATAACTTATTATTGAGCTACCGCCTGTAGATGATACTATTCGCAAAGCAAATCTATTTATTCCTCCCCAGCTGGCTACCGTTGGTGGCCCCGGATTTTTATTAAGATAAAAGAAATCAACAGAAATGTCAAAATCTCCAACCAGCCTCAGCCTACCATTACTATCTAAAAGGAATTGCTGAGTTTCTCCGGCCACAAAGTTATCGGTAATTCTAATTCTCCCAGCATTCTCTACTACGGTTGAGGCAGGCCCCTGGTTTGATATAGGGGTGAACGCCCTATTTATATCTTGTGTTGAATTGAGCACGATCTCTTTTGGATCTACGGCAGCAGTACTGCTGACCGTATATAGTCTACCGGGATCATCGTCAAAATTTAAAACAGCGATAGTATCTGGGTCGTGAATAAATCCTATCTGTGGGTCATCCGTAGAATTATAGATACCGTATATCTCCCACGGCTTGCGAGCTACATTAGACATTCTAAAATCAGCAAGCTCTCCCAAAAATAGCTGGGTTTTATCCGACGCAGCGGCTAGAACAAAGTCATTCGCAGTATTTATTGTTATTCCAGCTGCTACTGAATCAATCTTGTCGCCATTTAGATAGGCTATAAGATTAGTTCCATCATGAACGAGCGCAACATGATACCAAGTATTTGGGTTTACATTGGGTCCACTTATAGTTGTTGCTGATCCGTTGGCCACAATCCACTGAATCTGAAGATCGGCTGTAAGTCTTATCTCCCAGCCAGAAGTGTTTAGGGCTTCCTTGGCAGCTATAGTTTGTATTCCTGGCGTAGACAACTCCCCAAAAGTTTTAAACCATAGCTCAGCAGTAAATGGGGTAGCAGGCTCAAATGAAGCATCCGTATTTAGTATGTATCCGTTAGCCCCATTAAACCTGACCGCCGATGAAAACGGGACACCAGGGTCATCAACAAATTGCGGGCTAGTCCCAACTCTAGGTTGTCCGTCTGCCGCAGAGTCACCTTGCATATTCTTTCCCATAACGTCAAGAAATGGATCAACTCCCGATAACCTAAAATATTGATAGTGATCTGCTACAAATTTCTCTGCGGTGCTGTCATTTCCAATTCTCGTTTCCGCTCCTCCGCTGCCAATGGACCATGATGTTTCAGCTATCTCCCCATTAACATACAGCTCTATGTATACTCCATTTCCAAGATCCTTTACTCTAACCTTGACATCGTTCCAATTGAAAACATCTATATCAGATGTTGAGTAGGTAACTGGTACAGACCCAAGGATATTATATGCTGACGAATCTGGGTCTACTCTTATAAATACTCCCTGGCCACCGTCGCGGAAAGAGCATATCCGGTGATTTTCATTTAATGGGGCAAACGGGTGCGATGGCTCAGTATAATGTCCGAACTCTGCAGTATACCCGGTACCGATGACGCCGGCACCAGTGCCAGAATTCATGTAGCTAGTTTCAGTTAAATTAAAGTTGTGTGAATTGAATACGCCGTCAGAACTTATTGTGGGCAATAGCGACGGGGACAGCGATGAGACGAAGGACCAACTAGTTGGGGGCGTTGTAGGATCTGCGGTTATAAAGTCATGGTTAACGCCAGGCTCAGCTCCAGTCTCTAGGTCGCCAAAGACACTCATGCCCAAGCGCCACAAAGCTATTGTGTTTGCGTCAACATTGACTCGTCTTCCGCTTCTGTTTGAACTAGACATTAAATATGCCCCTTATAATGGGCCATAAATGAATATGATTATAATGATGTGATTGAGCCTAGACTGATGCTGGGCTCGGGTGGAAGCTTACGCAGATTATGCGCAGCTCTTGTCATATTTTTATCCATGGCACACTTTGTAAAAAAGTATAATGAAAATGGGCACTTAAAGAGGCAATGATTTTACTTCACTACAACTTTAAGTGCCCATAACACGTATAAATATGCAAAAATATTAATAGTTTTTAAAGCAATTCTGATGCCTTATTAGCCAATTCTGAGCGTTCTCCTCTAGTGAGAGTTATATGAGCTGCAATTGGCTCATTTTTAAACTTCTCTATGGCAAACGATAGGCCGTTATCGACAGCATCAATATATGGGCTGTCTATTTGGTTTATATCTCCAGTCATTACAACTTTTGAGTCTTCGCCGGCCCGTGTAAGAATTGTCTTAATCTCATGCCTTGTGAGATTTTGAGCCTCATCCAAAATAATAAACGTCTTAGGAATAGATCGGCCTCTTATATATGTAAGAGCCTCTACCTCAATCTTTCCTGCTTCCCGTTCCATTTCCAAATAGTTTGCTCCCTTTCCAGAAAAAAGTAAATCCAAGTTGTCTTGAAGCGGTGCCATCCACGGCTTCATCTTATCATCCTTGTCTCCTGGCAAAAACCCAATATCTCGACCCAGTGGAACAACTGGTCGAGTCATTATAACTTTGCGATACGCATGGCCGTCTAGCAATTGGCATACTCCAGCCGCAGCGGCCAATAGTGTTTTACCAGTTCCAGCTGTACCTATCAGAGTAACTAGCTTTATATCAGGATTAAAGAGTGCATCGAACGCGCACGCCTGCTCTTTATTCTTAGGCGAAATTCCCCATACATCGCCGCGCAAATCAATTGGTATCATCTTTCCGCCCTGAAATCTAGCCAAAGTAGAATGCTTTTTATCAGAATTAGATCTTAGCAGAATATACTGGTTCTCGCTTAGACCGGTAAGATTAGACGCTACCGATCCAGCATCATTCAGGAGGTTTATATAATCTGAAGTAACTGTTACATCAGATATCCCTGAGTATATAGAATCAGCGCTCTCCGCAACAGAATCAGAAAAATAGTCATCTGCGATTATGTCCAGTGCATCACACTTAACACGCAAATTTATATCCTTGGTTACCAAAACAACCTTTGCATCTGGGTTTTCGCTCTTAATACCAAGAATAACACTTATTATTCTATTGTCCGCTCTGGATGCATCTAAATGCCCAGGAACATGATCTTTGTGGTTTATCTCGACACGGATTGTGCCATTGGCTGGTGTCTTAACTCCTTGATGAAGATTCCCTATCGCTCGCATCTCATCCAGCGATCTAATAACCATGCGAGCGTGTCTAGCGACCTCGTCATGGCCTCCGTCTTTCTTCTTATCTAGCTCGTCTAAAACAACCAAGGGAATTACTACTTCTTTATCCTCGAATGAGAATAGTGACCGTGGGTCGTGTAATAAAACATTTGTATCTAAAACATAGATTTTTTCCATAAAAGGACCTCATAAAATTGAAATTATTCTAAATCTATCGTGTTCTACTGCGGCGTTTTCTCCTTATATCACACCGTTTCAATATATCCCTTATATGCCTGTACTCCTTTACCGTCAGTGGAGTTGGCAATATTTCTAGATCGAATCGTTTGCCCCACTTTTTATATATCTTTTGTATTGAGCTTTCCAACATGCCTATGTCATCTCCACTAGAAATTTGCAGACAAACTTTCTTACCCTCTATTTCCTCATTATTGACAACATCTACGTCTATCTGGTAGGGCGTAATTATAACACTAACATTCTCCAGATCACTTAGAACCTCAGCCTGATTAAAACTATCTTCAGTTTCATCTAGATCGCTCATTGATGCTGGGTGATTATCTGTCCCAACCCTAACAACAATTAGTCTATCCTTTAGGTCTTTACTTAAGTAGTGACTTAACTCTACCGGCAAAAATTCACCCTTTCTGTTTTTTATATAAAATTCACTCATTACCATGCCTCATATTTAATATAGACCATTCATTTAAATGGATCTCGTAGTACGTTTCCTTACCCTCAACTCTCCTAACGTAAGTTGGCTTCTTCCATTGTGCCACCAGGTGATCTTTGGTTGGTGGTAACCAGTCTGTCATTTCTTCAGTAGCGCCATAGTGCATCTGTTTCTTGTAGATATCTATTTCGCCATCGGAGTTAAGCTCTACCTCTATGCCCAATTCATCCATAAGGTATCTGTACTCATCTACATTAGATATATCCTCTAGGACCTCCTCTGGTACATCAAGGGCCAGAAGAACCTCGTATGTCCAAGCGACACGCTCTTCTTCTATGACCCTTTGATTATCAGATATATTACAAAGTATTACATTAGCCATTAATCACACTTGGTTACTCCGCAGTCCATGCACTCAGGACAACCACCCTTTAGTATTACATTGACACTGCCACAACTTTGGCAAACCAAATCCTTAGCATCAAAATACTCTGTCACGGTATCATACCTCTTTAACACCCGTAACATCGCCTTACTAAAATCTACAATGGTTCCATCTGTTTTAGCCAGCTGGTCTGCTAGAAATTTCATCGGAACACCATGTCGCAATGCAGTAGACAGCAACCTAGTAATAACTCTGTGCTCATCATTTTGCAAATACATTGACAGGCTCTTGATCTTAAAGTCCCCCATGTCAAGATAGTATGAGCCCTTACCATTTTTAACCAAGCTTCCTTTCTTGTACTTTGTGCTTAGCTCAAATGACTCCTGTGGCGCACAGAAAATCTCGTACGGCTTACCATCCAGTATACCGACTAACACCGTCCACTTTACGCCCTTGACACTTGTATGATGAATATCGCAATCTAGGTTCTTAGGACGCTTCGGAGCGTGAGCACCTACTATTTCCTTCGGCCTGTGAGACACAGAGTCACTCATTATATGCTCTAGTATCTGTTGCTTTGATCCATCTCTGTATACCGTTGTGCTCTTGATCCCCATTTTATATGCGTTTGTGTACGCACTCTCTATGTCTTCAACTGTAGCCGAATTAGGCAAGTTAATAGTTTTTGAGACCGAGCTATCAACATGTTTCGCAAACACAGCTTGCATCTTTAAGTGATCTAGCCATGATATCTCATGCGCCTCTTCAAAATAATCAGGCACCGTCATCTTCTCACGCAGCTTGGCAAGATTATAGTTGTACTCAGAGTAATCTATATCATTGTCATCAAGCCACTTAATGAACGCTGGTGATCCATCTTGAAAGCTCCCCACTCTACTGTTACGTGTAAATGCCATTGCAAAGTGTGGCTCACATCCTGTAGCGTAGCCAATCATGGTCCCTGTGGTTCCCACAGGAGCCTGAGTAAGCAGCGTGACATTTCTTAGACCATGGCGTCTAATCAGATTCCTAATGTGCTCTGGCAGCGACTTAAAGAACTCCGATTGAGAGATGCCTTTGTAGTCGTATGCTTCAAAACTACCGCGCTCTTTGGCTAGCTCTACGCTAGTTATATAGGCTTCGTCTCTTAGGAATGAAAGAACTTGTTTAACAAAGTTTCTTCCCTTCTGACTAGAATACTTGAGCTTCATATCAATTAGCAGATCAGCTATACCGGTAGTTCCTAGTCCAATTCTCCGCTCCTTAAGTGAAGTTGCATCAATATCCTTTTCCCCTGTTTTATTGATACTGATTATGTTGTCTAGCCCGCGCACTGCTTGTCTTATTGCTACACGGAACTCATCCCAATTAAACTCACCATTTATAAAGAATGATGGGAGTGGCAATGATGTTAGGCAGCATACAGCATTGAGCGGCATGATCTGTTCTGCACATGGATTAGTCGCAACCAATGGATTAAAGTACTCTGCGTTATGGTACTTTCTTGCCTGGTCTGCAAAAATAATTCCTGGGCAGCCATCTTCCCATGCGTTCTGGCATATCATTCTAAACCACTCTTTGGCGGTCATATCATACGGACCCTCTAGTAGCTCCATATCATCAACTTTAAAAAATGGTATCTCTGACGACGCTTTGTATCGCGCCATATCTTCATTGGGTGCTGTAACCACAGTAGTATAGTTATACGACTTTCTGGTTTTTGGACCCACAGAGTTCTTGAACTTCCACAAGTGCCAAGGCGTACCCTTCCATTGAAGCTTCCAGGGCTTCTTGCTATTGCTTAATACCTCGCCCATGAACTCATCTGATATGAACACAGATACATTGAACATTTGCCACTGGTATGCCTGTTGCCACTGAAAATAAGAAAATGCATCCTCATCATATACGGTGGCAAACTTTCTAATATTCTCCCAGTTAGAGCTGGACTTCTTTCTTATAAACTCATACAAATCTGGATGCCAATCTTCCATAACACCCATGTTTGCCCCAGACCGATTTCCCGGCTGGCTTATATTCGAGCTTTGATAAGAGAAATCAGTTATGAACCCAGTTGCTCCGGATGATCTAGACTGCGTCGATTTACATACTGATCCCTTGGGGCGAAGAGAGGAGAAGTTTATTCCCGTTCCGCCGCCCTGCGATTGTATGTTGAAGTGCTTGCGCTTAAGCTCAGAGATAGCCTCTCTGGTATCGTCAGCAAACCCAACAACAAAGCAATTCAATATGTTCTTAACCTTGGTTCCAGACTGTGCTAACGGTCTCCCTCCATCTATAATCTTCTTCTCGCGTCGAAGTCTTAACGCCTCTTCCTTATTCGATTGATCCTTGTTATAAATATGGTCTACTACTCTGCAAAACACCTCATCAATATCCTGCTCTACTGGTTCACCATTCTCGTCTTTCAAAAAATATCTTGCTCTTGCCAATTCTAAATGCGCTGGGTTTAAAAAATAGCGATCATTTATTTGCATCGTTTGCTCCGTTCCCTTAATATATTTATAACCCTGTAGAGCCAAAGCCTTCTGGGCCTCTGTCACCAATATTACTTAAATTTTCAACTTCGAATATCTCAACATAGGGCAATTTTTGAATTACCATTTGGGCAATTCTGTCCCCCTTGTTTATGGAAAATGTGTGCTCGCCAAAGTGTACCAAAATTGCGCCAACCTCGTCTCTATAGCCGGCATCAATTGTTCCGGGGCTGTTAATAACACTAATTCCTTGTTTTAGAGCCAGCCCGCTTCTAGGCCTTATTTGTGCCTCATATCCCTCTGGAATAGACATGCTAAATCCACATTTTATCAAAACCCTTTCTCCAGGATCAAGCGTCCACAGATATTTATTCTGAATATCATAAGTAGGCACAAAGGAATGCGCGTATAGATCGAACCCTGCATCAGACGCGTGGGCCCTCTTAGGAAGGATGGAATCCTCGTATAACTTTTTAAACTCAACTCTTACCATAATTTTGCCACTTTCTTATGCACACTCAACACTAACTTATCTCGCCCAAATGACTATTCTTCTTTAGTTTTGAGATAACCTTGTTCTTTATCTGCCGCACACGCTCGTGAGTAAGATTAAACAACGGACCTATCTCACGAAGGGTTTGAGGCTTGTAACTACCTATGCCAAATATTCTCTTAACGATCTCACGATCACGCTCTGGCAAATCATTCAGAACTTCTTCAACACGAGCATTACGCTCCTTGTCAAAAAAGCTTTCCTCAGGAGTATCTTCTGTCTCTACCTCTTTGCCAACATCGGTAGGATCAGCGTATACAACCCTGTTCTTATTAGGATTGTAAACAATGTCAAATCTACTAGCAGCTCTCTTGACACTATGTCTAATCCACTGCTCAGAGAACACGAAGAAGTTTGGAAATCTGGCATGCTCAAATCTTCGCACAGCCTTCAGCAGGCCAATAAACCCCTCTTGAACCAAATCTTCGTAGTTTGGGAACTTTCTGTACGGCTGCGCGTTACTGTAAACCAAAAAAGATAATTCGGTAACTATCCTGTTTTGCATTTTTTCTACTTTTTTACCTAGCTCGTCATCAGAAAGGTTGTTTGAAGCCTTAAGAGCATCTATGTCTCTAAACAACTGCATAACCTCTTCATTTGATATAAAGCGACCCATCTCTATCTCCTTACTCTTTCGTTTTAATTTTGTTTTCTTCGTCTTCTATTCTGTATACTTTAGAAACCCTTCCATCTTTCCACACACGGACGATGTTCGTCTCCTCACTCAGTGTTAATACACCAATCACATCATTTCGTAAAGAGAAACTTGCGGCGGCCTTGTGCCGAGTACCACAATCTTCCGGCGTGTCCAGAGTCGGGTTGTCAATTACCAAGTAAATACCAGCACCTACGATTTGCCCGGTGCTATTTACCACGATTGCTCCGTCATATGGCGGCTCTGAAAAATCTTTGATGTGGGTGCCGCTATCCTCGGAGTCTATCATCTTCATCGACTCAATAGGATTTTGCTTTGGTTTCATTTGAAGCATTCCCTGAACCCTAGGACCAAATTTCTCAAACTCTCCAACTACAATCAACGCTCCTAGAGAATCCTGCTTTCCGCCGTGAACCTCTTTGGCTATTATCTTAAGCCACTCAAATGCGCTGGACTCAACGTGCTCGCTATTTTTATCCAAACTTAACTGTAAACTAAAGTCTACGCTTGGCGGATCTTTTGTAACAACTTTATTCTCTGTCTCTTCCATGTCCAATCCTTACATCATTGTTGGTTAACAGCCTTAAGTCATCAAGGCCATTTAAAGCTAATTTGTTCTTCTTCATCGCATATTTAATTGTATCGAATGTATTACCCTGGCGTTTTCCCACCCAAAACGCTATGATAAAGTTAGAGTTATCTACTATGTGTTCGTTTATTTCATTGCCGGAAGGCTCTGTGCCCATCACGCTTAGCGCATAGGCATACGAGTACGAAAGATTCAGATCTCGTTTCTGATCATCATACCAATGCTCTGATGTTGTTTCTGGTGGGAATGGAAGAAAAAGGTGGTACTTATGCTCTTGATCTCTACACGAATTTGCTGCCCACAACCCAACACCTATGTCTCCTGCAACATTGAAGACAACTTCACTATCTCCGTATTGAAAGGACAACAGGTCTATGACTCTGTCTACAGATCGTTTTACAACATCTTTATCTGTAAAATGCTCCGGACTGTGGCCAACTATTCCAATTTTATACATACAAACCCTCTATTCTCGTCTTCGATCTCTTCTAACAATGATTGCAGTGCAAGCTGAATTATTTCTGCATTACACCCTGTTGCTAGAGATTGTAAACGCGAAGTCAATTCTTTAACATTGATCTCTTTGCGCTCGATTCCGTCAGAGGCTTTTGTGGTTTTCCAAATATTCATTTATTCTCCTGGGATCATAATAGATCAAAGCCACTTTCGTCAAAGCAATACACAATGTCACTTCCATCATAATTTGTGCTCAACTCAACGGGGCCTCCCCATAACTCATACATATACTCCATAGTTTTCTCTGTATATTTTTCATCTAACGGTCCAAGCTTATCTGAATGCTTAAGGACCAGAACATCACCATCAACTTCGTCTATTGTAATTAGCGGTGCTCCATAGTTAAGAGTGTTTTTAGTTATGTTTTCTACTATTTTATTTAAGTCTCTGTCTTTCAACTCAATTATCCCATATTCTTCCGGCAGGCTATCTTCATCCTGCCCGGGTTCTCTTTTGTATCTATACCCGTAATTAAAAAGTCCTAAATCGTATGCCAATTCTTTTGTCAAGTAGTTTCGCAAGAATGAAGCATCGTTCTCTTCCGCTGCAACTTGTATAATTTTCTGAATGCCATTGATATCGGACTCGCCATCTTCATGTAACTTGTCCCACCTATTACGTATATCGGTAAAAATTTTAAAACCGAGATAATATGGATTAATATTAAATGGGCTCCCGGGACTCACAACTCCTGAGTGGCATTTACAAAAATCTATATGTTCTTCTTCGGTTGTTCCTTCGTATTTGAACATAAGCTCTGCATGCCAAAAACTAGCAAAGCCCTCGTTCATTATCTTAGTCATAACAATGGGATAGAAGTAATAAGACTCTTCTCTGATTATTTCAAGAACATCTTTTTCCCATTTTTCTATGGGAGCATAATTTATCAAAAACCACAACAGGTCTTTCTCAGGACTTGGTGGGAAGTTTTCCCCAACTGTTCGTTTTTGAATACTCCTCTTACTATAGTTACCGAAATTTAGTAGATCTTCGAACTCTTCTTGTTTTATTTTCTCTTCTACTGTCTTTTTTCCTTCGTATCGCTCTCTATATAATCCCTTGTGCCAATCTATGTGATTATCCAAAGCAAAGCCTATGTCCATTAGGTGCTCTACTTTATCTAGCCCTTGCTCTTCTATGTGATCATCTATTCTAGCTGCACGTTCTGCTGCTCTGTATATCATACTCTTGTCAGAACTCTCAAACATACAGTTGTGTTTAAAAAAGTGAACATGTCCATACACATGTGCAGCAACCATGATGTTAATTATGTCAGGATTTGTATTCAAAAGGAAAGCATATGCGGGGTCATTATTAAACACAATCTCATACACCTTTGACAATCCCATTTCGCCGTAAACTCTTTGGTGATCGTATGAGCGTCCGTATGACCAGTGCCTAGCTCTACACGGCAAGCCATATGAACATGCTTCTAGCATGATATCCTTATCAACGAATTCAAATATAGTAGGAAAGAAATCCAAACCCTCTTCTTTAGCCAGTTCCTCTATATCTATAATTTTTTTCGTAACGTATTCTTGTCCCATAATTTACCTCAACCAGGAAGAGATCCAACCATCGTAACTGTTTTCCAATTTATCGACAAGGCCACCCTAATAATCTTGCGATCTATAAACATAAACTCATCAACTAACAAGTGTGATCCGTTGTGCACAGTTCCAAACCCATTCACACCAATAGCCTTAGCAGGTATAACATGTTTATCGTTCTTTAATCTAAACGCCTGCTTATGAAATACATTGGGAACCATAATAATATACTTTTCGCCTTTCTTTTTAAACTCATTAACCAGTATTGATAACATATTAGTCTTACCAGTTTGCCTAGGAAGAACGCTTGTAAATGCGGCATAATCTGACCACCACGAATATAAACTGTGGGGCGGCTTATGCTTAAGCATACTAGGAACATATATTTGATTATGAACCTTCCACCTATATAGTTCCAGGTCAGCTTGCCTCATCTGCTTCGATCCCCAAAAATTCCTTTAAGCAGGAATAGATATCGTTTCGCTCAGATATAGACGCAGTGAGAAAGTGAGGGTGATCAACATGCTTCTCAAACTCTTCGTGTAGCGTGGACCATCTAAAGTTCGAATTACCATAGTTATAGAAGCTATCTGTGTTTATCTCTCCATAACCTACAGCGGAGCACAGCTCTAGCAATTGATTTACCAGCTTAGTACACTCCTTGTTATCTGATGGCCAGTTATCCCCGTCACTAAATGCGAACACATAATTGTTCCATAGTTCTTTGGGATGATTTGCCTCTATGTTTTCCAACGCTAACTTAAACGCAGAGCTACACATAGTTCCGCCAGAATTTGATATCTTGAAAAAATCCTTCTCTGGCACAATTTGTGCCCTCGTGTCATGTGCAATAAAGATTAGCTCTACATTATTATATTTGGTTCGACAAAAGTGAGCTAGCCAAAAGAAGAATGACTTGGCTATATACTTTTTATCTTCGTCCATACTGCCAGAGCGATCCATCAAAAAATAAACTGCGGCGTTTGAGTGATATTCTTTCTCCATATCCCAAATCTTATACCGCAGATCTTCTGGTCTTATGTTTTTAATTACGGCGCGGCCACTCTTTGCATTGCGCTTCATGTTTTCCATTATTGTTTTTCGCTTGTCTACATTCGATAGTGGACCAACTTCCGCAATATCCGTAAATTTTATGTTCTCTGTTTCCACCTCTACAGTGCTATCTTTAGCTTCCAACCAAGGAAGTCCTAGATCTTCTAGCATCATATTTATTATCTCTGCTAGCTCGATCTCTTCTTCGTATATCTCATCGCCTTGAGAGTCATCTGCTCCCGGGCCCTTACCCTTTTGACCAGTGCCGTCATGAGCTATTGCATCGCCAGGCTTATGACTCTTGTCACCTTGCCCAGTGTTCTCTCGGTTGCTATCTTCAGCATGCTTGAACCTATAACTATCAAGATATCTAATAGGAACTTTGATTTTCTTTTTGCCGTCAGACGATATAATACTGGCGTCAGAAATCAAGTCCTTTAGATTCTCTTTGATCGCTTTCTTTATGCGCTTGGAGTGACGTGCAGAATCACGCTTTCCGCGCTTTCGCATGCCCCAAATATCAAGCAGGTTATCATTAGCCATATTGTATCCTAAGTGGTTCTGGACATCAAGCTATTCACATACCTCAGCAATTGATTAGCAGACTCTTCAGTGTACCCATATCGATCAACTAGCGTTGCGATAACAGAGTTAAGCTTTTTAAGCGACTCTGGATCTGGGTTACGAGAGCTAACAGTGAGCCTTATGGTATCAGAACGCTCGTCAAACAATTGCTTCTCCAGTGCTTCCTTAAGTATTGGGTGAGCTTTGTAATCGAAGCCGCTGCCGTCTTTATTTTTACGCTGGATAACCTTACGATATACTTCTTCTCTAAAGCTATCCTTGTCACCCACGTTAGCTTTTTCTTCTATGCTCTTCATTAGCTTGCGGTCTGGATCATGTCTCTCTCCAAACTCATCTATAACATCTGTCTTGTCCAAATAGGCGCCAACATTGTCTATATAGTTGTTTAGCAGATTGCCTATCTCGTGATCGAAGTTAACGAAGAATGCTTTTTGAACTTCATTCTTAGCCATCTTAGTATACTCTTCGATAACAGTAGTCAATAGGTCATCAAAAACTTCTATGTTCTCTTTGTTAAACTTGGCGCTGCTATCAAAGTTTTCCTTGATAGATCGCAAAACATCAATCGGGGTTATACACTTCAGATCTGATTTAGTGAAGCAGTCCGCTATGCAGTTAAATATATACCGCGGGCTTACTCCGTCCATACCCTCTCGATCAGCTTGAGCCCTAATGTTTTTGATATCTTCCTGAGTGAATCCCTCGACGTCTTTGCCGTTATAGAGATGCATCTTCTTTAGAAGAGTTAGGTTCTTATCTTTACCCGGCTCCAACCGCGACAGTACAGCAAACATCGAGGCAATCTCTAGAGTGAGCGGAGCAATGTGAACGTCTCCAAAATCTGCTTCGTTTACTAGCTTATCATATATTTTTGTTTCCTCGCTGAGGGTCAAATTATATGGAGCCTTAACTACAATAATTCTATCGTGCAGTGCCTCTAGCTTAGTGTCACCCAAAAATCTTCGATACTCAGTTTCGTTAGTGTGAGCAACTATAAACTCATCCGCATATATCAAGGGGAATCGCTCAGTCTTAATCGTCTTCTCTTGAGCCAGCGTTAACAAAACATACAAGAACTTTGGATCAACCTTTAGCATCTCGATCATTTCCATGATGCCTCGGTTAGCTACGTTTAATTCTCCATCGAATTTGTAAGCACGAGGATCTGACTCTACGCCAAACTCTCCCAGCTTACTGAAGTCCACGGATCCAACCAGCTCAGTTATGGATTGGTTCTTGGTATCTCCGGGAAGAAACGTTCCAATGCCCATGCGATTAGCTTCAGACACAAATATGCGCTTCACTGGCAGGTCTAGCCATTTGCCGTCATAAGTGTTCTCTAGCAAGTACTGAACCGGAGGTGATAGCCTTGCCAGTGGATCAATCTTAATTCCATATTTCTCTCTAAACGTCGAGCGTAAATCATATGGTACTGCATTTAGTGGGTTCTCGTGCATTGGAGAATCTTTAAGCGCATAGATAGCGCCGGACTCTGTGCATGAGTGTCGTTCTAGCCCTTGCTTCAACAGCGTAGCAAGCTGACTCTTACCTGAGCTTGTTGGTCCGTACAATAACAAAATACGTCGGCCAACTTGTGACCCGGAAGCAGCGGCCTTTAGATACTTAACAACCTTACGTATCAAATCATCTACACCAAACAGGTCCTTTTCAAAAAACTTGTATCTAGGAAATTGCTTAATGGTGTCATCTTCGTCATATTCAACGCCAGCGTTCTCTATCATATCTAATACGCGAGCATGTGATAGCTGGGTAAGCTTGGAATTCTCCTGAACTATAGGAATGTATTCTCTTAAAGTTCCCTCCCAACTCTCTATATTTATTCCTTTATTGTATTCTTCGATCTCAGCGAAGATATCGTCAGTCTTGGTCTCGTCAGCCATCCGGTTGCCTCCATTAATCACCTTGCTTGAACTCATTGCATAGTCCTCCATTATTAGAATTATACACGCTTTTATATATTTTTTAAACTATTTTTCGCCATATACGTCTAAAAATGTATTGTCATTTCCGCCCTTTACGTCATTAAGTATACGCCTAGCGTCTGGTGCAATTTTCTGATCATAAAGGTCCCTAGAGTTTAGTTGTGTCATATTCTTCCACGATGCTGGCAACTTCTCAAACTCTTCGTGTCCACACTCGCAAGTAAGCTCTGGAGTGGTCTTTCCTCGTTGAAATTTCTCTACTACTAATTCACACTTCAAACATTTAAAATTAAACAATGGCATATTATTCTCCCAATAAAGACTTCATTATCTCTATTGTATCTTCTGGGCCTGACACGCTCTTGCTCTCAATACCCATTTGTTTTACCGGATAGTCGTTACCTTCAGGAAATAACGCATCTGCTACAAACAATACATCTTCCTTTTTGGCATTCATAAACTCCAAGAACTTTGTCATGCCGTATGCTTTATCTCTTCCAGCCAAAGTGACGTCAATCGATGTGGATCCACCAACAGTTACATCAAATGATCCCTTTAAGCTTTCTCGCATCGTCTTAGCCACCCTAAGTCTTAGCCACTTATCTGGATCCCATTTCTTTTTTACCTCTAACGGAGCTTCTTGCCCACAAAAAGAAAATGTTATTTGGCTATCTCTATCCTCTTCCACCTCTCCGTATATTTTGGCCGGAGGATGGATATCTGTTAACTCGCATGCTGTGTCAAACGCGTCCACTATTTCGTACTTGCTTCTTAGATTTAGAGAGTCCTTATACTGGCAGTTCCATCCACCCTGGTGAGCCTTGTATGTATACAACTGCGACCCAGAGGCTGGCATTAGATATAGATGACTCAAAATATGATCTGCCCAAATATCCCGGCCCCATGCATCATTTAGTTCACAATACTTGAACATGGGCTTAATGACTTGCTTGTTAAATTGCTCATATGCACAACCAGATAAAATTCCAACCTGATACTTATAGCCAATATGCTCTGGCGGATCTTCAGGATCCTCATCTTCATATATGCTCTCAGCCAGTAAACCATGAAGCAATCGAGCTGCCTCTTCGGTTATATTAGTTTTGCTTTCTGTAAGCGTATCATCTAAATCAAATACAATAATACTATGCGTCATCTTTACTCCTAGATGCCACGACCATTACATCTTTGCCACTAATAGTCAGTATGTCCTGAAAATCTTTCGTGTGAATAACCTTTCTCTTAAACACCGGGTCAATGATTTCCATAACCACACGAACAGAATCAGTCTCTTGATCCCACTCTACCCTGATCACCCTGCCAACTTTATTGTCATTATACTGTAAAGTCATCATCGTCTCCAGTAAAAGACTCATCAACCAAGTCAATGACCTTCATCTTAGCAAAGTCTTTGCTTAACACAAATGATCCCTTCTCGCCGTCACGCATCTTAGTAATGTATATCGGCATATCAGTTCTAGTGTATTCATCATCGCGGCAGCCTATTTGAATAATGATGTTCGCATTATTCGTAACCATGTCACTTCTAGCAACACGATCAGTAGAATAGCTCTGATTGGCTGAATCCTTCGATCTATTTACCTGCGACCCTGTTATAACTGGTATGTTGTACATTCTGGCAAACTCATGTAAATCAGCTGAGATCTTACCCAAAGACAACCAGTCTGATTCACCTGGCTCATTAGGACTCATAATACCTATGTAGTCAATTATCACTAGGTCTGGAACAAACTTGGTATCACACAGCTCCAAATACTTAAGCTCTATCTCTCTGGCTGTTGCACCCTTTGGCATGTCAACCGTGTGAAAGTTGTACTTGTATGCTTCTTGAAATTTAAGAACATTGAAGTACCTCTGCTTGTCTTCCAACGAAAGCACGCCATCTCTTATGTGATTGTAGATTAGTCGGCCCATACACGAGTCAACTCTACGCTCCATAGTAGACTTCGGCATCTCCAACGAGAAGTACAACACATTGTGTCCCTTCTTTGTAGCCAGATCCAGTTCGTGCGATGGATCATTTCCACCTAAATAAGCATTAACCCCTATGTTGTGCATTACCACTGACTTTCCAGTTCCAGTAGCTCCAGCAACTATCATTAGCTCGCCCTTGTGCAATCCATTGGTAATTCTGTCGAACTCAGTAAGCCCTGTTAGAATTCCGCGAGCCAACTCTGGATTAGATTCTATCGTATTGTATCGTTCCGCTCGTGCCTTAGCACTTTCACTTAGTGTACCCTCTTCAAAAGACTCTCTTCGATATATAGAATCTATGGTGACCACAGCCTCTCTCATTAGCTTGTTTACATCATCAAGGCTATTATCCTTGTTGCCCTTTATGGTGCTAATTGACTCCTGTATGCACCGGCGTTGCAACTGATCGTTATATCGTTTCTTAAGCTTATCTAAGTGCCAAGTGAACTCTCTGGGATCTATCTCTATTGCAGACACGCCATCATAAAACTCTAACAGCCTATCCTTCTGAGCCGCCTCAAAATTCTTTTCCACATGTTCCGCTATCACATTCTTACTAGGGATATTACTAAACTTTGGGTCAGTGAAGTGCCCCATGACAGCTCCGTATAGCCACCTACAACTTGGGTGAAAATATTGATCTGTTGTTGAATTAGACAATTCCATTGCAAAGGTCTTTTCTTTTAGCATGTAAGCTAACATTGTCTGATCTAATTTATTTTGCATTTTCAACTCTCTTTCTAAAGTCTTTTCCAGCAACTGGATATATTTTAAGATATTGGCTATTAAGCGATTCTATACTTTGTTTGCCTGCGCCACAAAACACATTCAAAATGCTTTCGGTTTCATTGGTGCATACGATTGTTGGCAAATTATTGTGAGCGCGATATCTAAACACCTCTTCGTATTTTCCGCTAAACAGTTCCTTCACGCTATCGCTCGTAAAGAACCTGGAGTCTAGCTCATCTATTACCAAGAAGTCTGAGCCTCTCATGGTTCGCCTATACTCATAACCATGCTTGCTAGTCATACTCGTGAGCATATCTGATGCCGTAGTGTAATGTGCAGAGAATCCACTCTTAAGAGCGGCCTTTAGCATACATATTGACGACATAGTCTTCCCCGTGCCTTGATTTCCAGCAAAGCACACAGACGAACCATTCATATAGTTGTCTTGAATGTTCTCTATGTAGTCATCAACTACTTCTTTTAACTTCTGAGATCCTGCGAATCCCTTCATGGTTAAAAACCAATACCCCACGGGAATATTAGACTCCTCCATTAGGTCGATTAGCCGATGAATCTTAGTAGTCTTGGAGCTGACGCCATACTTATCTACGACTTGCTTTTTTACTAGCTCTTTCTTTTTTCTGATGCTCATTGCTGGCTCTCTCTTTGCTTAAACGTTTGAAACATACTTCATCATAGTACTCAACTTTATTGAGTGATCTGGCTCCGAGTCTACTACGGTATGTGTCTACCTTCACCGTTCCCCGAATCATCTTCTTGCACCTGCTGCATTTTACTCGCATTTTTATTACCTCTCCTGACAGAGCTATTTAACATAGACACCATCTCTGTTCCAGTTTTAAATTGGCCTAACGAATTATCCATGCCGAATGAATTTGGTATTGAGGACGACGCGACTGGTGCCACTGACTCTTCGTCCTCCCCCACTGTTACTATATACACATTTCCCGGATAATAATCTATAGATTTCTGCCGCCGGCCTGCTAAAATTTTCTGCACATCTAGATTTTCCAAAACAATCCTCATCATATCGTCACTGAACTTAGAAAGATCTAGCCCAGGAGAAGTGAGAAATCTGGTTATGAAGTCTCCATTTATATGTACTGATAGTGACCGGTCTTCCTGCTTCTCGGTAGCAGGAGGGCTAATTATCTTCTGCTCTTCCGCAGATGCCCTCTTGATGAATATATTGTCAGCTAAATAGTACTTAATATTTTGTTTTGGAACAACATACATATCCGCACTACTTGGAATTTGCACATACTCATAATTCTCATCTGAGTTAATTAGCAATCCCGAAACAGTCTCGCCGTCCTTTAACCTTATATTTACATGGCTTCCAATAAATTTTTCCATGTCTATCCCCTTATATTCAACTTATCATCTTGAATTAATTTCATTTTTACTGCGTGCGAAACAGCCCTAAATTCACTTGACTCAGAGTCTATCTCATCGCTATAGGTCTTGACGTGACTTAATAGTGCACCGAGGTCATTCATCGTTCCCAGCTCGTACTTGTCGAAGATATCAGGAACCTGCTCCTGGCACCACTCAGTATACTCTTTTGGTAATCTTGATGACCTAGTGAACGTCTTCTTCTTCTCTACATATATGTTATACCTGCGTATAATACCAGGCGTATTTAAGTATCCGAAGCTCGTAATATTGGTAGAGCTGCCGAGATGCTTATTGAAGAACCAGTATATGTACTTCCTAGCCTCGTGCGCATTTCCCTTGAATGTTGCCAGCATAGCCCAGGTATCGCGACATTCTTTTGCGCTGTACGGATTTGGATTCTTTGGAACGAATACGTAGTCAACGTTGTACTTCTTCTTATACAAATAGCAGAAGAAGCCTATGACACAGCTGACCTGATGCTTCTTAATATCCCAGTTGTCCTTTTGCTTAAACAACTGCAGGTAATCGTTATAAAACTTTTGCCACGTAAGCTCTTTGTCTCCACAGCTCTCGCATGTAAATATTGGAGCACTCTCCTCATAAGTGAGAAGATACTTACCAGGGCACTTTACTCCCGCTATTGTCTTTTTGCAATTGCTTACTCTTCTTTTTTTTCTTTTTGCCATTTTTAGACTCTTTTCGTTTTGGAAGTTTTATTTGAAATCCTGCTTCGCTTCTATATACTTCTGATCGTTTCGCTGTATGATTTAAAAGATACTTTGCATTATCGATAAAATCAATTACTATAGCATCCTTCTTACCCTTGTGAGGTCTTATAACTCTACCTAGTCTCTGTAATGCTCGACCTGATGATTTGCCAGAGCCAGCTAATACCAAAGCATCTAGGTTTGGTAAATCTATTCCTTGGTCATAAACAACACTGGCAATAATGATGTCAATATTGCCGGCCATAAATTCTCGACGCACTCGGTTCCGCTCATCAGAATCGACGTCGCCCTTCACAAAGTGTATTACAAGATCTTCAGAAAATTCTGAAAGTAAAAGTTTGCCATGCTTGATATTTTTTACGAGGATCAGAACCTTTCTTCCTGATTTCAACAGCTTAAGTGTCGCCCTAACTATCTTATCATTTCGCACGTCGTTCTCAACTATGTACTCTTTGTATATGGACGGATACTTACTAGACAGATTTCCGTCATATTCTGGTACATTAATGAAGTGTATTATTGGAGGAACCAGCCAGCCGTCATTAATAAGTTCGGTAGCAGTGACCTCTACTATAATCTTTCCACAGACTGCCTCCAGTAATAAATCAGCGCCGTCATCTCTAAACGGTGTGCCGCTGAACCCATACTTATAATACGCTAATTTGCTAGAATTATTAATTGTCTGAAGAGTTTTTGTTGCCAAGAACTGGCATTCGTCAAAGATAGCCATCTCTGAGGATTGAATGGCCTTTACTATTTTAGATTTGTTCTTTGTGTTGAACTTTTCTTTTTTCGCTCGATCCTCATCATCAAACGATTCGTACTTGTCGCCTAGTGCACTGGCTGCTGTCCACACGCTGCAAACGTTTATCTTCTTGATCTCTGCCTTTCCGTCGCCTATGATTCCAACTTCCGTGCCGAGAAACTTTTCAAACGTCTCTTTCATTTGATAAAGGAGATCTACACCTATAACATATACCATCGTCTTAACATTGGTTTCAGCGATAAGCCTTGTTATCATTATAGACTTGCCGCTTCCGGTAGCAGATTTTACTATGCCGCCCTTTCTAGACAAACAAGCTTTATGCACACGGTCTTGATAAGGCCGAGACTCTATATCACTAGTCTTTATTTTGCGTTTGTACTTAACCTCTGTGCGCTGATCATCAATGGTATAATCTATGCCACGATTTTGTAAGATATTTTTAACTTTGTGCAGCAGTCCAGTATGAAACCTTAATCCGTCGGTAAGCAGATGGTTCTTACCATCCCACTTCTCCCATTTCTTTCTCTTGCTGTTCCACCACCCAGTCTTATACGCCTTTGTAAACTCGTACCCCAGGACATAATAGCTCAATGCTGAGTCTATCATACCTCTTGCAGCATAGTCGTGCAAGTCATGTATCTGACAGTGCACATTGTTTACAACAATTTTAGTCATATGAATTAATGGGGCCGCTGAGGCCCCATTACCTCTGGTTTATTTTCGTCGCCGATCTACTACTCTCTTTGAATTACGAGTTAGCTTGCCCATTGCAGAATGCTTTTGGGTTATCTTCTTATGTAGCTTATCAGCATTACTTACCGTTTTAGTTTTGCCCAGGTCAATGTTCATCGTTGAAGCCCGGCCCTCTTCCTTATTTTCTAGAGCCTTCATGTGCCTCTCTGCCTCAGCCTTTAGCTCACTTACCCGCTCTTCTGGCAGTCCTAGCCCAGAGAAGAAGCTGTATACCCGAAGCACGTCATCGTGTCCTGGGACCTCATACACTCCTCTAAAGACCCGTGTGCCCTCGTTGCATATCTTGCTAACCATTGAGAACCCATATTCTATGTTAGTAGCAGGGACGCTCTCTAGCACTTTCTTGCTTCCGGTTATGATAACGCCAACTGAACGGGTCTGGCCTAGATCAAAATCATCTGACAGTAATCCGCCCTCTAGGTTGGTTATCATAGCCTCGGCAATAGCTTCGTCTTCCATATATTCATCTACCTCTATCATTCCATATAGAGCGCAGTCTCCTGTACCAATGAATATACGTGAGAAATCCATAGGATCTAACGAAGTATACTCTGATGGATTAGCTGACAGCTTGTTAAACAAATGCAACGGCTCCACTATAGCACTATTAGCAACCTTCCAAAACTGTGCCATGGACTTTCCTGGGAACATTAGCTCCACCTTGGCGTTGTCCACAACTATAAGTGAGTTGATCACATCATCCTTGGCTAGCTTAGAAAGCTTCGCCAATGTTTGAATTGAGTTGTGCTTTGACAGTGTGTCTTCACTAGCTAGTGGCAAGACATACAGTACGGACAAAGGCCTTCCTAGCTGAGTC
>Ga0255047_10000555_pt1 | contig 30472 bp, 36 predicted proteins | sample JV7_2_1_MG_FD_183640 | JGI IMG/M metagenome (GOLD analysis project Ga0255047, IMG submission 183640) | Seawater microbial communities from Jervis Inlet, British Columbia, Canada - JV7_2_1 | ecosystem: Environmental > Aquatic > Marine > Inlet | place: Canada: British Columbia | collected 2016-10-06
CCGGCGCCGGCTACGGCTCCGGCTCCGGCGACGGCTACGGCGACGGCTACGGCTACGGCGACGGCTACGGCTACGGCGACGGCGACGGCGACGGCTACGGCTACGGCGACGGCTACGGCTACGGCTCCGGCTCCGGCTACTGGCTCGCTGCGTTGAAGGACCACGAGTCAGCTGGCATTCTTGCATTCTGGCGCAGCGACGCCAACGGGCAGCCGTGCAACGGCGGCAGCGGCGACCCCGTTGCAGTCGGCCTGATCGAGACCGTCCCGGGGCCGTTGCAACTGTGTAGCCGCTCCACACTTCACGCCACGATGGAGCCGGGCAACTGGGACGGTGAACGGCTATGGGTCGTTGCCCTCCACGGGGAGGTAGCGTGCGACGGTGACAAGATCGGGGCCCTGAAACGCGAATTCATAGCGGAGATCAAGTAGATGGCAAAGCTAACGGAGACTGCGCTGGCGCTCATCATCGTGGGGCTGGTGCTGGTAATGCTGGCGGTGTCCCAGTGAGCGGACTCCGCGACGACTACGCCGACACCCTGCGCAGCATCCACAACGTACTACGGGCCGTAGAGGTGTCGGAGCTAGACGCCAGGTCGGACATGCTCGAGCAGTCCCGAGATATGGCCGTGGCGGCCCGGCGCCTTTGCGATATCGCCGTCGAGCGCCTGGACTGCATAGTGGCCGAGCTCGACTTTCACACTGGACGAACTGGAACTGGACCGGAAAAGGACAAGGACTAGAACATGGCAAAACTAGGTGACGTATTTCGCAGCAACAGCTGGAAGGCCTCGGACCTCGAGACCGCACAGGTGCTGACCATCTCGGCAGTCAAACCGTACGAGTTCGACGACGGCATGAAGCTGATCATCAGCTTTGAGGGGTCGGACAAGGACCTGATCTGCAACAAGACGAACAGCAACACCATCGGCGACAGCTACGGCGACGAGACCGACAACTGGGTCGGCCAACGCATCCAGCTGTACAAGACCCAGACCGAGTTCCAGGGCCGCCGCGTGGACTGCATCCGGGTGCAGGGGCCGAAGTCGCAGAGCTCCGCACCGCCGCCGCCCGACTTCGGGGACGACCCGGGCCCCGGCGATGGCTCCGACCTCCCCTTTTGATGCAATGCGTCAACAACGTGAGCAGGAAGAGTACCGAGACGGGGCCCGGAACTGGCGCCGTAGTAGGGAGTTGAAGTGAGGGGCGCGGACTGTTGCTGGCGTGTACCGAAGGGGACCCTGTGCGGCTACAGCACCAATACGGTTACTTACCGCGTGGCGCATGAGGGGGCAAAGGGGTACCTAGAGATCCCGCTCTGTATGAAACACAGCGGGATGCTCACCAAACGCATGTGGCACGTGGTGCCACTGACTGCTGATGCTCGGCCGCCGTGGCTGCGAGACGACCAGTGACACCTGAGCGGCAACGGCGCCGTGAGCTCATCGCGGCCCGGTACACGGAACGTACCAGAGAGCCCAAGGTCCATCTCCGTAGACGGGGCGGCCGCGGGCCATGGTCACCGGCGTGCAAGTGGAAGCCGTTCTCGTGGTGGCTGACCAGCAACGATGAGGACGAGGTTACGTGTCTGCTGTGCCGGCGGCGGATGCGGGAAAGGGACGACTCATGACACGGTGCTCACTCTGCAAGGACGGAACCTGCAGCTTCTGTGTCGCACAGGCCCGGATTCGTGAGCTGGAGCTGCGCGTGGCGGAGCTGACCGACATTTCCCCGACGCCTGAGCGGCGTGCAGCGATGCCTGAGGGCGACCGCAGCCGCTGGCCAGGCGTACCGCCGGCCGTGTGGGCGATGCTGGACAGGGCGCGGGAACGGGTTGCGGAGCTGGAGGCGGAGCGGTCCGACTATACTGCAGCGCTACGCATCTGCACCGACGCACTGCTCGACCTAGGCGCCACCGACGTGCTGAGCAGCCTTGTGCAGTACATCGGCATGCCCGGCGACACGACAGGAGGTAGCGATGAAGAAGACCGACACGCGATGGAAAAGTAGGGTAGATGAAGCCAGCAAATTGCGGTTGGTGGAATGTGTGGACTGCGGAGCCTCGCCGGGCGACCCATGTCGTTCACCGCATGGCCGGGCGACGCACCCACACAGATGGCGCTATCACGCCACTATTCTCGACCAAGCCGACACCATAAACCGGCTGTTGGGCCGGTTGCAGTCCAAGCCGAAGAGGGTGGTGGCTGACAGGAACAGGAACAGGCACCGGGACGCAGGCAAACCGTTGCCGTCGGACGAACGACTCGACGCCCTAGTAGTACCTGGCGATACCGACTAGCTCGGCCCGGCGCAAGTCAATCGGCCCCACCTCACGCACCTGGCCCTGTGTGCGGCTGTAGCTGCCCACGTTGCCGTCAATGACGGAGACGATGCCGGCCCCGTGCCGTATAGAACAGCGCTGAGCGTGCCCCTGCCACGGCATCGTACGGGGTAGGCAGATGTAGTCACCGACCTTGATGTCGAGCGGCTCGACGTAGCGGCCGATCTCGGCAATCTCTCGGAGCAGCCACCGGGCACTATGGACCTTGCGCCGCCACGGGATAGGGTGATGGTAGCCGCCGCGCTCGCACCAGACGACCTCGGCACGGTGCTGCAACGCGCTGCACCAGGAGCCGACGAAGCCGTGTGTCAGGCCCATTACAAACGAGCCGGAGTTGTTGGCTCCGACCTCGCCGCGACCTATCCACTCGCGCAGCACCTCGACGGCACCGCGCTGCATCTGCCGGAGCAGGTTCGGCCGCTCGTCGGGGACGCTGGCCACGCCCCAGGGGTATGTCAGGGTCGGTGTCATTGCTTGAACAGCGCCATCGCCAGGCCGACGAATCCGCACACGACCAGCGCGGCGAGGACGATGATGTCGTCGAGTATTACCATGGGCGATACCTATCGCCACAAGGGGCGATAGGTATCGCCACAAGTGACGGCGTGTATCGACTTATCACCACGTCCCCGCTATCCCGAACAGCGCCTCGTACGTCAGCCCGGCAGCTCCATCGCTCCAGGCATAGCCAGCTCTACCACTCGCGAAGAGTCCGAGGTTTTCGCGTAGCTTGGCCTCGAGGTCGAGTCCCAGCCCGGCGACTCCGCCGGCACTGTTGCCGTCCAGATAGCCGTATCCGTGGACGCTGCCGGTGCCCGGCTTACGCATCGATAGTGAAGCGAGGCGCGCATTGATGCGGCTTAGGTAGGGTTTACGGGCGGGCCAGGCAACTTCTCGAGAGCAGCAGCTCCAACCTTGGCGGCCTCTTTCCCGTGATCGGCAACACCCTGTGCGATCACGTAGAAGAAGAGCGGCGACAGCGCAGCTACGAGCTCATCGATATCGAGCTCGAGCCCGAACCGTCCCGCGATGTACGTGAAGACGGTGACGAAAGCTACGAGCGCCTTCTTGCTCTTGAGCAGTCCTTTGATCGTTTCCCACATGGTCTATCCTCCTATCAGCAGGTTTGCCGCCAACGTTGCGACAGTCGTAACCACGGCAATCATAGCACCGAGTTTGAGCGCTAGGCCCTCCGTTCGCTTGTCCAGCTTGTTGAGGGTGTCGCGATTCTCGTCGATGTGTAGATCGAGCTTTTCCACTGTAGTCTCCAACACTTTCAGCCTTCCTGCGGCACCGCTATCGCCTACGGTTTCGATTCGGAACGCATCCAATTTGCGTAATCTGTCGTGATGTATAGCGAGCTGGCCACGAAGGATGTCCATCACGCTCGTGACCGGGGTCAAGTCGTCGTCACTCATGGGATCTCTTGGTAGCCGTACTTGTCCATGAACGCCGTCCAAGCTTCGTCACGGAATGCAGCGTTGATCCAGCTAAAGTTCAGCGGCGCATCTTCCCTGACATGCTCCCAGATCTCAAGTTCGGAGCCGTCGTCGTGACGCACGGTAAAAGAGACTGTGCAGTCTGTACGCCACTCGACCGTGTGACCTGTTACGTGTCCGTCGCCGTCCAGTACCGGAACCCGTACACGGGTACGGACGAAGTTCGCCCCGATAGCGTCCGAGCCGCTGAATCCTGACTTGATTGGTTTTTGAATCATCGTGGTACCTATGCGGGGACGATCTGTACCCAGTTGCTAACGCCGTCGCTGATGAGCCACGTCCAGATGTTTTGCGCCGGAGTTGTAACGTCGCTGGTGTCGCCGCCTGCCGGGGTAATGGTGCGACTCGTGGCGCCCGTAAACTTGATTAGGAACTGGAAGCCCCGGCCAGTAGTTGACGCGTCCGGGAGTGTAATTGCCGCAGTGGCCGCGGTTAGGATGACGCAGTAGTCGGCATCGTCAGCCGCATACGCTGCCGATGCCGTTTCCAAGTAGTCGCAAGCCAGTCCGTTGGTGAACGTGGTTTTCCAGCGCTTGGACGTGATGCCGTTGCTGCTTACCGCGTTCGTGAATGAGTTGATACGCGACGCGCCCCAGGTCATGGCCGGTGTGCCACCTGTGTAAAGCGTGCCCTCGGACGTGGCTCCACACATCACATAAACTTTGCCGTCGTTGAGCATCTGCAGGCTGCCCTCGGACGCCCCATCGCGGTCAAAGTGCGAGAACATCGCCCTGTCGGCCGTCTGTGAATGAATGACCGCGATCCCTAATGTGTGGGCGGTGCCTACGTCTGCCGATAGGGCGAGCGTCGCCGCGCCGCTGATTGCTCCGGCATCCGTCTCTACGAGTACCGACTCCTGCAGACCCCGTACACCGCCATCGCCGCGAACGTGAGTGTTGTCCGCTATGGCAGCAGCGGCAAGGGTTACGGTTGCGGGGGTGACATCTGCGCCGGCCTCAATGGCGTCCAACTTGGTAATCTGCGCGGCTGTAGCAACGCCCTTCTGCGCAGCGGTCGCGTCCTGGATGTCGTCGGAGCCGTTGGTGTGCGTAGCCGCGTGGACTCCGCCGGCTCCTCCGCTGCCACCATATAGCGGCTCAGGATATACGTCTGGGTTCCTGCCCATGGCTATCTCCCCACCAGGTAAGCATCAACCGCAGTGTCGGTGCCGCCGATGGCTGTGATCTCGAGGTAGACGCGGTCGTAGTGCTGCAGCCCGTTCACGAGTTCTGTGTGTAGCAACGAATTCGCCGCTACCTCGCCGATCGCGTTGCCTTGATTGAGAACGCCCTTTGTGGAGTCACCGGAATGTGTACCTAGCGGCATCCACTCAGCTACCGCCACGGCGTAGACCCAGAACTTGAGCGTCACGGTCATCGTCGCGGAGCCTGCGGTGCTCTTGACGACGATCGCGCACTGACCGTCTACCGGCACGAAGTGAGATACGCCCGCCTGGGGGTTGTCGATGCCGGCCAGGCCGAATCCAACATCCGTACTGCCCGCAGTGGGCGGGGAGTTGGTGGCCGTGGCCGCGCTTAGGAGTTGGATCTTCATGAGCTACCGCCCGTGTACGTAGAGGTCTACCGCTGTCGCTGTGCCGCCGATGGCCGTGATCTCGGCGTAGATGCGCTCGTAGTTGTCCAGGCCCGTAATGAGCTCGGTGTGACGTAGCAAGTCCGCTGCCACCTCGTCAATCGCGTTGCCCTCGTTGATGAGTCCCCGGCTGGCTGCTGTAGCGTGGCTGCCAAACGGCACCCAGTTGCCAACAGCTGCGGCATAGACCCAGATCTTGACCGTGACGGTCATAGTGGCGGATCCGGCCGTGCTCTCGAGGGTAAGCCCGCACACGCCGTCGTTTGGTACGTCGTGGCTAAGACCGGTGAACCCAAGTCCTGCGAGCGGGAAGCCCACGGTGGCGTCTCCGTCGGTTGGTACGCCGTTGGTGGCCGTGGCGCCGTCAAGGAGTTTGATCTTCATTGTCCAGTCCTTATACGCCAACACGGGCGCAGTTTAGATTCATGCTCGACGGGATAAAGTCTGATGACGTTCCGGCAGCTGCTACGCGCACGTCCAGGTCTTGCCCAGCGGCTGCAACGATATACCCCGAGCACGCAGCGCGGCCGGTGTCGGTGCCGGTGCCGATCTTGCGCTCGAGCAGCACATTGTCTTGAGCGGCACCGTTAAGATACACCTTCATCGTGTATGTCTCGTTAGTGGTGCCCGTCCACGACACCGAAAACGTGACCTTGTAGGTTCCGGCAGTGTCCAGCGTGATCTTGTTGCTAGCCTTCGCGTTGGTGGCCCCGTTGCTGGCGCCGTCTGCGCCCGCCGCTGTGTTGAAGCCTGTTATCAAGTCGAACGTGTCCGCTGAGGCGTTTGTGACCTGTGTGGTTGATCCACCGGCAACGTAGATCTCGCCATAGACCGGGATCTGAAACGACAGAGCGCCTGAGCCGTCACTCTCGAGTTGCCCGGCCGCATCAGCTGACGGCCAGGTCAGCGTGTAGTTGGGGCTGATGGCGTTGTTAGCCTTCATCTGGAACCAGCCGCTAGTCTGGCCATCCCAGATGATGGTGCCGTCCATGTTCAGATTGTTCCACGGCACCGGGGATGTCCCGAGGCTGCCGGTGCCGATTACGTCTCCGGGGACGTTCAGATCGCTACCGTCGAATGTAAACCCGGAAGTTGAAGTCATGCCTCCGCCGCCGCTCTTGCCATGCGGAACTCGATCGACTGCAAGATCCGTTGGCGAGTCCGCTAACGCGTGCGTACTGGACCCTCGGTATAGCCCCTGCGGCCCTGTTTTTACTCCGTTACCCACCACATCCTCCTTGATCTACGCTCCATCGCTCACAACCGTCCAAGCATCGCACGTACCGACGAACGGCTCAGACTGTAAACCAAATGTGTACGACAGCAGACCAACGTTGGCTGTTGCTGCGAACGGCTCGGGGCTTTGGAACCCCGCATCCGGCATTCCGGCGCCAGAGCCTAGCCAAGTTGTGTCGCCGGGAAGCCTATAAAACGGTGTGATTGTTGAGTCGGCGTTGCCTACTAGCCGGATATCAGCACGTCCGAGCGGGCAGAGGTCTGCCCCGCCGTCTGCGATATTGTTTGCACCATTGAGCGAGTTCTTGCTCTCGATCGTGTAGTGCGTACCGCCACGATGTCCAACCGTCCAGAGTCGGTATGACACCGTCGCCATCGTTAGGACATGAACGCAGACGCCGCAAAACTGCCACGGCGATGCATGCGTATCAACGCCGGGCACGTTGGCCGTCTGCGTGTCGCCTACCGTACCGATGCCAATATTGGTCGCGATGACCTCGAACGGGAATGTAAGCAGCATCCAGTCCATGCGTGCCTGGTCGGTCAAGTACCAGAGTTGCTGGTCGCCTGTGTTGTCATCGACGAGCGCGTGGTAGCGGCCGCCCGCTTGCGTGACGGTCATGTTGCTGGTGTCGTCGTAGAGTGTCCACCGTGCTTTCATGGCGCCTGAGCCGTCGAAGGTGTCATCGAAGCCGTTGTCTGCGACGCTGGCAGCCGGCGCCAGCATCGATGTGGGCCTGACGATCACGCAGCAGCCCCCCTGAACGACACCAGCAGCTTGCCGGAACTGCTCTTGATTCCGGTAACGACATCCTCCTTGCCTACGGCCGTGCTGAGTGTTGGTTCCCCTGCTGCGCCGAAGTCGTAAGCGGCGTTCCATGTGAGCTCATACGAACCGCTACCACCCTGAACGATGATGAAACAGAACGTTGCGCCATTGTCGAGATTGAGCCAGTCCGCCATGGTCCGGGATGCGGCCAGGGTTACGATCACAGACGTTCCGTCTTCGTTGACGTCCGGCGTAATCGTGGCCTCGTCGGTGAGCACTCCAAGCGTTGAGCCAACGCGAGTGCCATCAACGGAGTCTGTGGCCGATCGGTATAACCCCTGCGGGCTGCGGCTGCTCGTCACTGGCTGCCCTCCTGGCTCTCACGCTGCTGTGCCGCCGTTGCCGGTTCTGCCGACTTGGTCACCGCCCCGAACTGTGGAGACGGCTGTGGGGCTTCGGTGCCGCCTTGTGTGCCCGGGTCGGTGGCGTAGTTGCTCTGTAGTACCCGGATAACGCCCGGGTCCATGGACGGATCGACGGGCGCGTTGAAGAATATACTCATGCTGAGCCGCTTGGAGTAGGGCAAGGTCTCGCGGAGCTCCGGGATCTTGGCCATGATCTGCGCCCGCTGCTCCTCGTACATCTCCGGGTAGACCTGGCGCAGTGCGTCGGCATCTTCGGGTGTGATTGTCGCGTCGAGTACCCGCTCGAGTACCGACATCGGGTCCTCAACGGCTGCGGCGGAACGTGCGAAGCTGGCTATCTCCATCTCCGACGGCTGCCACCGGTCCGGGCCGAGTTGCGTCGCCATGTTGTCGGGTCGCTTCGGTAGCTTGCTGACGAGGTACTCCACCCGGCGGGCCGCGGATGTCTCCATCCCGTCCGCTAGTACCGGATCGGCTGCTGCAACGCCGCTCAGCCGCTCAGCGATCTCAGCGCGCGCGGCAGGTTTCATGACGGGCTGACCGTCTGGTCCCGGCTCAACCATCGCCAGCAACTCAGCAGACCGCTCACGATACGCTGTAAGGGCCTTGCTCTTGGTTGGTACTGCTCGGGCCGCGGCTGATGCTGCAGGGCCGTAGGAGAGCTGCTGGAGCGTCTTGGTGGTGGTCGGCCGGACTACGCGCGCTATCTTCTTGCCGCTGGCCATAATGGCATCGATTGCGGTGACTCCGCGGCCGGCGGCTTCAGCCCCTGCTGCAGCGAACCTTGCGCCTACGAGGCCCTTGAGTTTGTCGATGACCTTGGGGGCGATGGCAAGGGCGAGAGCCCCGGGTGCACCGCCAACCATAGCGCCAACAGCCGCCCTGGTACCGTAGCCCTCAACGGCTTCCCCAACGCCGAGGCCGGCGGATGGTTGCGTCTTCTGATACGCGTCTTCGATCCGCTGGTAGAGAGCTTCGTTTTTCGCGATCATGTCGGGCATGGCCTCCATCCGCGCTTTCCGAATTGCTGTCATCTCTCCATCTGTGATGGCCTTTTGAAACCGAGCCGCCTCATCGAATTCGAGGGAGACCCGCCTACCTCTCTTGACTGCCTTCCCGCGCCAGTCGGCCCATAGCCTAGCCGTTTCCTTGTCGAGTTTTACGCGCCCAGCAACGCGCTCGTAGTAGTCATCGAGCATATCGTCGAATTGCGGCTTCCAGTCCTCGACGAGCGCCCGCTTCGCCTCCGAACGGCTTCCGCCGGCCTGGTCAAGGTAGTCCTTGAAGTTTTCGCGCTCCCACTTTTTGCGCCATTTCTTGTCAAGCGAACGAATGTGCTTAGCGACCTCAGCAGACTCCTCGGCTACTTCGCTGTTTATTCGTCGCAACGCTGCCTCTTCGCCTCCCTCACTAACCACGTAGCGGTCCCAGTGCTTATTCCTGTACGCATGCCACGTCTCGGCTGTCCTAGGAGGCATCGCGGCAGCCGCTGATTCCGCCTCCTTGATCTGGGACGTAACTGACTGGGACAGTGCCGCATCCTGCTCCGCGAGCTCTTTGAGCGCCTTCTGTGGATTCTCCATCGCCTTGCGCATGACCTCGCGGTCAGTTTCCAGCGCATTGCGGATACTGTTAGGGCGTCGCGCCATGCCCTCGGGGTTATCGAGGCCGCGGGTGATGGCCTTACCCTGATCGGTGACTACTTTCTTCTCGCCGCTCGATGTGACCGAGTACAGTCCTTCGCGGGAAGTCGCGTAGTCGTCAACGGCAACGCGTAGCTCTGCGGGAGCTATCTGAGTCGCCTCCTTAGGCGCTCGAGCGTCGTCGAGTATCTTGCGGGTTCGGCCCAACGTCTTGCCGACTGCGCTGCCGAGCAAGGATAGGCCAAACCCGCCGCCGCTGCCGACGAGGCCCCCGAACAGGGCGTGACTCTTGATAACCGACGCTGAGCGCTCCATAGTGACCGGTTCGGGGCTTCGGCTGACCTCAGCGATGCCGGTCGCTACGCCGATGCCGAGGCCTTCGACCCCGCCGCCGATGCCCATGCCGGCGGACTTTGCCAGGGTGCCTGTCCCGAGCTTTTTCGCTACACCGGCCTCAACTGCCCTGGCAACTCCTCCCAATCGAGCCACTGGGAGCTTAGAGAGTACCTTCGTCGCCGTGCCTGCTGCCCTTGCTCCGCTCGCTGCACCGCCGCCAGGCACGGCTAGCGCTGGCAGGTACCCGCCTATATTGCCGACTGTTGACGCTATCGGTGACCGTTCGCCAACTTCGCGCACAGATTCTTCTTGTCCCACCGCTCGAGCTGCAACGTCAAACGCTCCGAGCGTCGCCGTGCTTGCTGCCCCCTGGAGAGCCGCGAGTCCTGGCCTATCGCCGTATGCGCTCTCGAGCGTCTCTTCATGCACCTCGCGGGTCTCGCCGCTGGTGTCGAGCAGGTAGCCGCCCTCGTCAATGGCCGCCTGTGCGTTCTTGCCGGTCAGATTACGTACGTCTCCTGATCGCGTCTTAACGCGTACGCGTGCAGACGGCGCGATTTTGAGCTGACCGGACTGCACTCGATCGACAATATCCGGCCGTAGCGTCGTGTAGACCCGTTCCCCGGTCTCCTGATCGATAAGCGAGTGCTCGATAGGCGCAACACGCTGTTCACGCTCGGTGAGCTCACGCGCTTTTATGCCGCGCATGATCTCTATCGGGGTACGCTCGTCCGGCATCTATTCCTTGCCTAGCCTTCCGCCCTTGAGTAGCAGACTCTTTTTACGACCGCGCGCGCGCGCCTTCTCACGCTTCTCCGTCGGAGACAGCCCAAACTCCATCGCCTGCTCGAACTGCCGGCTCCCCTCACTTGGGTAGTCCGCGATAGACCCGACCTCGGCCTCGGTGCGGATATGCTCCTCTTCCTGGCTCCACCGCTCAGACTCGGGGACTCCAGCCTCATCCCATCCCTTCACCTTTTTGGACCAGTTCTCTACGAACTCGTCGGGTGTCTGGCCATAGCGGCTAACGTACTCGTCTTGCTCTTGTTGGTCCGATCGCTCCTGCTGCTTCTTATCTACGCCTTCGTCTACGCCCGGGTCCCATGCTCCACCGTCGTAGCGCCGCCCGTCCTCGTTGGTCTTGTAGCGCATGGTCGAATCGATCCGGCGCTTGATGTTTTCCTTCATGGCCTGAATGCCAGCAGTCGGATCACGCGCACCGGTCAGGCTGACCTCGCCCCACTGCTTTTCAACCAGGGCCATGTCCTCCTTGGAGATGGCTCCAAGGTTAACGAGCTCCTGAGCGAAGCCGAGGATAATATCGCCCTCGTCCGCCTTTGCGCGTTGGAATGAGTCGCTGGCGTAAGTGTCACTCCGCCAACCGTCATCAGCGTACGAGTCCTCAAGCCTGTCGAGTGAGTGAATGATGCGAGAACCGGCGGCTAGGGTATTCTCGATCGAGCGGGCCGTGGTCGAGTCGGGCGCAACGAAAGGAGACCCGTCCGCCATCGCCATACCAGTAATACCCTGCTTGTGCACCTTCTCGGCGCGGGCCTTCTGCTCCGCCGCGCCCTTGCCTGCCTTGGCGATTTCAAGAGCCGCCGCATCGGCTTCCCTCTTGGCTTCCATCTTGTCTCGGTCAAGTTCCAGCCGCCGCCCGGCCTGGTACGCCTGGCGCCTCGAGGCCTTGTCACGCTGCTCCGCCCCGATTCGTGCGGCCTCTGCCCGCTGCTCAATCGCGGCCCGGTCCGACTGCATCTTGGCTGCGTCCTTTTGGCGCTCCCACAGCCCGTCTTCGACTTTCTGTCGTTGCGCCTCGGCAGCCTGCCGCCACTTCATACGCTCGCCTGCGATATATCGCGCCTTGGTTCCCGCGGGGTCGAGTTGGACTTGCTGCTCCGCGAGCATCGCGTCCATGCCCTCATATTGGACAAGTCGCGCCCCCTCAGCTGCCTTGAACGCGTCGCCGGTGCGGGCGTAGATGTCAGCGGCGAGGGTGCGGCGGATGTCTAGCGCGCCCTTCTGATTCCCGATATCGAACATCTGCGCGTCAACGTCTGCGTCGATCTGCCCCTTCATCAGAGCAACTGTCGTGTTCGCGCCCTTGGGATTGAGCCAACCCCCCATCGCTGCCGCGATGTAGGCTGCCGCCTGCTGGCCGCCGGTGCGAGAGTTCCACCAGCGATCGCGGTCGATCTTCTGAGACGCAATCTGCTTGGCTTCCTCTGCAATCTCGTAGGACTCGCGAGTGGCTTCCTCGGCACCGCGCTCGAGTATCTTCGCGTTCTCAATGGCTCGTTGCTGATTCTCGCGTTCGGCATCGGCTCGAGCCGTAACGGCCGCCTGCTGCTGCTCAAACGCTTGCGATGCCTGAACCGCCGCAGCGTCCTCGGGCGCCATCGCTTCCATTTCGCCTACCCGAGCCGCAGCCTCGCGGTCCCCGCCCGCCCATTCCGGCGTCGGTCCCGGCGGCGGGGCCGTAGGCTCAGGGAGCCCGGCCTCCTGCGCGTCAGTCTGCTGCATGGGCGGCACGCCGATCCGGCTTAGCTCAGGGCCCGGCACAGGAGCAGGAGCGAACCCTGTCGCTACCGGCTGATCGACAGCGTCAAGGATGGCTGCGACCTCGGGGTCTGGCACTGCTGCCGCCGGCTCGTTGCTGGCGTCCACCGTAGCTCCCACGAGCTGACTGAGTATCTCCTCGTTGGTGGGGCCGGGGTCGATCGGAACGCCTGCCGGGTCCACTTCGGGCACTGGGGGCAGGTTCATAGCGTCCAGGAACGGGTCACTGACGGGCGCAGGCGCCTCGTCGATCAGCGCCCCTGCCTGATCCCAGTCCTCCGGTACCCAGTCCCACGCCATCTTAGCCCTCGAGTTTCTTCAGACGTCGGTGCAGCGAGCTCGCAGCCGCAGCCAGCCCGCCGACCAACTTGGCCGCGTCAACAGCCTTGCCATCGGGAGTGTCGATTACGGCCTGCGGTAGCCCGGCCTTCTCGAGGTCCTGCGCCATGACGCCCAGCTGCCGGCCCTTGCCGTGTTTTTGGTTCTTGTAGTCGTACGTGTAGGCGCGAAGGCCATCGAGCAGGGCGTCTGCGTCCTTGTCGGCAGTGGATACGTTCGTCTTAACCCGTTCGTCGGACATCAAGTAGCCCTGCAAGATCCCGCCGCCTGCACCCATGAGCCTGTCCGTCATACTCGGCTGCATTGCATCCGCTTGAGCGCCCGGCAGCGCCATTTGCACCTCCTGCCCTCGCAGTTGCTGCAACGCTTGCATGAGTTGCTGGTTGGCGAGCGCTCGCTCCTGTAGCCCGGCCAGAGATGACTGACCGGCAAGCCCAGAGCGTAGCCCGCCGATGTTCTGCGATGCCTGCCGCTGCTGCATTGCCTGGTTGCCGCGGCCAGTAGCCGCGAACGCCTGCTCTGCGGCGATATTGCGGCCTAGCGCCTGTTTGAGCTGTTCCTGCGCGATCGAGTTCTTGCCGGTGGCCAGGTCCTCAAGGCGGCCAAGACCACCTTCGATCTGGTCCGCGTAGCGCTCGATGCCGCCCCTGCCGCTCTTGTCCTGCCAGATTTGGCCCATCTTCGCGGCCCAATTTCCAGGAGTGCCAGCGCCGGGCCCGTAAGCGCTGCCCGGCTTACTGCCTCCGGGGCCGCTCAGCTCCTCGTCGTTCCTGCCGCGGCCCTGCCGCCCCGGATAGCCTGGTTCGTTTTCGTATGGCATTCCTCTCTCCTTACGTCGTTTGCCTGGCCGGTAGCCGGTATTGGCCCTTTTTCAGACCGATCTCAAATGCTATGGCCGTTAGCCGCATGCCCTCACCCCAGGCCGCGACTGACCGCTTGATATCCTCGACACGTATCCGCACCGAGCCTAGCTTGCCGCGAGTGAAGCGTCCGCCTATACGTAGTGGCAACCCGGCCACCTCGTCAGCGCTGTCGATGGTGAATGTGGTGTCATCGATCCAAGTGTCATCGTACCCGTATGCGATGCGTACGCGAACGTCGAACGACTGCGCCCCGTGCCAGCCGCCCAACAGCTGCCACTTGCGAGCCCGGGTGTAGCCGGTAATCTGATCGAACGAGATCCAGCCGGTATCCACGATCAGAGAGTAGCCGTCGGCAGTCCCCGGGTCGGTCCATATTGCCGGGGACTCAACGGTAACGACATCGGACGGCTCGAGATAGTACGGCAGCGTCTGTGAGACGACTGCGTCTACCACTCCGTCTAGGGCTTGCCAGTCGCTCCATTGCTGCATCTGGTAGTCGTAGCAGTAGGCGCCGCCAAACCAGGAATCCGACAGCACGACGAACCGGTGCTGGTCCGGGTGCGGTATTACCCCGGTGATGTTACGCGCATCGTAGCTAGTGGCTGCGTCGCCGATGTATTGCAGCTGGTATGCGCGGTCGATGATAAACCAGCCCTTGTCACCGTGAAAAGCGAACCCTTCAGGGAGTCGGGCGACGGAGCGGGCATCGGTGCACCCGACGCTAGACGACACAAGCTGAGGACGGCCGTAGTCTCCTGCGCCGAGGTTGTCCGGGCCGGTACCGGCGCAGAGGTAGACCGCGCGTTCCTTGAATACCAGCAGGCTGTCCTCCGCCGCGGCAAGCGCTATTACCTTGCCGCCGTCGGGCGGAATCTCTATCGAGAGCGCTTCGTTGAATGCCGCAAGCTTCCCGGGCTGCTGTAGCTTGCTGTAGCGAACGACGTTATCGTCTGCTGTGCCAATCCAGAACAGTCGCGATTGACCAGTTGCGATGACGCGCGCGGGTACGTGCATGGCAACGTTATCGAGTTCGCCGGTGTTCTGGTAGTCGAGTTCGTTCGACAGCGCGGCCGCATCGGTGAAGTTCTCGTCTTGCCACGTGATGGTGTCAGCGTTCGGGTCGTTCTCGAGATAGCTCTCTTTGCCAGTGCCGATTGCAGAAGGCCCACTTACGCGATTGAACGGGTCGCCTACTTTAGGATCGGGCTGGCTGCGGTAGACGGCAAGGACCACGTTGCTCTTGCTTGTGTACGGAAGCGTTGGGACGACTATCGTGAACGTGTCGGGAGCGCCACCGGTAAACGTCTTCGAGACGGTCCCCGCAAACGTACTCTGCTCGACCTCTCCACGGTCGTTACGCCACTCCCAATACAGGCGGTACGAGTACGACGCTCCGTCCGTGAGTATGTCCGCCGTCGTGGCGCTTACCGTCTCGGACATCGCCGTATTGTCGATCTCCGGGTAGACGAAAAAGCCGGCCTCGTACACGCGGCGGCCGTCGTACTGAGCTAGGTAGCCACCGGGGATGTAGAGCGACTTACCCATCTCAACGGAATCGTAGCCCCGGACATCGCCAAACGTGTAGGTGTAGTTCCTGATCCCCACCTCAGACCGCATGGTCCCTGCATGTTCGCGCTCCTCAGACACGGACAGCAAGTGCCGTACCTTGGGCGCCCACTTATACGTGTCTGTTGCCGTCTTCTCGAGTTGGGGCAAATGACCGGTCGTTACCGTCTGATTGTAGGCCTCGCCGGGCAGGATACGGGCGAGAAGGCCGACCTCGTCACCAGCAGCGCGCACGCCCAACGCTGGAGCGTTGTCGTTCCCTACGACGTTCTCGGCATCGATCAGGACGTACTGCGTCTGCTGCGTGCCGGTTGCGAGAACAACGTTTACCAACGTGCGGGAGTCATCGCCAATCAACGCGCGGCTGGCTAGCTTCGAATGACGCACGAGCACGTTGTTTGTGACAACTGCCCCCACCGAAGCCGCATGCTTTACGCGCCAATAGCTCGTGCCGCTCAGGCTGTCATAGAGCACGATCCCGGATTCAGACGCACTCTTGGCAACGCACGTGATCTGCAGCGGTGTCACGGTATCAATAGCAAAATCGACGTTGTCGCCGTCCGCATGAGTGGACGCCACCAAATAATCAGCGTGAATCGTTGCCGCTGCCGACTGGCGAGCAACCAGAACCTTGAGCCATGTTGAGTTGATGCTAACCGCAATCACCCCAACGCATGCGCGAGCCACTGAGACATCAGTATCTACCGTGCCGTCCGAATCAACCTGCAGCATCCCGTATTCGCCGGCCCCTACATTGTTGCGGTAGGCGATGTGCGATTGATTGGTCGAGTCATTGACGACCACGTCGTAGTGCGAGCTGACGTTAACATCAGAGGCCAGCGTCCCAGCAGCCGATCCTATCGTGTCGTCTATGTCCGTGGAGTCAACAACAATAACCTTCAGCACGCGGGGGCTTGCCTGTGTGTCTATGTAGTAAATGTGGAACTTGTCATCGACAACGCGCACCTTCGGCGTTGTTGCAGTCGTGATGGTCTGGTCTGCGTAAACCTCCGTCTGCGTCCGGTCGTTAAGGACTGCTCCGGTGGCTTGGTCAATCACGCGGTAGTAGCAGGTCCCATCCCCCCACACATAAACCTCGATGCCTCCGGTTTCAGCGCGATCCGTGTACGCCCCGGAGCCGGTCACGTACTCACGGACCGTCTTCGACTCGACTCTGACTGACTCGTAACGGCCGCGCGGGACGAACCCGAGCGCTGTCTGAGCAGTATCCCCAGCTGTCCCGGCATTAGGAGCACGCGAATAAACCGCATTGTCCTGAACCGCCAGGAGTTCATCTCTGTATGCCATCAGCCCTTTGACATCAGACAATGGCACGGTGGTCGATGAGAACCCTGAGATTATGGTGCTGATCGCTGTGCGACCCGGTGCCTTCTGGATACCGCCGCCCCGATCCCAAACGGCGTTGTCTACCTGCGCCAACTCCGGGGCCGGAAGGCTGCGCTTGTCCGTGTTCGTCTGCACACCCTTCACGAGGGGGAGTACGAACTGCTGCCACTCGAGCGCCATTAGAAGACCATAACCCTGACTGTGATTGTTGAGGCTGCCGAGACCTGCGTAAGCCAGAGGTCCTTGCTGTCGTCTGCGTCGCTTGTCCCGTCCGTGGTGACCCTCATGATGTGATGGTTGCTGGACAATGACCCATCGCGGACGTCGATCAGCACCCATCCTCTTAGCTTCGTGCCGAGCCCGTGAGTGAGCTTCGTGGTGACACCGTTAGTCAGCACAATGTCGTGCTCCTGCAGCGCGGCGTCCGGGCCCTTAATCAACTCAAACCGGATTACCCCCGCACTGGCAGCCTTGACCGAGGCCTGTACGCCCTTGGCCTGCCGCTCGAGCTCGTTCAGCCTACGACGCATCGGCTCTACGGCTTGCTGGACCACCTTGTCTGGGGTCATCCTGAAGGGAAGTTCCGCCATTACCAGCGATCCACCATTCGCCACTCGCCGGGCTCGTACTCGTCTAGTTCTCCCTCGACCATTACGCGGCGGGGTTGGTTCAGCGCCCGCAAGACGGCCCACTCACGGACACGCTCTCGCATCCGCTCACGCTCTGCCATAGCGAGCCCCACATCTGACTCCTCCTTGCCGAGCGCCAGCACCGCCACACCCCAGAGCAAGAAGGCCTCGCCGTCTGGTGTCACCACATCAACCTGCGTGGAATCCGCGGCAGACGAGAGATCCTTGGGCTGCGGCACGTACACTAGTTCGTATGTCTGCGCCGCCGGGGGTGTGGGGTACAGGGTGACTGTCTTGTCACCGACGATAGCGAACGCTTGAGCGTCCGACGCAGAAGCGCCGCGGTAGATGTTGCGCTCCTGCGCCATGAGTTCGCGCAGGTGCCTACGGTGGCCCTGTGTGTCCACCACGTAATCCATTCCGATCACACTCAAAAAGTCAGCTGGCAGATCGAACGATGCGGCACCGGTCGTGGTAATGGTCTTCGTTGTTTCGAAGTGGCGTAGGCCGGTAGCAAGGATCTCCGAGTACATCTCTCCGTAGACGGTTGAGAGGTGCCCTTTGAACTCGGCCGTGCTTAGTAGCGTCTGATTCTCCATGTCTACGCGCTGCTGTGCGCGGGTAACTAGCGTTCCGAGTGTGAAGATTCTTGCCATCTATAGCCCCTGGACCCATTGGGTTAATCGCGCAGCCACTGCCGATCTGGAATAAGCGAACATGCGATCCGCGTTGGCCGCGACATCGGCTGCTGTGTGCATGGCGTGACCGCGACCAGCCCTATTCGAGTATGCGCGGCGCATCATGCGGCGCAATTCTCCGCCATCAGGTTCGGACCATAGCTGCCTAGCATTAACGCCGTGCGGGGCTGTGCGCGCTAGGACCACCTGACCATCAACCACCTTCCGTTCAAGCGCCGGCACCGCGCACACCATAACAACTGGGACCGTGGGGTAGTACCCGCGCAGCTCCCTGAAGTAGCCCTGATGACCGCCCCATGCTGGGGCGATTGCAGGCCGACCAAACGCCACTGCGTCTGACAGCGGCAAGTTCCAAGCCTCGCCGCGTGACGCGGTCACGTAACAATCTCCGGCAGCGTGCAGCGTCCTTACCTCGCGATGCGGCACAGGCCCAACCGTGACCGATATCTCCGGGAGCTCATCGACCGGCAAGCCAAGCCCGAGGGTCACCCACTTACGCACATCGTCTACGTTGCAGCGATAGTCGGTTAGTACGCGCAGCTCAGTGGATTCGTCTGCTGTGAATTCGCCAACGTATGCGGCGATAACTCCTTGCAGATTCTTGCGATGCTCCCATGAGCCGATCGAGTAAAAAACGTAACTACCAGACCTGGGTGCCGGCATCGGCTCCGGTGTAACTACGTGCGGGATTACATCGACCGGGCCGCTAAACGCCGCGGCTGAACACTCGCTCGGTGTTGCGATCTTCACGTAGCGCTCGCGCAGTGCAGCTTCCAACTTTGCGGGTACCTTGTCGGTTTCCCATGTCGTCATCAGCGCCGTCGGCGCTTTGTCGTCGATGCAGATGCTTAGTGCTACGCCGATCGGTGCGTGAACCACGAGCACATCCGCGGTATCTGTACCGCCGCGGATGTGCTCGATCGATTCTGCGTGAAAGTCGGACGGGCCGTCGGTTCCGATATTCGCCACGACTACATCGGCCCCTGAGCCGTGCAGCGCCAGTACATAGTCAGCCGCTGCCTGAGAATACCCAGACGGGCTACCAAACGGAGCGATGTACCCGATCCTCGTCATTTCTCTATGAGCCAGTATTCCAACTCAAGAGCTGCCGCGCCGCCGACGATGAATGGGGCCGTTGAGTCATCGTGAATGCGAAACAGGCACGGCTCTCCCGGCGACAGTTTGATTAGAGACGTCGTGCCGGTTCCCTGTCGGATTCCGATCCAGTTCGTAGTATCCCGGTTGATCGCGAATAGATAGCCACCGGTGCCGGCATCCCCAAGCAGCAATGCTTCCTCGGAGGTGCCAACAATTTGCCGGTTGTGGATGAAGTTAGTACCAGCTACGTCGATGCCCAGATCGTTCACCGACGCCGTAAACGACGATGACGATTTCGAGAAAGCAAAGACGCAGGTGGCGGTAATTTCGTCCGCCATCAGCTAACCCGTGACGCCAGTCCTGATGAACTTGAACGTGACCGAGACGAGCTCGGTGGCGACCAAGTCGTGAGCTGCGTCGCTGGCGTTGTAGACGGTCAGGTCGAAGTAGCCGAGCGTCGAGCCGCTAGGGGCGACCCAGGTATCGAGGACGACCGTGTGACCGGCCACGTTGGCAGGTGTCGCGCCTTGAAACGCGAACGAGTAGCCGACGAAGGTGCCGGGATGCTCCGCGAACGAAACGCGGTGTACGCCGGCCCCTTGCCGTACCGCTGTGATGCCAGGACCGTACGAAATCGTGAGCTCGTCAGCGCCCGTCCCCACTCCGAGGAAGGTGTGCTCAACCAGCTCCGGCGTCGTATTCCTGAGAGGGAATGGACTCTGGATTGACATGCTTGATTCTCCTTGGCCTGAAAGGTGCGGGCGACCGGTGCCGCCCGCACCCCGTCAGAAGTTTCTACAGTACCCAGTACCCGAGCTGGAACTCCCAGCTGATACCGGCCGTCTGGCTCGTTGCGTTGGTCTGCCACAGGAACGAATCCCCGGGGCCGATACTGACCGGCGGTACGCCAACGTTCATTACTACCGGCGCCGTTGCGTTGATGATGCCCTGCGCCGATGCCTCGCCGCGCCCGCCGAAGTTGAAGTTGTAGACATCGCCCACAACCCCGATCACGACACGCAACACCCCGCCGCTGATGAGCCGCTGAGCCGAAGCTGCAGGGCTAACCAGTGCGCCGAAGTGAATACGCGCACCGGACTCGGACTCCGCGTCTGCGTTGGTGCAGACCGGCGTGATTGCCGATCCGCCCGACGTGTAGCGGGTAACCGTGTCTGTGTGCATGACGTACGCCAGATCGGTACCATTTGCCCCGGCAGCCGTGACCATGACGGTCAGGAAGTCGAGGTAGATACGCTTGCCACTCGCCGCAGAATTGCGGTTGAACACACTGAGCGTGTTCTGCAGGTTGTTGATGCCATCCGCGGCGGCGAAGCCGGCGATTCCGGTTCCCGCAGTCGGGTTAGTGGCCACGAAATACTGGCCCTGTTCAGCCGCTCCATAGGCCGGCTTCCCGTGTTCTGCAACGTGCAGTTTCCCGCGACGCGACAGACCCACCGGGCCATTGGTGTCGTTGGCGACGGCTTCCTGTTGGTCCTGATGAGCCTCGCCGTACAGTTTGACGTCGTCGAATCCCATGACTAGTACTCCCAGTACCCGAGTTGGAACTCGAGGCTCTTAGCAACCGACTGCGACGAGCAGTTCAGCTGGAAGATCCAAGAGTCACCCTGACCGAGTATGACCGGCACGCACGGAACGTTCATGACTGCGGGGGCGGTGCTGTTCACGATGCCAGCCGCAGACACGTCACCGTGGCCACCGAAGTTGAAGTTGTAGATATCGCCGATCACGGAGATAACCACGCGGAGGATTCCGCCGCCGAGCAGCCGGGCCGAGGTGGCCGCGGGTGCGACGATAGCGCCAAAGTAGATCGTGGCGCCGCTGGTGTTGCTGCTGTCTGCGTTCGGGTTGACCTCGGTGATCGCGCTTCCGCCAGACGTGTAGCGGTCCGCATTATCGACGTGGTGCACGAACGCGACGTCGGTGCCGTTGGTACCGGCAGCCGTCACAAACAAGGTCAGGAAATCGAGATAGATCCTCTTCCCGCTTGCCGCCGTGTTGTCGTTCGTGAGTACGCAGAGCGCTTCGAGCGGGTTGATCCCGTCCGCGGCTGCCAGACCCGCCACGCCAGTTCCGGCAGTCGGGTTGGTTGCCACGAAATACTCGCCCTGCTCGGCGACGTTTGTCATGGGCTTGCCGTGAGACGCGACGTTCAACTTGCCGCGGCGCGACATCGTGAGCTGACCGTTGGTGCTGTTGGCGTGAGTAGATGACTGGTCCTGATGGACCTCGGCCCACATTTTACGATCTTCTGGTGTTGCCATTTCTGTTTCCCCCTTTCCTAGATGCTGAAGACGCCGTTAGCGCCAGGGGTGGTGCAACAGGGGTTACCCATGCTGCGGGTGCGGACCTCGATGCTGTCCTCGTTGTAGACACGGAGGGCCGGGCCGCCGCGATCGTCCTGAATGACGTGCACCCAGTTCTTGAGGGTCTTCCAGTACCAGGTCTTGAGCGACACGACGTAGCCGCGATTCGTCGGGCAGTCCGGGTCAGAGATGCAGCGCATCGTGCCGGCTGGCGTCGCGATGTCGAAGCCCTCGAACCCGTAAGTGGCTTTGTTCCCGCCGCCGTCATACGTGATCTTGGCGTTGAGACGTCGGACCACGGCCCAGAAGTTGATCGGGTTCAGGAGTAGAACGCCGTCCTTGGAGAAGCGCTTGCCGAGTTGCGAGATCTTCACGCAGATCAGGCCGGCGTTCTCTTCGATGGCGGTGCTATCGTCGTCCACGCGGGCGCCGGAAAGGCGTTTCGCGTCAACGGACCGATCCACTCCACGGAAAGACTCCGAGAGGGTCGGCGCCGCAAGCGGAATGTGAGACTCGAGGCCATCGATGATGGTGCCAGGGTCGCCGAGACGGAACAGATAATCGCTGTCTGCGAAGCTGGTGATTCCGGTCTCGTCGTCGAGAGTGACCGTTCCGGCGTCTTCATCGACATTTGCGACTACCGCGGAGCCGGCCCGAAGCGAGCTGCCGGCTTCGGTGTTGTCGGCGACGACTGTCATGCCGACCTTGAAGTTACGAGCGTCGTCAGCAACGGTCATCGTGATCGTGTCAGACGAGATGCTGGAGCGCTGACCGCGGTGTCCGTGGCCGTCACGGTACAGCTCGTAACAAAGCGAGTCCCCGTGCTCTTCGATGATGCCGTCGGATTCCTGGGAGCCTAGTTGTTACCGCTGAGCGTTTAAGCTCAACTTCTGCGAGTTTCCCCGCAGAGCAGACTATATCTTCACCCCTAGGGGTGCTGCGCACTCGTGGGCCTTTACCGTCTCTGTGAGACTCCATGGCCTAGTCGTTGAACCTTCCCCGCCGTCGCCGGGGGGCTTGGCTGCTGATTGCCCAATCCGCTCGCTTTTCAAACCGTCACGCCTGCCGTTGCCAGCTACGTTGTGGTGCGAGGGGCTATAAGGGGTTTCCAGCATTTCACGCAGTTTTCTACGCTGCCGCTAAGCAGCGAGTCGCCGATTGACGAGATCCAGGAATGCGCCGCGATTGTCTTCCGCCGCAACGAGCGCCTCACCGTCGAGGGTGATGATGCCGTACTTCTTGCGACGCGTTGCCTGCATCTGGACGCCCTTCGAGGACGCGGCTGCAGACTGCGCGGATGTGAAAGTTCCGGAGACTCCCTGCGGGTTGCCGTAGCGGATCGCATAGAAGTGACCGGCGGCCGGACCGGACATGCCGCCGACCTTCTTGACCATGGTGCCGAGCGGGTGATCGCGCATCGCGAGATCTCCCACCTGGCCGTCCTGGTATTTGCGCTTATAGATGTCGGGTGTGTTAGCGCTGCACGTTTAAGCGCAGCTCTTCGAGTTTCCCCGAAGCCCAGACTATATCTTCGTCCACTTGGGACGTCCCGCACTCGTGGCGCTTTACCGTCTCTGAGAGACTCCATGCGCTAGTCGTTGAACCTTCCACCGCTCGCGCGGAGGCTTGGCTGCTGATTGCCCAATCCGACAACTTTTCAACCCGTCGCGCTTGCGATTGCTCGCTTCGCTGTGGAGTGTCGGCTCTAAGGGGTTTCCAGCAATTCACGGGATTATCCTCGCTCGGTTACCCGAGCAGGGCTCCATTTGAAGCGACATTGGTTAATGTACTAGCTGCCACTGTTTGTGCTCCCTGCCCCGCAGGGAACCACTCTTATTCCGGGTCGGTCAGCGCCTCCATCTCTTTCAAGATGTCGGCCTGCAACTCGTCGGCGTCGAGCGGTTCAGCACGGGGCGTTGTCGGTGTGCTGAGTTGATTGGTCAACGTCGGAGCCTTTTTCGTAGCGGCTTGAACAGGTGGTGCTTGCTTGGTTTGCCCGATCAGCGTCGTATCGATGCCAGCGTCCTCGAGCTCGGCGCGGTATCGTTTCTCGAATTCGGCGACCAGCGCCGCAGGTTCAGGTACCTCGCCAGTCTCCGAGTAGACGGCTTGCGTCAATGTCGCGAGCCGATCGGTGAGCTTGGCGGGGTTCTTGGATTGCATGACTGCTGCTAGAGGCGTTTTGTCGCCAATCGCCGCAGTAGCGGACGCGAGAAACTCCCTCGCGTGTGTCGCGTTCGTGGCGGCGTCGCGTTCGTTGACGCGCTCTTGCCGCAACTCCTTGAGCTCGTCCCTCACGGCCCTGAGTTCTTGGGCAGTGTTGCGTGAGCGCAGCGTCTCGGCTGCAGTGCCGCGGAGCCGGGGGTCCTCTTTGCCCTTCGGGCTCATCGCGTACAGGTGCCGCGCGGCAGCCTCGAAGTCGCCCTCTTCCAGCCCCAGTGCGCTGAGTACGCCGGACGGGTCGTCGTAGACGCGGGACGAAAGGCTTTCGAATCGCTCGAGCCGCTTCTCGATATCGGCGCGGCTGCCCTGCAGCTGTCCGCGCTCGGCCTCGAGCTTCTCGAACTCGGCCGCGATCGACTGCTTGGCCCGCTTCTCTTCCGCCTGGATGGCCTCGAGTCGCTTGTTCAGATCTGCGTCTGGGTCCTCGTGCGGCACCACATCGTCGGGGTCGTCCTCGGGGGTCGCGATGTCGAGCGGCTTCTCTGGCGGCGTCTCGCCGAGCGCCTCCATCTCCTTGATCAGATCGGCTTCAGATGGCCCCGAGTCGAACGTGCGGAGGTTCGGGGCGTCGTCTGCCGGCCTTCCCTCTGCAGGTACTTCTGTGGCCTGAGCGTCCGAGGGTGACTCGGTCGCTTCGGGTGTGGCGGCTTCGGGCGCCGCTGCTGCGTCGATTTGTTGCTCTAGACTCATGAGCGTTCCAGGTGTTGGGGTGGCTTAGACGCCAGCTAGCGGCGCCTCAGGAGCAAGTGCGGTCGTGGGCGTCCCAGCTTCGGGTGCCGCCATGGCCGGTTCTTGCATAGAAAGGACAAACGCGGCTTGGACGGTCCATTGCCTGATGTTTTCGAGAATCTCTTCAGGGGCCCCGTCTCCACGAGCGCCGAGATAGGCCATCTGCGTCTGGTAAATGCCGAGGGCCAGGTCCTGGAACGGCTCCGGGACTACAACCTCACCGTCTAACAGGTCTTCGATCGTCAGCTGCAAGTCGCGCAGCTTGCTCGAATACAGCGACAGGGGCGACTCGAGGTCCAACGGGTCGAAGGGTCCCATCATGCTACGGGCCTCGTCCTGGCTGATGATGCCAGCCTGGGCCCATTCGAGTACCATCTGCGTCCGACCCGCGGGCGTGCGCGCGAGGGTTGATGCCGCCTGCAACTGGATCTTGACCTCGCCGGGGTCCACATTGCTCCAGGACAGTTTTTTCTTGCCCTTGCTCAGCTTGCGGATGATGACCGGCGGGGACTCCCCCTCAGCCAGGCTCAGATCCTTCGCGCAGTCGATAGCGCGCCAGATGATATCGAGCTCGAATTGCTCGAAGCCTTCCTCCTGCTGTGCAAACCGCTGCGTTGTGGCGTCGTGGTACTCGCGAATCGCCGCACCGCTGTCGAGGCCGGCCGGCTTCTTTGCCGTGGCCGTCATCTTCGACACGCCGAACTCCTCGAATGCTTTGTCTGCCACAACGGCCAGGCGTCCGTAGACCTCCGGGCTGACTGCCTGCGGGATGACCGTCTTCGGGATCGAGTGCTTGTACGGCGCGATCGTGCCCAGCTTGTTCTGAGTCTTGACCGCGAGGTTGGCGTCCGAGATGTGGACGTATGTCGTAGGCGACGCGACCTGATCCAGGGCCCTGTCCGTCTGCCAATGCAACTTGTTCACGCGACGCTGATGGCCAGCGATGCGCTCTGCGCCGCCGATGCCGTACCAGCCGTGCGCGCGAGTGCTCCACATCAGGACCGCGAATGGGAAGAAGGTCTTCTCCCACTCTTCGTCGTCGAACAGGACGGCTTGATCGATGCAGATGCAGTGACGGCCCGCCTTGTAGCCCTTGCGGCCCTTGCGGCCCACAGGCAGATGCCATGATTCGACGACTACGACTTGGTCGCGTTCGATCGGGCGGTAGTCAGCCCAGTTGCTCCAGACCGACCCGTCGCCGGCCGCGGTGCTCTGTGCTGCCTGAATCTCTTCCTCGTGCTCCGGGTACGCTGCCTTGAGCTGCTCGCGGTCAACGAACTTGCGCTGGTGCATCTGTGAGGGTTTGCCTGTACGGCACTCGCCCTCGTCTACGATGATGTCGTCCACGAGTACACGCTCGGCCACGATGTCGCCGGACTGCCAGTCAATGTAGACCTTGACCAGCCCGGTGCCCTTCATGGCTGCGTCCTTGAACCCGGCTACGGCCAGAGTGTGGACGTTCAGCACCTTGCCGAGGCCCTCCGCATACCAGCTCAGCCGCGCCGCGGTACGGTGCGCGGTCCAGTCGCCTTCGTCGATCAGGACCCGGGGACGCACCTCTGCCGTGGAGATGATGGCCACAACCGTGTCCACGCTCGCAGCGATCACATTCTCGTTGACGCGGCGGTCGTTGGACGACTCGGTGCCGCCGCTGCCCGTCATCAGCGAATAGTACGGGTCGTACAGGGCGCCGAGCTTGTAGAATCGCTCGAAGAGTAGCGACTGCGAGCGCTCGACCTCCTGCACGTACGAAAACACCGCCGTCGGTAGCTCAGGGGTTTTCTGTTTGAACCATCGATTGTACGACGTCACTGCTCATCCCTCCGCAGCGTGGGAACGTGGCCACCGAACGTGTCGGGGTCTTGGTCCCATGGGAGATCACCACGGAGCCGATCGTTACGTCCCGGCTTGTCGTCTGCCGTCGGCATCTCTGGCAGCAAGTCAATCACGACGCCTTCGATCTCCACTTTGAGCACGCCGGCCCTGCGCAGCTCTGGCGCGCGCTTTGCGATGACCGCGAGTCGGTCGTCGAGGGTCTTAGTAGTAGTGCTCATCGTAATTGCCGTCTGCCAACAGGTCCTCGTCCTCGCTCCGGGTGCGAGATAGCTCTTCCTCGTCTGCGTCTAGCCACGCCTGAGCCGCTTCTGCGCTGCCGGGCTGTGGCTTCTCCGGGGGCGGCTGCTCGCCTGCAATCAGGTGCATAGCCTTACGCCGTGCGTAGACAAATGCGTCTGTGGCGTCGTTCCTGTCGCCGCGTCGCTCCTTCAGGCCACCGTAGTCGTCTCGCTCCCACTGCAGGTTTAGTAACTGGTCCTCGAGCGTCGAGTCCTTCAGGATGCTGATGCGGCCGTCGATGAAGTCGCCGTTAGAGAGCTCGATGGAGTCGAACTTGTGTTTCTTCTCGGCGGGCTCGATCGGAATGCCGTAGACCTCGGAGAGTTCATCAAGGATCGCCCCTCCGAGGCCGGCGACGTCTGCAACCATACCGTAGGGCCAGCCAGTGAGGCCGATTAGCCCTCCTGCGGGCCCCGGGTCCTTGCCGGCCAGGATGTTCTTGACCCAGACCTTGCCCACGAGCAGCTCAGCGATCGGCTTGGCGTACATCCCAGGCTTGCAGAACTCGAAGACGTGGAGCAGTTCTCGAGATGCCTCCGGGTTGGCCAGTATCTGCAGCGAGAACGGGTCACTATGGCCCATGTCGAGGCCATAGACAAAGTTGTGCTCGCCCTCGAGCTTAACGAACCCGGTCTCTTTGTCCCGTTCCGGGTCCCACTGGTTCCACTGCTCGCCCTCATCTGTGTGGGCGCGGTAGCGGTAGATGGATTCCGTGTCGTCGTGGGCCCATATGCCCAGGTACTCACGCCGCCAGATCGGATTGTCATCGGTCCAGCCCTCTCGAGCCTTCTCGACAAGCGCCGCAGCCCACAGCCGAGCCATGGCCGCAATCGTCTTCGCGCCGTCCTGAATCGTCCAACGGTGCGAGCTCCAGCCGATCCAGTCCTTGAACTCGGGCTTGTGCCGGTCGTCGTACCACCGAGCCGTCTCGGAGCCGTTACGGGTGCCCTCGTAGAAAATTCCACCTAGGACGTGAGACGGTGTCCCGTAAATGACCAGGGAGCCGCCGAAGTCTCCGAGTCTGGGGCCGATGATGCGCCGGATCAGGTAGCTTAGAATCTGCGGCTTGTGAGACGCGCCCTCGTCTACCTGAACTTCATGGAACGGCTGGCCGCGCAGCTTCTCGATTTCGCGCCGATCGTCAGCTCCGACCAACCGCAGCGTTGCCCCCGTCTGGGGAAACGTCATCCTGAGCTTCGTTTCGCTGAAATGACAGCCCAGGCCCAGCTTCTCGTCGAGGTCCTTCAACGGAGTCCACATGAACTCCTCGGCTTGGGGCCGGGTAGTCGCAATGTAGAGCATCCGCGCCCTACGGACCGTGAGGCCCTTAAGCAGGTAGCGAGCTCGGCCGCCGGTAGTCTTGCCGCCACCGCGGCCGACTAGCGCCATAATGCGCAGGGCCGGGTCGAGCGCAAACGCCCGCTGCTTAGGGTGCAGCGACTCGACGATCTGCTCGATGGCTGTGGCGGAATCTGCGCCGCCTAGCCACTCACTTACCCGCTCCGGGCTAGCTACGATCCGTTTGAAGCGCGGCCCGCTCTCAAGCGGGGTACCAGCAGACAACGCGATGTTCCGGGATGTAGGCCACCTCGGTACGGTCCGGGGCCGTGTATGTCACCTTGAACGCTCGGTACCACGGGTGATACTCGATGGTGTGCCTGCTCATGGGCTTGCCCTCGCGGGCGATAGAGCAGGACGTGGCCATGTGCAGGCCGGGGCCTTCCTGCCCCGGCTGCTCGAATTGTAGGATACGGACAGGAATGGGGGTCCGACCCGGAGCGGTCAGCGGGACATGCTTCTCGAGCTCGGCTGCGAAGAACTGCGTCTCGGGCCCAACCGTTACGGCATCGAGGTCTGGAATGTCTGATGTTCTTGTCTTGCGTGGTCTGCCCATAGGTCCTCCGGGCCGTCAGGTGGTTACTGCTTGGTTGTGCGCGCAATGAGCGGGTCCCACCGTGCGTCTCGCATGACACTACTGTCGGCGACCCGGGTGCCCGTTTTTCTGTCTTTTCTGGACAGGGCGCCAGTTTTACAAGTGTAGAGGAATCGAGAATCAACCTCTGCCGCATCTAACAGCCCCTTCCCTAACCCCATTCGGCGGTAGGGCTTTTTAACGTACACGTAGTGTACGAGGCTAAAATACGAAGGGGCGTACATTGTCTCATGCCAGGGGCCGCCCCGTTCTGCGGCAATCCACCCATACAGATCCGACTGCCTGTCAGTCTCTCCGGGGTGGCATGCGACATGGACGGAAACGCCCGGGCGCGCCAGTACCCGCGTGATAGCCGCCCTCATTACCACGTCCCAGTCCTCGTAGGCGATCATCCCTGCGGCGTGAGCGTCCCGGTAGCCGACGATCCAGCTGTCGAAGACGAAGCCCAGGTCCGGCTCAGCAGCGAGCCGGTATGCGAGGGCCGTCACACAAAGACTTTCCGGTCCCTGAGGCCGCTGTCGGCGTCGGCGTTGAAATCCTTGTTCTGCCAGTGCCGCTTCCGCTCGGCTTTGAACTCTTCCCGGGACTGCCCATCGCCCATCTTGACCGTTGACATGCTGTCCGGGGGCTTCTCCGACGAGCCGCTGGAACTGGTGCTGACCGAAACATGGTCAACGTGGCCGTAAGTGGCCGACAGGACCCGGGGGGCTTCCTGGAAGCAGTGCTCGATTACGTCCCGTGGCGGACGGGCCTCGAGCGACTCGATTCGGATGCCGCACGCCGGGCACAGGTATTCGACTACGATCCAACTCATGGGGATCCTCAGGTTCAGTTGCTGTCGGAGACGCTAGGAGACACCAGCGCGTATTCGGCCAGTATCTCCGTAAGCAGCTGGTCAAGCGCTTCCGTGACCTCCGGCGCAGTGTCGTCGGAGCGGTCTCGCCAGGACGCCACAACGGCGCCGGCTGCCTCTCGGGCCGTGGGGTATCTCACGAGTGTCCGAGTAGCTCGTCGTCGCCGATACGCTCGGCCGCGGCAGCGTAGATTGCCTCGCGGCGCTTCTTGGTCAGTTCGCTCAGCCAGATGATTGCACAGCCGTCTAGCACCTCGGGGGTGATATCGGCGTCCATGGCTACGTCGTGCTTTTCCCGCTGCCGGGATTCTGCCTCGAGCTGGGCCACTGCCCTGGCTACGTTGGCGGATTCGCGGAGGACGGCCGGTGTTGCCCCGCCGCCGCAGTACTTGCACTTGAGATTCTCGAAGGTAGCCTCGACGGAGGCCTGGAGTAGTTCCAGGTGCCGGGCCGTTCTCTCGATTCGCTCGACTGTGGGGGGCTCAGCAGAGGAAGAGGAGGCCGTAACGGCCGGCTTCTTCTTGGTCTTGGTCTTGCGGCGCTTTTTTGGCGGCGCTAGTTCTGTGTGTTTGCCCATTGGTTAGGTACGTTACAGCGTTGGCTATTGCCTGTGCGTTGTCCCGGAACTGGCCGAGGCCAGCGTTGCAGTGCGGGCACAATACCCCGCGCAGCTCATTGCTCGCATGGCAGTGGTCCAAGCACGCCGTATTCTTCTTCTTCGGTTCCAACGTAAGCTGAACCGCGCAGAGCGCGCAGCCGCCGGCCTGGTCTGCGATCATCTGCTCAAACTGAGCCTGCGTTATCCCGTACCTGTGCAGGCGCCAGCCGCCGTTGGTACGCCTGGTCGCAGCCCGCTTAGCAGCCTGCTTTTCGATACAAGGTGGACAACGTTTCTTGGGGTTGCCGGTCTGGTGCCATGTCGAACCACAGGACTCACACGTGGCCGCTTTCGGTTTCGCGCGATGTGCGGACCTCTTCGCGGCGGCGCGACATATACCACACAACGGAGGGTCTCCGGCGACCCTCTTGAAGCAAGAGGAGCCACAACTGCCGCACTTCGTCCTTGATGTAACCCTTCGTGCCTCAGTTTTTGCCTGCGCGCGGCAGTGGCCGCATAGCCCGTCGTCCCTTTTCCAACACGCCGCGCCGCACGATTTGCACGGATGCTTCCGTGAAGCCCTAGAGACAGCGTCGTAGTGTGCCTTCCTGCACCTCGCCGTACACCAACGTTGGTGTGATTTGGCTAAAAGCGGCAGCTGATCGCCGCATTCCTCGCATTTTCTATCAGTTTTGAGCTTTCCGCCCATTGGTATGGCCAAAAGGTCTCAGTTTGGGGGGTGTGGTGCGCTTAAGCT
>Ga0255047_10000556_pt1 | contig 30467 bp, 47 predicted proteins | sample JV7_2_1_MG_FD_183640 | JGI IMG/M metagenome (GOLD analysis project Ga0255047, IMG submission 183640) | Seawater microbial communities from Jervis Inlet, British Columbia, Canada - JV7_2_1 | ecosystem: Environmental > Aquatic > Marine > Inlet | place: Canada: British Columbia | collected 2016-10-06
TGGCAACCTTACTGGGGGAGAATATGGTTTGGAGTCGTTCATCAAAGGTAAGATCCCGAGAAGGATCCTCTTTTTTAGAAAAGAAATTGCCTGCTAGTTTTTCTAGGTTAGATACTTTTTTTTTTTTTTAGATAAGTAAGCTGCTAATTTTTTAATAGAAGGAATTCCCGTGGGATTTGTTTTAAGTTTTTCCTCCACAGTAGGCTTTCCTAAAATTTCTCTCTTACTCTTAACTATAATACTATCTAAAGAGCCTTGCTTCTTGAGTTCTGGAATCACGTTAGAAAACAGGTGCTTATTAAAAGCATGTGCGTGCTTCTCTATGAAGCTCCCCAGGTCCTGACCTATGTGAGTTAGAATCTCGGATCGCTTGACTTTTTGACCGGCTTGCTTCTGAAGCCTTGAGATATCGCGAGGCCATGCCGCATCCAAGAAACGATCTACTAAGAAATCTTTCCCTACGTAACTAACTGCAGCTTTTAAAAGCCCTGCGTAAAGAACGGGCTCTTTGTGCTGAATGCACTGAGCCTCTTTTACAAACCCAGACAAGGTCATTGCTGGATCAGGACTCTTTCTTAGTGCCTCGTTTAATCTGTTGAGGATCATTTTTCTTTACCTCTGAAATCCAACGGAGAGCTACTAAGTATTCTCCGTCTCTACTGAAGTGAGTTTCTTCTCTATGATACTGAAGATCTTCGTCGTTCGTTATCTTGGTCATTGTTTCTTCGAACTCTAGTCTATCAGTATCATCATTTAAATTAAAGATCTTTGCGTTGTACTTGTGCTGAGTCTGCCCTTTAGACTTATTACCTACTGCCTTGTTTGATGCTTGTAGAGGCGTAAGTAACATTCTAGTTTTCTCAGCTGGGTCCATGCTAAATGGGTCAATCACGATAAACCTTTCGAGCTCGTTGAGCTAAAATTTCTTTTACTTGAGAATATTTTTGGAGATTAGCTTCTTCTTCTTGTTTTTTCTTAAGCATAGGGTTAGCCCTCAAGCCTCTCTTAAGAGCAGACTCCCTTAAAGAGTCTCCCGCCCATTTAAGAGGTGCTACCTTACCCATGGCTTTGTTTCCTAGGTATGCAGGTGCGTTTACCATAGCAAATTGTTTGGCGGCGTCTCCTAAATTCTCCGCTTTAGACATATCATACGCTGTCGATGCTACAAACATTGGATTTTCTTTTACAAAACCTACTGCTCGCTGGGCTACTGGGTTGTTTACTGTGTTTAAGTTTTGTACGGCCTGGGGTACGTGCTGTCTAGCTTTCTGTTGCATCCATCCGTAGGCCCTTTTATGTGCGTTTAGTATGCCCGGAGCTTCTTCTCCTATACCTTTAGCTTGTCCAAATACTTTTTCTGCCTTGGGAGCTATTTCTGAAGCAGCTTGCCCCCATCTGTCTTTAGCTCCTTCACCGAACATCTTTCCAGGTGCTTCTTTTATTGCTTGGGCTTCTCCTTTAATATGATCACCTACGTACCTAGCTCCTTTGGCTCCGTAATGTGCTACTGTAGGGGCCGCGAATCCAACTCCCGCTCCAATAGTTCCTCCTATAGCGGCTCCTTTTAAAGCACTTCTCCCTGCTTTGTGCTCTCTGTAGGCTCCGGCGCCCGCACCTACTGTTGCTCCTGCTGCTGTAGTTGCTGCTCTGAGTCTCCCTGGATATTTAGCTGCCAAAGCTAGGCCTCTTGCAGCTATATCCCCTATGCCAGCTTTTTTATCCATCTCAAAATACTTGCGGGCTTTTCCTCCCCATTTTCTTCCAAGGTCTCCAGCTTCTGGTGCAAAAAATCCCCCTGTCGCTCCAAGAGTTCCACCTATAGTTGCCCCTTTAGCTACGCTCTTACCTTGTTTATTGGCTTTATGCGCTCCCGCTGCAGCGCCTATAGTCGCCATCCCTGCGGTAGTAGCCAGTCTGTATTTAGCTCGGGATCCTACTATGCCAGCTTTTTTTCTTAGATCTAACAAGCAACTTAATTTTTCTAAGTCTGAAGGTTGTAATTCTACTAAAGTCTTAACTCCTGCAGAGTGTAAAAATCCTTCTGTGAAGTCTTTTTTAGTGGTCACACTAGCCTCTTCCTAACCTGAACCCTTTTACGTTATTATGAGAGCTAAACTGAGAGCTTTTTCCTTTTCTCTCGTAGTGGTGTACTTGCTTAAAATTCTCAGAATTTCTAATATCGCTAGGTCGGGTAAGTCCTTTAGGAATATCTTTGTCTATCTTTATTCCCGGGTACGAGTGCGCTACAAGTCCCGAGCATATAACACCTTTATTGACGTTTTTTTCATGGAATACTGATGGGACAGGTATTTTTTTATGAACAAATTTTATCAGCGTTCCTACTATATTTTTCGTAGCGTAAGGGGTTCCTACTTTACTCTCTGCAAACTTAGCTGCACCCTTCCTTTCCTGATTAGAGGACGTATGCGCTCGCATAATAGACGCAGATCTGCGATCTCTTAAGAACTTTTTGAGCCTTACTTTTCGCGTGCCATAAGTACCTGACTCTACTACGTTCCCCTTGCCTACGTACATAGCTGCGTGCTTGTTGCTCTTTCCCAATAAGCCGTCGCTAACTTTCTGGTATAGCTTATCGAACACCCCTGAACTCTCTCCTCGTGGGTTACCCCCCAAAAGAACGTCTCCTGACCTCAACCGGCTACGTAAGTGCTTTAAAGTTTGCCCGGTACTCATTTTAGCCGCGTTAAACTTTGCCTTTGCCTTCGACTTACCCCTCATAACTTTTTCTTGCGTTTGAGATAATTTTAATTTTAACTGTCTCTTAACTAAATTGGTATCAGGCATACGGTTCCCTATCTAACTGATAGCTAAAAAAACGGCCTACGCATAATACATGAACTACGGGTCTCCATAGTTCTTATACCAAAGCAGGTGAGTAAATTAATAAGCCGTCTTCAAGTTTACTTCCTAGATTTCTTTTGCTGGTAGTGTTTAAGTTGTCTCATTACTTTTTGCATCTTTCTTTTGATTATATTCTTTTTCACGTTAGATGCGTAATCAAAAAAAGTTATGCCATTTAAGTGGTCTACCTCATGCTGGGCTACGATAGCATCAATTCCTTCGAGAGGCCATGACAATAAGTTACCTTCTATGTCCTCGTGGCTAATAACTATATCGGCTTTTCTCTTAACTCGGACAGTGACTCCTGGGAAAGATAGACACCTCTCCTGGATCTCAACTTCCCCGGTACCTGATTCAATTACGGGATTGATAAAATACCTGCTATCCCCCATCACAAACAAACGAATACGTGATCCTACTTGATTTGCAGCTAGCCCGATGCCTCCTGTGAACTTCATGGTATGTTCCATGTCCAGTATTAACTTAGACAATAAGTGCTTAGACTCCTCTGTCTTCTCGCTAACAAAAACTGGGAGTTTAACTTTCAAAGTAGGATCCGGAAAAAGTATAAGAGGCATCTTTACCGGAATATACTTATCTTTAATCTCGGGAGTTACTGACTCCTGAGTTAAGTTAGTTTCATTACTAGTCAGAAGACATAGCCTTTTCTAGTTGGTAAAGATTTTTGAGAAGTGGATCAAATTCCTCCCCGTTTATGAGATCAATCTCCACTCGTAAATTTCCTAAGCCGGCGTCCTCGTTGCCTTCTGTGGGCTGAGTGCCTACGACGACTTCTGTGTCACCTTTTTTCCAGGAGATAGCTTCGTCGTGCTTGATCACTGCTTTGTTGTTGCCTAAAAGACTTAATAATCTAGGGGTGAATTCTTCTATGTCTTTCAGGTCATCTATGTAAAACATAAAATGATCCTGGCAATCACTGCAAAACATGAAGGTCTTGATAATGTTATTAAAATATAAGTACATTAAAATGTTGTAGATTTTTTTATTCAAAGTATCTCCAGTTAGTTGCAAAGGCTATGAGTGTTACTACTGTAGTACTTATAACGAATTGATAAAGGTATTTTATCTAGTGCTGAGTGCCTGTTCCTGCATCAGCGCTGCCTAGCATAGGGGCTGTCACCGCTAGTGCTGCTGGTCCAGCAACTCCGACTGCTCCGCCAATGGCTCCTCCAGCTAAAGCTCCTTTACCCATTCCTCCGAGGATACTGCCTCCTTTTTTGTAAGCTTTGTATCCGCCTAATCCGGCACCTACGGCAGCCCCTATCCCCCCGGTAATTAACGCGGGGTGGAGAGCTTGTTTGTAAAGTCTAAGACGTAATATTCTTTTTACTTCTAAGTTCATACTGTCTCCAACTCCAAAGATGCTCTATTACGAATTAAGTAGCTTTATCCTAATTACTTGGTTCACTAACTCTTTCAAATACTTTCTTCCTAAGGAGTATCCAAACTCTTTTTTGAGTTCTAAAAACAACTCTTTTACTATGGCTTCGGGGGCTGTATTAATATCTATTCGACTAAGAACAAAAACAGCTACATGAGTTATGACTAGAGTCATTCCTTTGAATCTGGCTTCGTCGTCCCAACTACCTGGGAACAATTGAAATAATCTCCAGGATAATTCGGTGTCTAGGTCTCTATATCTCTTTTTGATTCTTCCTTTTATTGTTTTGCGATTAACCTGGCGTACTTTTACTAAACGTTTAACAAAGTCTAGTTTCTTCACCCGTAAGGCCTTTCATATTGTCCTAGTGCGGCTTGGGCTTGTTGGTATTGTTGTTGCTTCATAGCTTGATGCCTTCGATGCCCTGCCCTAATGTTCTTATACCCTCTGTAAACATGAGGTGCTGCTAAAGTTCCCCCTACAAGAGCCGCTCCACCTAGAACAGAAGGGCCGTACTTTGTGTTATAGAAGTTTCTTCCGGCCTGCATTACACCTTTTCCTGCTGATTTTGCAGCCTCAATAGTCTCTTTCCCAGCGGCACTGACAGCTGGTTGAGCTCTAGCCACTGCATGCGCAGCATCATTAAGATGATCGAGCACTCCTTGGCCGGTAGCTAGCTTATGTATTAGTGCAGTTTTTACTAAAGACATTAGGTCTCCTTGAGATATTTAGGGTGTTACTTTCCTTTAAGACTTTTTAATTTCCCAATAGCCGACTTTACCGTTTTTCCAGGAAACTGTGAGCTATAGGAGAGATGCTCTTTCTTGAAATGACTAGGCTGAGTCCAGGATTTCATCGAGTTCAAGTACTTACCTAGCCCTCTTGTCTCGCCGTGCTTTCCTGCGGCCCAGGATTTCTTGTACTTCTTAAAATGATCCGTCATATTCTTCTGACTGACACTAGCCGCTTCTTTCCGCATATCAGGGTCTAAAAAACCTTTCAAATATTTTACAGCCGATGCTTTTTGCATTTCAGGAGGTCCTTGAGGTCCTTCAGCTCCGGGAGGGGGAGGTGCCATTTCTTCGCCGCCTGGGGGAGGAGGTGGAGGTCCGGCTTCAGGAGGCATACCTTCTGCTCCGGGAGGTGGAGCTTCTCCGCCACCGGCTGGTGGCTCGAGGCCCATTTGCCTCATCATGTCATGCTCCATCGCATGCTGTTGCAACGTTTGCTGCATCATTTGATCCATCCCACCTTGCCCTGGAGGTGGTGGGGGCATACCTTCTGCTCCGGGAGGTGGAGGTGGGGGCATACCTTCTGCTCCGGGAGGTGGTGGAGGTCCGGCTTCAGGAGGCATACCACCTGGAGGTGGCGGGGGCATTTGCTCTCCCATGGCTTGTTTCAGCAAATAAACAGCAGCTTCTTTTTTTATTTCTGCTCCTTGCTCAGAACATCGTGCACGACACGAGCCACAAAGACTGCCTTTAGCACAACGCCTAGACTTACACATAGGGCAGATAGATTCCGCGCTAGATTTCAGAATCCCTGGGAGAGGATCAATAGGGTAAGCGGAACTAGAGCCTTTGTCCCCTGTGGATGTAGGAGGACTTACGGGTACCTTGCCTGTACGAGCTTTTAGATACTCTTCTGTCCAGGATTTCTTTCCGCTGATTTTCTCTGCGATTTTGCGTAGGTATTCTTCATCTCGCATTTGTTAACTCCTTGAAAGCTTTGAGGGCTGTATCGTTTATTATTACGATAGGTAAGTTGGGACAATCTTTAACATAACCTATATGTGTTAAAATCTCCAGACTGATTTTAGTCAGTCTTTCCTTAGGAACTCCAGTCCCTTGTCTGGGAATTTGAAAAAGTTCTACTAAAGCATCTTTGATTCGTTTATCCGGGGCTACATTGGTATATTTCGCTACTCTGCCTGGATAATTATTAAGCTCTTTAAATTCAAAAGCTTGCGTAGGTCTACTGCCTCCGTCTAAATTTATTCCTCTAGACATATAATTTAATCCTTAATTTGCGTTAGGGCTCATCCCTTTTCTCTTCTCGTAAGCTATCCTCTTTAAAGTGCTTTCTTTTAGCTCTTTGTCTGTGAGATAATTTCTCTTAATTACTTCTGGCTTAGCCGTTCTCTTGAAGCCTGGTATATATCTCTCCGCTTCGGAGTACAGATTATTCGCTGAAGCGAACTCTTTAGCTACGTCCCTTGGTGACTTGCCTACGTTGTCTCTTCTGATTTTTCTTCGAGCCATTCGACTACGTATTGTCAGTTCTTTTGGAGTATCTACTAAGTAACTTTGGTACTTAGACGCTATCTTAGGAGCACCAAGAATCTGGGATCCTTCTATAACCGATCTCTCTGAGTTTTTCAAAGCATCTTTCAACATGTTTCTTCTTAATGCATTATACTTAGAGCGTCCCATACCTATTTCGTGAAAATCACTCTTATACTTTTGGAAAGCTCGTTTCCACCTGGGGTTGTCGTCGAGGCTTACAATAGGTAAATTTTCTCTTTCGGATAGTTCTGTAGCGAAAGTTGTTTTACCTGATCCAGAGGGCCCTGTTACTAAGATGTGTTGGGCGGCTCCAAGTTTTTTCAGAATCTCTTTATGTGAAAAAGGCTTGTACTTATTCTTAGTTAGAAAATCTATATCCTCATTAGCCGCCCTTATATCGGAGGGTAAATCTTCTTTATATCTCCTGTACTTAGGATCTTCAGTTAAGGATCTTTTGTATCCCCTGTAAGCGCTCTCTTTAGCACTGACGTCTAGTCTATACTTATTAGTGGTAGGTATCTTAAGTACTCTTTTAGCCTCGAGATGATGCCCTGCGAACACGATAGGCTTCTTGCTTTGATCTATAAAGTTATCCATAAGCTCTTGGCGCTTATGGTACAAAGTCTTAAGCATCTTACCTGTGTACTGCTTCTTACGTATATTGTCCCAACCTAGTTGACGCTCGGCTTCATCATCAAAGTCGTCTAAGTCCTTGGCCACTATGTTCTTGTACTTCTTGTTTATCACGTTAACTATCGTAGTCTTTCCTGATCCTGAGGGGCCTGCTATGTGAGCTAAGACTTTAGCGGCTGTTTTAGACATCCCTTTTTTATCCCCTACTAAAATAGTCTCAGGCAATTTAGCTAATTGTTTATGTCTTTGAATAGTCTCATCATACAACTGTCCAGCTATATCATATCTTGTTTGGGTTATCTCTTTTCCTTTGCCTCGATCTCTCCCTATTCTCTGAGAGACTACTTTTTCACGGGATAAGTTTACTAAGTGCAGCTCATGCTTCTTAACTTCTTTCAAAGGCAAGCCGTATACTTGGGTTCCCTCGATAATCGATCTCTGTTTACTAGCTAAGGCTTCTTTGACAGCCTTTGATCGCAACGCGTTATACTTCCTAGCGCCCAAGCTGTCTTTTAGTAAAGTGTCTTTATACTTTTCTTCTGCGGCGAGCCAGTGCTTACTTTTATCTAAACTAATAACAGGTAGGTTTAATTCCTTAGATAGTTTGGCAGCATGTGTTGATTTTCCTGATCCAGAGGGCCCTGTTACTAAGATGTGGTTAGCTGCTTTTTTTTCTAGATGCGTTCTTAGAATCACTCCTGAACGTTTGAGTTCCTCTAGTATGTTTTTAACTTTTACTGCTTGCTTGAGCCTAGAGTCACTTTTTGCCATGCTGTTCTCTTATATACTCAATAACTTTTCTTCTAATCCTAGTTCTTTTATCTACTGGAGGTAAGTGGCTTAAGGCTTGGTCTGGAGTATAAAACTTCATCTTCTTCAGTCCTGTGTCGTGCTCTATACCCTTGGCTTTCTTTACTTTCTTAACAATATCTCCTACGAGGTACTGAGTCATCATGCCATCTGGAAATTGTTTAATTCTTCCTTGCTTACCTGTCCTATGAGCTTGGGCCCTGTCTGCTTTTCCCCATACATAGTGGGCAGGAGGCATTGGAATTTTTCGGACATTCTCTAGTATATACCCACCTTCTTCTTGGTACTCTTCGCGGGCAGCTTGTTCTGGAGTATTATTCCCTAATCCTCCTCCGAAAGTCCCAAACTGGCCGTCTTGATAAATTCCTCCATAGATCTTGCCATTCTTGAGTCCGAAAGCTTCTACTCTGTGACGAACTTTTAGATTTTTAGAAGCTATTTTCTTTAACGCATTTAGCCTAGACTTGACTCTTTTTTGCTGTACTTCACTATACCTGGATTTAGGAGCTAATAATTTCTCTATTTCTTTTTTAGAGTATAGTCTTTGTTTTAGTAGTCCACTTTCCCCATCTTCACCTGAAGCTTGCTTACCTTTTCTGTGTAAGTCCCCTACTAGATAAAAAGTTCTATTTCCATCAGGGTATTTTTTTAATCGTCTTATTTGATTACCCTCTAACATTACATCTTTAAAATCCCAAGGAAGTACTAAAGGTTTTCCTGGAAGTTTTTTGACATTTTTGAGAGTCCAGCCACTCTCTTCTTTGTATTCTCTCTTACCCGCTTGGAGGATAGTATCATTATCTACTCCTCCCCCGTAGGTACCAAAACTCCTATCTCCAGAGTATATCCCCCCAAGAATCTTTCCGTCTTCGGATCTACCGAATACTTCTACTCTATCTCGGTACTTTTTAGATGCTATTTTCTTTAACGACTTTTTACCTAAGTATGTTCTATCTGATGTTTTTCTGTCTTCTATCTGAGGAATATAACTCTGAGATTTAACTGACATAGGCAGTATTACTTCTATGCGAGGATGATACTTACTTCCTTCCCACTCCAAAGTCTTGTAGCTGTCTTTATGCTTCTCCCAGTGCTTTATTGCTTTGGCTAGTCCCGCTCGACCTTTCATAGGCTTCATCCCTTTACCTCCCCCTGGATTTGCTATCTCAAATAGAGCTTGTTCCATTTTCTTAGGAGGCAACTTAAAGTAGTGGCTGTACCCCGGGTAGTCCTCGGCTTTGCGCATCTTGGAGTATTCTGGGATAGTAGCGTATAGGTAGCTTTTCTTTCTAGTTTCCTGCCCTAAGAGTTTCCGGTACTTCTCCTCAGTTTTTCTACGTTTAAGCATGTAACTCTGAGATCTATCCTTGGCTACATTTTTATAGGACACAGGCTTAAGTGTCTTATTCAGGTATGGACTCTTATGAATAAACTCTAAGTCTTCTAGTTTTAATTCGAGGGCTTTCTTCACTAAAGCTTTGCCGTGTGCCTCGTCTAATACTCTGCTGTCAAACCCTATTGTCTCGGGCTTGGTAGACTCTGTAGGTACAGGGGAAGCTGCAGAGACTCCGAGTGTTTCTGCGCGTTTACCTAACATACCCGGGGGTAACTTAAGAGGTCTCATTCGAGGCGTAAATGCTCTTTGGAATCCTCTCTTTGCAGCAGCTATTCCTGCTGCGTATGTTTGGGGGATAGGTGTGTGAGGGGCATTAGGCATCATCGCAAAGGACATAGCGTCATTGGATAGCGAATTAACAATAGGGTTCTTAGAAGTCAGCGCATTATGCGCTACCATCTTAGCTCCTGTATACGCTCTCCCTACTCCCTTACTTATTGCTGGGATAGGGTTAAACGCTGACTCTTTGTCTAAGCCTTGGTTAGTCACGTTGCCCCTTAAACTATTACGCTACGTACCCGTAGGACTGAACTGGCTAATCCGCCGTCGGCATCAGGTAAGAATTCCCATAGATCTGCATAAGCACTAGGAGTTTTCTTTAAGAGACTGGCATCCACAAAAGACAGCCCTTGTTCGTAAGGTACTGTACTTTTTACTAAGTAGCTAGGATGTTGTTCGTCTATAACCGATTGACTTGGTTGTGTAGGATATGTGTACATTATCGCACTAGAAGTTGGGTCTACACCCATTACTTTAGGGTATTCAGGATTATGAAAGTAATCTACTTTACGAGCTATCCCGTGAGGAATACCTGGGTTGTCAGGATCTTGAATTACTCCAGCTACCGTATGAGTTTTGTACACGTGTGTCTGGTAAAGTTTAGCGAAATCATCTTTTAAGGTCATGGTATACTCCCGGTCGTTAAGTTATCACAAGTTAATTTATTATACAACGGACTTCCAATAGCTAAAAGAAGAAGCGGGAAAGCCTCTTCTAATGAGTTCGAATGGGACTCTAAAAGTCTATAAAGTCCCATTCAAACTCGAGAGATGTTTTGCACGGACCAAGGGCTCTCATGGTCAGTGTCATCTCTCTCTCCGAGAAATATAAGCACGTCTCCCCCGGAATGGAGTGGATTTGCGCCCCTCCATATACCGCTACAGCAATTGCCAGCGGCTGTTCCAGTATGATGATCATGCGAATGTCACCATTTCCTGACCCTCGGTGGCCATGAAGTCTTTGAGTTGCGGAGCTATCCTCTCCGCAAGTGACTTCATAGACTCCTGGAAAATCGGAGTCTTTATAGCGGCGAGGGACTTCTTTCCGACTGGGGAGTTATAGAAGTCCATGAGCTGCTGGACTTCTTCCTCCGTGTAAAGCCCTTCGACGAAGTCAACGAGCCCGTCGGCAATAGAGCCTAGAGAGAGACTGGCTTTGAGCCGGTCCTCGAATTGAGGCTCGACGGATGCCCCCGCTAGCTCGAACTGTGTCCTGATGGTCGCAGCCATCTGGAAGATTACGGGAGCTGCCAGATACTCCCGGACATAATTTTGGTAGATACTAGTCATTTTTTTCTCCTGCTGGGGAAGGTGGGTTTTGGGTAAGATCAATGATCTCCTCCTCCTCAGCAGTGAGCGACTTGTACTTAAGATAAGCCCCTCCCACTACCAAGAGGAGGGCGAGTAGCTTTTTCAAGCCTTACTCTTTGTCAGAAGGCCTGCTAACCTAAGCCCTTCGGCCAGCAGACGCTCATACTCATCCCAGTTCTCCATTATGCTGCCCCTTTTGAGGGCCTTGAGGGCCTTGAGGGCCTGGGTGTTCCGATCCATGGCATCAAGGATCGGTTGACGGCGAAGGCGTTGATCTGCCAACTCCGCCATTTTATTTTGGTGGGAGATTTCAAGCTCTGCTGCTTGTTTTGCAATCTCCTTTTGGTCACGCTCCGCTTTGGCGTAGATGCGGCGCGTTTCCGCTTTGGCGTCTTTGAGACGCCTCTGAGCTTCCGAGAGCTCGCCCATACTCTTGGCGAGTTCTCCTAGGGAGAAAAGGAACTCCATAGGCTCCCCTTTCTATAGGGGTTAAGACCAAGAGACAATTCTTTATAGTCGCTGTCTCGAAGACGACTGGGTGGGTCACAAGGCTTCGAGTTCCTCGAAATCATGGAACCCATAGTTCCAGGGGCTTTCGCCTCCGGAGTTTGGGTCCTTGATCTCTACCTCTTCTTTTTTGAAGTCGTAGAAGACTCTTCTCAGGTCAGTCCCTGCGATTGGTCGGGCCCCACGGCAGAACTTCGCCGTGTAAACTCCTTCTGGCGTCTCCAGCTTCAAGAGATAGACATCTCTCTCGAAACAGGAGCTCTCGGTCCAGACTCTTACCTTGTGCAATAAGGTAGCGTTATAGTTCTGGACTTCATCAAGGCCCAGTATTTTTTCCAGGTAGTGGGCTGTGGGGCCGAACTTGTAAGACACAGGAAACCCTCTTTCTATAGGGGTTAAGACCAAGAGACAATTCTTTATAGTCGCTGTCTCGAAGACGACTTGTGCGGCTCTCAAGCAGGGATTTCCAATCTGCCATTAGCCGCCTCGCAGTAGTCTGCGAACCAGGAGTTGTCGGGCTTGTGCCACCCCAAGTGGCGGAACACTGCGACCTTCCTGGTGGATCCGTCTGGCATCACCTTGTCCTCGGACACCCGTTCCGAGATTGCGAAGTTGGGCTGGATCGCCCAGAAAGACATCTCTGCCTGGAGCGGCAACATGAGGGCGGGCAACCCTCCGATCATAGCCTCGGTCACACCGTTGTCCCTCATGAGCTTGACTAAGCGCACGGCTGCGTCCTTTAGCCTTAGGCCATGGATGTCCTTAGCCGGGAACGTCAACAAGGCTTGGACAGTGGCCTTCTCAATCCCGAAGTGCTCGGGTTCGACGACTCCGGCTGCAACTTGTGCAGGAGATGCGGCGTGTTGCGTCAGATTTAAAATACTCATATTGAGACTCGATTCTATTAATGGGATGTAAGGCAAATAAGACACTTATTTATAGTCGCTGTCTTGAAGACGACTTTACTGCGGGGGGGGATTCAGTTGCAGCCGCAATGGCCGCAGTCGAATCCTCCAAAACCACCGCGCTCGCCGGTGGTGTCTCTGTGGCAGTATCCACAGATATCTTTTGGGGCAGGAGCGGGAGGTTGCTGACACTCAGCAGCCCCCCTGTCGGTGCACTCCCAGGGGCAGCATGCCCCAAAAACCATACGTTCCATAATAATCCCCTTTCTAAGGGGTTAAATTGTGAGACAATTATTTATAGTCGCTGTCTCGAAGACGACTTGTGATACCCCTGGCAGGAATCGAACCTGCTAACCCATCCACGTCCCTCTAGAGGACCACAGAGGCAATTCAATCAGTCTCACACCCATACAGGCTTTACAACTGATCTATCCGAATTATCGGAGTCAAACATACGAATGAACGTGGTATGTTAGCACTTCGCTAAGTTAGCCTGTGATCCCTCGGAACTTAGGAGGGAATACGCCCGCTGTTGTGCAGACGTGGAAGATTCGAACTTCCTATTCTTAACGACGTCCCCTTTAAGGGAACCAGTCATATGGAGGAGAAATTAATCTCTCACACCTCCTGGCTAGGAAGGCGCTTAGACCTTTGACCTGAGGTTAATCCGTCCTGGATTTAGACAGACACCAGTCAAAGCTCCATACAAAGTTAACAGTTTATTAGAAGGTCCGGAATCTCAAGCAAGCATTTGTAGCTACTTACCTGAAATTCCTTCGCGTATACAATTTCAGTCCTACAAGACCTCCGTTGTATACACCGCTTTCCTGCCACCCAGCTGGGCCACGGATTCAAACCGTGTAAGTTAGAAGTGAGCACCGTGCCAGGGCGTCTCTTCTAACTTAGCATCAGGCAGGTATCGAAACCTAGGAAAGCGCCTTCTAATAAACTGTCACAGTAATGTCCGGAATCGAACCGGTATATCCAATCACCTAACTTAGCGTTTAAACTAAGCTAAGCTACATTACTTCTTGAATATCCCAATGCGGATTTGAACCGCGCCCTTTGTCTGATCCCATTGCCAAGCATTGCAGCGCTTCCAGGGGACTCAGGTTCCAAGATCTAGAGAAGTCGCCTGCAAGCGGGTCTTCTTTCGATCTCTTGGGATGTGACTTAGAACAAGAAGTACGTGGGGTGGCCACGATCCTTCCACTTGGCCATTTGGCGCATCTCTTTGGCCGCTTTCTTCGCGGCTTTGGCTGCGGCCTTCTTGGCGGCCTTGGCTTCTTTTTTTATGCGTCTGCTTACGCTTACGTCCATGTCTGGCTCCTTTCAAAGAGCTTAATTAGGTTAACTTTTTAAGGCGTGCCAACTCAATGGCTTGTTCTACGGTTGGGGCCGCACCCTTATGCCAGACCAGCCTATCCAGCCAGCTGTTGCCCTTGAATTCTCTAATTGCGGCCTTTAGGGCCTTCTTTGCGGCCTTCTTGGCCTTCTTTGCTGCCTTCTTGGCCTTCTTTGCTGCCTTCTTTGCGATGCGTGATTCTGTCATACAATCCCCTTTCTAAGGGGTTAGGGTTTCATATATCCCAATGCGGATTCGAACCGCACCCTTCTAATCCCTGTACTAAGCATTGCAGCGCTTCCAGGGGACTCAGGTTCCAAGATCTAGAGAAGTCGCCTGCAAGCGGGTCTTCTTTCGATCTCTTGGGATGAGTTAGGATTTTTTTGGAGAGTGATCCTGAACACTCTCGGGCTAGAACAAGAAGAAAGGCTGCCAGTCAGCCTTATCCCCGGGCAAAGCCCGGTGGGACTTGAGAAGCCCCCCCGTGATTGGCTCGTCGAAGCCGGCGTTTAAGCCGGCGACGAGGCCGTTAACGTCTTCGATGTCCTCTTCGACGTCTTCGTCCTCTTCGACCTCTTCGTCGTCTTCAGCGGCTTCCCACCGCTGGTGCGCCGCCTTGATGGCAGCGGCTTCAAGCCGAGTCGGCTTTCGTGGTTCAAACTTCATGTTGAGACTCGATTCTTTAATAAGTTAAAACAAATAAGACAATTATTTATAGTCGCTGTCTCGAAGACGACGTGTTATTCAAAGGAAGATGCCGGCAGCTTCTCGCTGGGCCTTCCACTTGGCCTCCTGCCGCATCTCTTTGGCCGCTTTCTTCGCTGCTTTGGCTTCGGCTTTGGCTTCTGCCTTGGCCTTCTTCTCGGGGGAGAGCCCCGAGAGCTTGATTTTGCGCATCTCTGCGCGCTGGTCTTCTGTAAATTTCGGCTCCCCGAACATAGTTCGGCTCAAGAAGCCTTGGGCGTTTGCCCTTTTATAAGCCTTGAGGGCGGCTTTTGCGGCTTTACGGGCGGCTTTACGGGCGGCTTTACATTCGGTGCTTTGTGAAGACATAGTAAGACTCGATTCTTTAATAAGTTAAAACAAATAAGACACTTATTTATAGTCGCTGTCTCGAAGACGACTTGAATTTTTGTTTAACTGTATTGCACCTAGACCTTCCGGTAGTTTGCAACAATACTAGCACCTTTTACTAGGCCGCCGCACCGTGATGAGTATGAAACCCACGGTCTGGCATTCTTGGTTCCCTAGATAACTCTAGATAACTACCTGATCCCTCCGAGGGGAAGGAGTATAAGTGGTGATTGCTACCTCACCTACCCCTACCTCTTTTATCATCAGGTAACCCCGCCCCATACGGATTCCATCAGCGCAGTTATCCCACGCTTTCTGGACGAGACTGATTAGATCAATCTCGGGCAGAGGTCCACACTCAAGGTACAAGTGCTTTCTCTGCTTCAGCCGTTTTAAGGCGTGGCCTTCGAGGAGTAGGAGCTCCCCGTCTCTAAGAATGGCCACCGGCCTCCTGACTATTCAGGATTTTAAGACACTTGTTTAACGTCGGTGCCCATATGCCGACGGAATACTTTTATTCAGTCGAGGTATTCAAACTCGACCCTGCATTTCCCTCCCCCTTGGGAGTAGAGGTAGCAGGTCACCTCACCTCTCTCCCAACGCTCGCTCCCGTCCTGAGACGAGAAAAGCTCGAAGCCCGCCGCAGCGAGCTTCTTTTTAGCTGCGGGAAAGTAGGAGTATAGGACTCCTTTTTCAGACACTACGGCCATGTGCTGGCCTCCTTAATACAAGGGTTTTGAGACGTTCTTTAGATCTAACTTGATCCGAACGCCCCGAGAAATTTGAACTGTTGCGACTAGACCATCGGTCTCTTCTATAACCCCATGGGAATTATAGGCGGGGAGATATACTCGATCCCCTGATTTGAACCTTTGCCCGACTAAATACCGCACTAGAATCATCAGAGAGATTCTGATTTCTAATGTTCTCGATATCCAGTCAGGCAACCCCATCTATGACCAGCATTCTCTGCAGAGATGAACGCCATAGATGGGATTGCCGCATCCCCATAGGGAGTGCGATGGGCCTGGGCAGGGCGACGGGGACCCTGCTTTGTGTAGGAGGCTTTTAACCTTCCTGTTCGAGAGCTCCGTCCCGAGCTGGACGAATCCGTCCTCTACTTGGACGAATCCCAGCTCCCGCAGGCATTTCCTGCGCCCCTTTGTGGAGCCCCGAAACACCTTCCGCTTGCCCAAGCGGACCAGGAGCCGAGCTAGCTCCTGTTTTACTACCCGATCTTCGGGATCGAGCAGGTATGCTCTTTGAAGGGCGTTAAGATTACTCATATTAACCCCTTTCAAAAGGCATGAGTGGACTACCACCGGAATACCAATACGGTTTCCATATTCCGGCAGTAGAAAAAAATCCTAATAAGTCTTCATTATGAGAATGAAAGACCCGTTAGGAAGAGGCTTAACGTCCCTCTATGACGTCCAGACAATCCTGCATATTCCAATGCAAGGGGTTACCATTTTCAGTATGCAGGTTCAAGAGTCCGAGTTTTGGAAGTTCTCTTTTCTTGAAGTGCCTAAAAAGGTACCCAGGGCTTTATTGCACGCGCCCCACGTCATCCTAGTTTTGGCCACGTATTCTAGGAACGCGCCTTGCTTTAGTTTTAGATCACTAGGATCGAGCTCAACGCTCAAAACCTATCTCCCAAGCAAGGCAGGGAAACAGGCGGAATGTTTTCTTAGCGAACATTCAAACGCTTTAGACATCGCAAGATGTCCTTTGAGAAATACCAAAACATTCTTGGTTCTTTCTTTTTTCTTTGGTGTGTTTAATAAGGCAGAAGACTTAGACTTATCACCACAATAAGCCCAAGGTTTTACGCTCAGTATCGGGACTGTCCATACCAGTCTAGGGTCTCAAACCCTACTAAAGGTAGTGGTTAACTACTCTATAGCCCCAGCTCCAACTTAATGCAGCTGGCCGATACTAATCTTCTGCCTTATTAAACACACCTTTTGGAAAAACAAATACACAACAGGTTCAGATATTTCCCTATTGCGTTCCTGATCAGGACCCTACCCGCCCTTTTGGGCGGAATAGAGATGAGCTCCAAGCCCTCCTCTGTTTTATTGATACAAGTTCTCGGCTAATAATGTGCTTACGCCGAGAACTTGTATCTCAATATCACAGTTAACTAACGACTACTTCCGTACCGCTTGAGTACATAGTCGTTAGAAAGGAACTTTTTTTCATCCTGATCAGGCAAATACAAAGTCTGTTTTCATGCGCCTCTATTCTATCCCCTTTTGTACTGATGGCGAAGGTTCCGAGGGAGGTCAGAAGGGGTACTGAACTCTCTCAATATACATATAACGCAAATATGGCTGTTTTTAAGTAAATATAAGCGTATATAAAAGAAGCCGAGAAGCTATAAACTTCCCGGCTAAAATGAGTCTGAACTAGTAGTTAAGATTAAACTCTAGAGAGCAAATCCAGCGCTACGCTTGCCAGCTTCGGTCATCAACAGCTTATCGGCATTGGCACCATTAGCACGGGTCAGGAACCCAGCTGTCAAGAGACGGTTCATTTCTTCCCAGTTAATATTAGCATTAATCACAGGTGAATCCTGCAACTTGAAAGGTCCTGGGAATGAACTTGGATCGTCGCCAAATTCTTTTTTGGACAAGCTATCTGTCTCGGATAAATTTAGGGGTCCTAACATAGCGTCCAGTAAGTTTGCTTCGGCTAACTGAGCAGCTGTAGGCGGTACGTGTTCAAAAGCAGGAGATACTGCAGAAAGGTCCAAAGCGCCTGCGAGAATATCTGCTCCGGCAAAATCTTCTGCCTTAGTCAAGGCCTTTACACTTGCAAAAGCTGCATCCCCAGGAACTCTATCTGTTTCCAGGTAAGCTACTGTCTGCCAACCGGCTGCAAGAGGCTGAGCAAAAGCGAGCTCAAGAGTCATTTGACTAGTATCGTCATTAGTAACAACTTGAGTTACACCTGATCCCGAAAGAGGATTAGCAGGAGCTACTCCAGTTGCGTCAGTAGAGATTTTCCACTCAATTGTGCCTGAACCAGGACCAATTGTCATATCTAGTTCCGATACTCCTTCTGGCCCCGCGAGGACCTGGATACCGATAAAATTACGTTTTTGAATTTCGCGAATAGTAATAGACATTATGTTCTCCTAATATTTTATTTTTTGCTTTGGTTGCTTACCAAGCTTTGTTTACATTTGATTCCTCACCAAGGATAACTCTTTTCAGATCCCTGTCCACAAAAGAATTGAAATGACTCCTAGAAAAAAAGTGGTCACATCTTTGACAGGTACACTTTGGACATTCTGAACAGCAAGGACATTCGGCTCTGAAAGTATTTAAATGCGTGGCTACTTTAGCTAGTAACGCAGGCAAGCTGCTGCTTAGAAACTCTTGGAAGGGAAAGAATGCTACTCCTGATTTAGCGTACTCCTCTGAGATCAGAATAACTTTTACGTTAAACAAACTTTTAGAGAGAATAAACGTAGGATAGATTTTGTCTAACTCAAGGAACAAGCTTCCCATTTTTTCTTTAACTGCTTCAACTATTTCCCCTGTGTATTCCTGGGACTTGTACATAGTTTATTGCTGGCCTTCCTGCTCAGCTTGATTCGCATCTTGTTGATCTGATGCCGAGGATCTTCTGAGTCTCTCCATTATCACTTTAGCCATAGCATAGAGTGATGGATCTTCTTGTGCAGACGCGGCCATTTCTTTCTTACGTGAAGAGTAATCCATATTGAGCCACTTCTCAGCTAACTGTTGAGCTTTCTGCTCTACGTCTTCTGGAGTTTCTCCGCCTTCTGCTTCTTGTCCCTCTTGATCTTGCTCCTGGATTACCTTCATCTTCTCTTCGAACTTCTTCTGCTCCTCTTGCTCAAGCTGTTGCTGCTTAAACTTCTTCTTAATTTCTTGAGAAGAACTAGTTCCGAGTGCGTTCAAGAAAGTATCGTCGGCAATTTTCTGAGCTCCAATAAGTTGTAGCAGCAGTTGCTTTCTTTCAATGTCATCTACCAAGGTAACTTTTGCCCAACTGATCTCTATACGTGGCATGTCAAAGTACGTAGATATCTTATCTAACACCCACTGGGTAATATTATTGAGGCCATCTATCCAGCTTGTAAGAGAGTTCTCGAGTAATCTCAAAGCCACAGGAGCGGCTTGAACACTAAGAGAACCGTAGAACAGTTCTTGAGGAAATCCTAGAGCGTTCATTATTTCCTCGTTAGCCATCTTAATCTCAGGCGTAACACTAAGGGCTTTCATTTCTGCCCCGATTGCTTGGTACCCGATAGGCATAGGTAAGAAGTAAGCGTCTCCGGGATCTTGCCTGTGTTGTTTGATCATTCCCAAGGCCGATTCTTTATACTGTTTCATATTTAAGAATAGTGCAGGATCCGTCATGCCTCTGGTATCTGGGAACATTACCCGTATAGGCATCAAGTAATCTTGGGCGATTGCCTCATTAGCCTTTCTCAAGATAGCATTATAGTAATGTAACTTAAATGTCTTGTACGTAGGAGGGATGCCCCATTCTTGATTCAGTCCCGCTAGGCTAGTAGTTTTCAAGTGATATACGTAATCGGCGTTTAACTTGATAACGTTGTTCTTCTTAATAGTATCTAAGAATACTCGAGGTAAGCTAGCTACTAAATCTACGTCTCCGCCTTTTACCCGAGCTACTATGTCCGCTGGAATAGTGTAGTAATATTGATGATCCCCTGTAATAGGGTTGTAAGATATGTCGATGTTTTTAGGGTTCCAACGTAGTAGATTAATCTTCCTGATATCTAAAGAACGGCGATCCTTATACTCCATGCTTCCTCGGTTCCCGCACCGAAGACATTTTGCCTGGAACTTATCTCCTTTGTACTTTAAGTCTTTTGCCATTTTAGCAGGAAATTCTGTCTTACACTTCTTACAGTTTAGCATCCTATTAAACGGGAAGAACACCGATACAAAAGAGTTTCCGTAACTATGAAGATCTATACCTACGTCTCCCATAAAGGATCTGAACTTTAGGATATTATCGAAAATCTCTTTATAACGATCTACTAAATCTTCTTCGTCGTTGTCCATTTGCAAGTTAGTTATAGGATATCTGACTACTCTCTCCACGCACTGACTAACTATAGTATTGTTCAAGTACAAGTGTTCACACCATTTGAACAGGTCTTTAATATTACGGGGCATAAGCTGCGCCCCGATATCAAAGAAAGGATTAGAGAAGGAAGAATGCTTCTTTTGCGCATGCGGGAACTTAAAAACATGTTCGCTATCACTTATTCCGGATCCGCCTGATGGGAGATTCATAATTATCCTTAATTAAAGTTCTTAGAAGCTGCGTTCGTCAGATGATAAGAAGTCATCTATCTCATTAGGAAATCTTTGAGCCGTGTTTCCAGACCCGTCATCTGTTTTACTTTCCCCTAGAATAAACTCCCCTGTCTTCTCTAAGCCATCTTTTTCCTCAGGAAGTTTTTTCTTAACTCTATTAAGAACAGATCTCTGCCTAGAAGTATTGCTTTGTATCCCTCTTGGGGTAATTCTTTTTCCATAAATATCGAACATCTTATTCTCCTGTGTTGAAGCACATATACTTGAGACCTTCGAAGTCAAAACAAGTGCCTAGGTAAACTACTGGGTACACGTGGCCCTCGTATTCTAATGTGAAAGTAAGTCTAGTCTCTGGATAGAATGGAGGCTTGGCTATCTTAGGATCAAACACCAAAGTAATAGAATGCATACTAGGAATAAATCCCACTACATCGTACTCGAACATTCCAATGTTGGGAAGATGTGCTCTTACGGAGTGAACTTTCCTAGAAGGGCGGTGCATCTTATTATCTTCTATTCTATTATGTAAAATCTCTTTAGACGCTTCCAAGAACTCGTGACCTCCTTTGTTCTGAATCATCTTAGACTCTTCGTAAGTTAACTGTGCCTCTTCGACAAGGCTATCTAGTGACTCTAATTGATCTTTAAACTTCTCATAAATATATTCCTCTTCTTCTGAGGTAGGCTCAGCTACTTGCGGCTGAGATAAATCTATAATTACTTCAGGGGCTGCCTCTAACGTGTTTGGTAGTATCTTAGTCTTCACAGTTCTTCTTTCAGCTATATCAAGTCTAATGTACTCAGGGTGTCCTTCTACGGGACGATTAACCTCGTCTACGGGCCCTACTGTTATGAACTCATCTCCGAAGGATCTCTTCTCTACCCGTTTACCTGATTCGTAAAAGTAAAACTTACCGGGCTCGCTTCTGTCTCCTATACCAAACTCTTCTAAAGAGACCCCTGCCGGGGGAGTATAGTTATACTCTATCTCCCCTGAATTAGTCTCGGCGCTCGTTAAAGTGAACTCATTGATGGCTACTAGAAGCTCATTAAAGTCTTCTTCGGTATGCACTGTGTTCTCATCAATTGCGTCAAGAGCTAGTTTGGCCGATGGGTGGGATATATCCTCCCGCATTGCCGACTCCAAAGCCATTAATATTTCCCGGTCCGCTTCCTGGTACCGGAATTTGTCCGCTAACTTGACCAAGCTGCGTTCCATATATTTGTCTCCTATTTAGCTCGTTCTTTATCCAAAGGATCTCTCGTCTCAAATCCTCTATTTCTTTTTTAAGTTTCAAATTACTCGTCATAGTGTACCTAAGAAAAAGGCCTATAAACAAGCAACTTGTTCCTAATACTGCGATTGCAGATTTATGCATTACTATCTCCTATATGTAAATAGTGGTCTACACCTTACTTATAACAAATAGCTAAAGAAAGATTAGTCCTCTCTCCTGTCTTCCTCACTCGAGTCTTCCTCTTGGAAGAAGACCTCTTTGCCTATCAACTTAGACAAGTCTATGCTCGTGGGAGCGTTGACTATATCCAAAGGGCCAATCTCGGCAGAGTACCAGGGGCCCTTGATATGGCTCCATGCGCCGAACTCTTTGATAAGGCTCTCTTCTATGAGTGAGATATCGAATCTCGCGCTTTCAGAATACATAAAAGTCAATCCCAACTGTCTTTTCGCCTGTCAGTGCGACGACAGGCTTTTTTGTTACGTGCTGCGCGGGTTTTATGAGCACCGTGCTCTCCCGCGCCTGTCTTTCCTCTGAGCAGGGAATTAACCCGTGCTTTGAGGAGCCTACTGGTGTAGGACTTCTTTTTCTTAGCCATCTAAGCCTCTTTCTATGCGCTTAAGGTACTAGGGTTTTAAGTAAACTACCACCGGAAAGTGCGGTCACACACTATACAGTGGCTCTCAAGACCGCGCATCTCGATACTGCCTAAGCAGGAGTGCGCTGGGGTCTTGGAAGTAATTCCGAGAGCATGTTTCACACTCTCGGCATGGTGGGCCAGAGTCGGATGGATCCAGAACTCTTTATGGGCCTTTGTAAACCCATTAGTTCCGCCCATTCCCGCGGAGATCCCACCACGGAACTTCACGAGGATCTTGGGGAGGAGGTAGTGACCGTAACCTTCTCCCTCGTTACACGACCAGCGCTCTTGGTCAAGAGAGACGACCAAGTCCTCCATCTCCTGAGCGCTGGCTGTAATCTGGTCCGCGGGGCAGGTGAAGTACAGCTGCCCGCCCCAGTCCCCCTCGGTTACGAAGACAAAGTCTTTGCGAGAAACTGTCTTACGAACGATGATGTTCATAATGTCTCTCAGGAACGGTACTTTGTCCCTGAGGCATACATCTTCCTCGTTTTTGACGGTGGCGAGGATGTTTTGCCACGCGTCTTTGTCGAACTTCAAATGCCCTCCTTTGTAACCTTGAAAGAAGGGATACTCCATCCAAGGTTCTTTGGCTTTGCTCTCTCTTTTCTCCGAAAGACCGTAGTGACTACAGCCTTCCCTTCTTTCAAAGCCACACCTACTACTGCCAGGTTGGCTCCTGGAGTTATCCTGTGATAGTTTTCCAAGAACTCTAAAGCTCCGACAGTGACTCGGAACCTGTCCTTGGATTGCCGGGTCCACTTGCCGAACATGAGGACGCTCTTGATCACTTTAAGAGTGATCTTTCGGGAGAACATCCTCTCTTGGGCGTGGACTGTTAGTACAACCTGCATTATCAACCCTCCAGCTTAGCGACTTCTGCCACCAAGCGGTCTGCGAGCTTTGTCAGCCCTGGGTTTGTGTGCTTGCGAGACACAGCTTGAATTTTTCGTGCGAGTGTACCATACACCCACAATTGTTTTTCTTTGCCCCGTGAGAACTTGTCCCACAGAGCCTCTCCCTGCACTTCGTACTGAGCAACTAAGCCCATTACGTTGTGCAGCTTGTCGGCTGCCGTCACGAGGAGAGCGCGGTACGACTTGTGCCCGATGGCGTCGATGCTCGCTTGTTTCCGGGTCTCCCAGCTGGGCTTGGGGCCGGTGCCCTCGGTGCCCTGCTCGGTTACTTCTCTCACAACTTTAGCTACAAGAATGCCAAAGTCTCTCTGTATCTCCTTAAGGGTGACAGGAGTGTCTTCCACTACGTCGTGGAGTAATGCTCCGACTTGAGCAAACTCATCGCCGCCAAAGGCAGCGACGATAGCCTGTACCGCTACAGGGTGAGCGATGTAGGGTAGATTATCACTTTTGCGGACCTGGTCTCGGTGAGCCCGAGTAGCGTACTCGATTGCGGTGATAATCATTAGAGGGACTGTTCTAAGATTTATCATAATGGCTCCTTTCAAAGAGCTTAAATGTTTTAAAGTCACGAAGAGGGTCACTTGCAGGAGTAGCCAGCATTTGCCAGCATATTCTGCAAGGTGCTACTTCGGGGCGGGAGCAGCAGGATGGGGCGAGGAGTAATCTCCTCGAAAGCCCCTCCCGACTCTACGTGTCGGTGGAGATCGCAAATCTCCTTTACCTGGGGCGCATTTAGCGCGAGGGCCAGGTCAATCGCGAGGAGGAAAACGTCTCCTTTTCTCGCGAGGATTTTTGCGATCCGGGGGGAGGGATCGACGATCCCCTGAGCTTTTTGCTCAGGAGTTGTAGGAACCCCTGTTAAGTTTATAATCAAGACGCTATCCTCTCTTTCTAAGAGGTTAAACACTAAGAGACACTTATTTATAGTCGCTGTCTCGAAGACGACTTGTTTCTTACTTGCGGTCCAGCAAACTCTGGATCTCCGCAAGCCGGGCATCTGCCCTCTTGTCGAAGGCATCCACTGCCTTCTTTACCTTCTCAAGGCGGGCGTCGAGACTTTGCCGGCGGGCTTTACGCCGGGCGAGGCGGGAGTTGTGCTCCCGACAGTTGTTGGCCAACTCGAGCTGGGATTTCTCCCATTCCCGGGCGGAGTCTCCGGGCTGGTACCAATCCCCTCGCCAGTCGGGGTTGGCCCCTTCGAGGGTTTCGCAGAACGCAATCAAATCTTGGCGGATCTCTTGGTCCGCGGCTGGCAACCACTCGAGCTGCTGACGAATACTTCGATAAAGAGATTTTTGGAATTTAGACATAGTCGATGACCAATCTGCCGTCATAGTTTTTAAATACACACAAGGCTCGTGACGGCGAGCGAATCTTGTATGTTAAGAGGAGACAGCCATCATAACTAAAGAGTGTATCGGACTCGTGATGGCGAGCGTATTCCGGTACATAGTACATATAACGCAAATAGGTGAAGTTTTAATAAGAAGTTAGTGGGTTGGGTAATAGCTAAAAGAAGAGATCAGGACGACTTCTTCTCGAGGCTTTCGAGGCTTTTAGGTCTAGCGGTGTACCAGTCTCCGCCAGGTGTTACGCAAACGTAACAGCCCTTGGACTCTGAGTAGCCGACTTGCCAATCTCGGCAGGATAGAAAGACCGCGGCCTCCCTTATGATTCCCGCGCACGGGTGATCTTGAAGACGATCATACCCCTCCATCGCCTTACAAACATAATCCTTAAGACGATGTTCGTCTTCAGCCTTAAGGTGTTTTTTAATCTTCGTATGAAACGAAAGCCTGTGTCCTAGACTATTAAAATTGTACATATTAACACTCCTACAGGTATTGTAATTTAATAACAAAAAAGGGGAGGGGCCGGGAGGCCCCGAGACTATCTATTATTCATTTCTTTCCATTTAATCTCGCCAAATAAATCTCTCTCGGGAAAATCATTCATGGCGAGAACCGACGGGATATCCTCTTCGTCGAACTGATCTTGAACGTCTTTGTAAAAGTCCCACGCAGGTCGAGTGTCGTGCTCGATCTCCTGGAGCCTCAGGACTTCTGCTGGAGGTAGGTGGGTGTACTTCTTGATATGGTTCAATCTGTTCAGATCCAAATTACTCATATATAAAACCTTTTGGTAAGAGTTAGGAGGCCCGAAGGCCTCAATGTTTTTCGATCATGGCCCAGCGCCAGTCACAAGCAGTACACTTGCAATCGCTGAGCTTGAGATTTGCTTTATAACAAAGGTCTTTGTCTGGGTCGTACTTGTGGGCCCACATCCAGACCCTATACACTTGTTCTTCTCTGTGATCGTCTTTGTCCATGTCGTACCAGGCGTCGGAACACTTCTCTGAGCAGAGGATTAGGCTCATGCCCTGGCCGGCCTCGTAAGCCTTGGCGAGTGTCGTCTTCTGGCCGCAGACACTACATTTGTACAGCTTCTCTTCGTGCCCCGGGAACGGGGGAAACGGTGCGTATCCATAAATTGGCATAATCATCCTCTAGTGATAGGAATTGTAAGAAAATTGTAAGTTATTTTATCTTGTACTTAGTCTGACAATCTGAACATGCATGGCCCAGCTCTTCAATCGCATGGGCGCAATATGCTTGTATCCAGTCATCAGGTAAGCAAGATCCTGGCAAAATTATTTCTAAAGAACACCAGTCACAATGCCAGGCGGTGGTTCTGATGTACGACATCAGCTGCTGTTGCGAGCGGCTTGTGCGGCTTGTTGCTCCTGGATTCGCTGGACAATATTTGCGAATTGGCCGTTGAGCACCTTAGAGATGCCCTCGATATTCTCTACGCTGATGTTCTGTGGAGTCACGGTTTGTGTTTGGGGTTGCAGAGGTGCCGGTTGCGCTGGCACTTGCTGCACTTGCTGCAATTGCTGCTGCACTTGCTGCAATTGCTGCTGCAGCTGTTGAATCATCTGCATTTGATCTGGCTGCTGGGCCTGCTGTTGAGGCTGGGGATAAAACTGCTGCTGAATGTGAGCAGGCTGTTGTTGTGCCTGTGCAAACTGCTGCATCATTTGCTGAGGATTAAAGCCTTGCGGCATTTGAGGCATTTGCTGCTGTTGCCCGTAACCCAGCGCGGGCATTTGCTGCATCTCAAGCATCATGGCTTGTTTGGCAGCTTCGAGCTGCTTTGCTTCTTGTGCTCGGCGGTACATTGTCTTTCCGCCCCAAATTAGTCCGAAAATCCCGAGGGCAATGCCTCCGAAAATCAATGCTTCTTTTTTGGTGACGGCTTCTGCTAATGACATAATTACTCCTGAAAAAAATGGTTTGATAAATTAATAAAAGCTAAACAAATTATTGGGGTGCTGCAAAGGCCGGAATCGGCCAAATCTCCAAACCCCGGCTGGTCTGGACCAGTGTGTATCCCGGTGGGATAATAAGCTCCGGTAACTGCTGTCTCTGGAAGTGGTTGTATACTACCTTCGCAGTTACACAGGCACCAAAGAAGGCAAGCCCCATAAAAAATATCTCTTTACCCATAACAATCCTCCTCAGGATAGCTATCTAGAAAACCTGCTAGAATCAGGGTAGAGCTAATGTGCGTCTACAGTATACCTATAACCATTAAATGCTTGTTTTTAACTACTTCGGAATTCACCTATATTGTCTTAGAATAAGAGTACACGCAATTACTTCGAGGGCGCCTTGCGATATGGTTTTTATCTGATTCTTTTTTACTATTTACTTACAACTCCTGTCTTTGCTGAAAACTGGGAGCCTAACAGTCCGTTGTATAGAGTATTGCGAAATATAGCTTACAGATATGGTAGTCGTCACTTGAGGCCTTTTGTTAGAGAAGATTACAGGCAGTATACTCATAGTGTTAGAGATCCCAATCCAGATGAGTATTGGGGACGTAGTTTCGGAATAGTACGCCTTCCTATAAACGATAGCAGGGTACTACTTCACTACGGTGATCTTCAATTAACTGAAGGCTTACGACTCAAGTACAAAGGAAATAACTCAGGTAAATTAAAACTTCTTAACTTATTAGATACTAAAATCATCATGCGCTTCAAGTTTAGATTCAGAATCTCTCTAGGAGTCAAAAGACCTATCCGAAGCTTGAGTGTCAGACTCAGTGAAACTTTTATTTTTCCTAAGTTTATGTTTAAGATTATTTTTAGAGCGAAGTATAGAGTTAAGAATGAGAACTTAACATTAAACTTCGCTATTAGATTCTATTAACAAGCCAGTAGCTACCGAGCAACTCCAACGAGTGTTTCAGATAGCTAAAAAAACTCGCTTGTATAAACCCTGAACCTCCCGGCAGTGACGTTTATAAGCGAGTAATTTTAGGAGCGTTGATTACATGGGTGATCAGTCCATGCAATCAACGCTCCTTAGTGGTCCCGCACATGTCACAAGGGTCATTTTCTTCTGAAGCCTCCCCTGTCGGCTCCATGTTTACGCCGCTCATCTGCGTCTCCATCGCAACGGCGCAATCCTTGCACAAGTATGAAAAAGTAACTTCTTTAAATTCGTAGCGCATAACGGCCTCCTCAAAATTATTTACATTTAAAAACTGGCCCATGTTGGGTGGGGTAATTAACAAACCCCGTATCAGAACCAATAGTAGTTCGATCTATTATGATTTCGCTTCTTGATCTTCTGAGACTTTGTTGCGGAGTTCATCCCCGCAACCGAATTGAAGTAACTGCGATAATGTGACAGCGACCGCTGTCGATCCACCTGCTTGTCAGTCCCAGCCGGTATAATCGCAACCGGCGGACAAGCGAAACCAGCGCCCGTCTTTTAAGTGACCCACAGCGATCCAGTCGGGGCCGTCATTCTCTCCTTCAAAGACATACTCTAGGTGACATACGTCTTTACGACTAAAAGGCTCGAGACTGACGGGACACCCGGGGAACGCCGCTGCTAGACAGTAACCTCCTTGAAAGTTTATGGCGCAGGTGCCTTTCTCTCCAGCATAGCCAAATGCTTCGTGCCAAGAGTATCCTTGAATCTCTTCAAGGACATCTTTATCAAAGAGGTCGTCGTCAACCCCTGATCCTCTGTTATCTTGAAACTTATCACAAGAAACTTTAGTGCCACTACGCCGAAGCATGACCTGTAATTTGAACGCAGCGTTTATGTCCTCTGGGTCCATACGAACTCTTCTCTCGAGTTCTTCTAATTCTTGCATTCTATCTCCAAGGTAAGATTTTTATTTACATTTAAAAACTGGCCCATGTTGGGTGGGGTAATTAACAAACCCCGTATCAGAACCAATAGTAGTTCGATCTATCAGGAATAAATCACTGGGTTTATAAGCTGATAGATTTACCACTATTCTTACATTTAAGTCAGTAGGTATAGTCTCCCCGAAGAAGAACAGCTTATACTGCTGTATCACGGGGTGCCCAGCTACGGGGATCTCGTCTATTTTACGCCACAAACTACTCCCTACAGTTTGAACATCTAACCTAGCTGTTCCTCTCATGTCTAGATTAGTAGACTTATTTCGATCTCCCGACCTAAATCTAATTTCATAGTCATAGAGTTCTTGTTCTAAACTAGAAACAGCTTCTAAACGCTCTTGCCAGACTATAATTTCTTGTGTTCCAACTTGGTAAGGGATCCACAAGGGAACTTCTGTGATTAAAGCTCTTACTACTCCTCCTGGGTTTATAACTATTCTCTGGGAGGGAATAATTACAACCTCCTGCTTGGAGTCTATAAAAGCGTCATGCACCCTTAGAGTAAGAGTGTCATTATTCAGGAGAGCATGCGGGTTAACCAAGATGTAAGCAAGTACTTCCTGACCTGGGCCAAGGTCGATATCACACTCCAGGTGAGTTTTCCTAGATCCATAAGCAGGGTAGACTTCAGAAACTTTCTTTCCGTCTACTAGAAACTGTATATTAATCTTCTCAAATAGAGGGTTCGAAGATGTAAACGAAACACTTAACCCCTTAAATTTACGGGATATAGCGCCTTCGTTTTTAACTAGGCATCTCAGTATGTTATTAAAAGGTAAGACTTGATTCTTACCTATCTTGAGGGCTTTAAAGCTAAGACTCTTAGCCAGTGTGCCCGGAGTCGAGATAGTAGATGCAGCAGAAAAAGAACTACCTGTTCCTCCTCCGGACCCGCAACCTAAAGTTAAGGCGAGGACGAAAAGTAAACGTTTCATTGAATTTCTCCATGGTTAGATTATTAGGAAAATATAAGCGTGTCTGAATAACACGCCAATGTATGCAACTACAAGAAAGCAGGATGCATGAAGACTTATGGGTTTTTCTCTGTACTTGTAAAGTATGTACACTCCCATATAACAAAGGGCAAGCTTCACCAACGCAAAGCTCAAAGGACTGAAACAAAGAAATATATTCATTAAGGGATTAGCCTCAACTATCCAATGATTTTCAAACATGAAGATAGTGAAGACTAAGTCGAGGAAGTTCAAAACTACTAGAAATGTTAGAGCGATGATGAGTTTTGATATCTTCATATTGTTCTCCCTTCTGAATAGTATAATTCCTTCAGTGTGCTTATACCAAAGAAGAAGCGATAAATAGCTAGTTGCTGATATCTAAAAATCTAGGAGGTACTATATCCAAGCATTTCCTTGTTGTTTACGGATTTTTAAGTTTATACAGCAAAAGAAGTACCGCATCCACACTCACCTACGGAATTTGGGTTATTGAATATAAATCCCGCTCCCATAAGCGCAGTGCGGTAGTCAACGTGAGTCCCTCCTAAGAAAACAAGTGATTTTGGGTCAACAAAAAGGCGAGCTCCGTCAAATTCGTATATTTCGTCGTGTTTGTCGGCTTTGTCCACCATATCGCAAGTATATTCAAAACCAGAGCAACCTCCGCCCCGAATACCAAAGCGCAAACCGGCTGTTTCTTCGGATAAATCCCGTTCTGTGATAAATTTCTTAATTTCTTTAGCTGCTCTATCTGAAAGAGTGATTTTAGGACTTATTTTTGTCATTTTTCTTCTTCTTTCTCTGTGAGGCTCGGCCCGCCCCACGCACAGTGTTCTTGTAAATGATCCCCGCTACAATGCTCGCACAAATCAACCACGATAGGGTCATTGAAGGGCTTATAGTCACGGCCAACAATAGCAGCATTAACAAAATGTATTCCATGGTCCATTTTCTCTCCGTACCCAACGTGAATATGCCCTGAGACATGTAAAGTTGGCTTAACTTGCACTAATTTATCTATCAAATCTTGGCAACCTACGTGTTTGTTGCCGACTTTGTCTAAATAACCCTTAGCGGGAGTGTGGGTCAAAACAATATCTGTGTCTTCGGGAATTTCAGCCCACTTTTTAGCTAATTTCGGTCCTCGAGGGAGATTAAAAGCCCAATTATGAAAATATGGCTGCCAAGGAGAGCCGAAAATCTTATATTTTCGAGAATTTATTTCGAGCTCTATGCTGTCATGCTCTAAATAATGTAAATTAGGGTCTTTTAAGCTCTCGATGAACTCCCTCATTCCCGGACAGTTACGCTGAAACTCGAAATCATGATTTCCGGCTATAAAGAT
>Ga0255047_10000557_pt1 | contig 30465 bp, 54 predicted proteins | sample JV7_2_1_MG_FD_183640 | JGI IMG/M metagenome (GOLD analysis project Ga0255047, IMG submission 183640) | Seawater microbial communities from Jervis Inlet, British Columbia, Canada - JV7_2_1 | ecosystem: Environmental > Aquatic > Marine > Inlet | place: Canada: British Columbia | collected 2016-10-06
GTGCAGTTGGTGGCAATGCCAGCGCCCGCCGCGGCAACATCAACCAGAACCTGATCGCCGCGATCCATTGCTAGAGGGTGAACAAATTCGTGATCGTAGTCGGTATTGACGAAATGACGCCAAATGATCGTCGTGCCGGACTTGATTGTGAGAAGAAAGAACGCTGCCTCGTCGGCAGCCGCCGTTATATGGGTGAGCATATGCCGCTCGCCGGCCACGGCCGCCTTCGTAATGGTGTCGGCGGTGTTGTCGGCAGACGTGCCTTCCACCGTCCAGTCAGCGGGCCGCATTCTATCAACGCTCATTTGTTTTCTCCTGTATAGCCGCGCCGTAGATCGGCCTCGGTCAATTCCATATGGTGCCCGGCAATAAGCAGGCGACACCGTTCAAGGCTCGGTTTCTTTTCCGTCGGCCAGAATTTCAGCTTGTCCACAAACATGAACACCCGGCCCGAATACGAACCATTCACGGCAACCGTGACACACCAGTCCTGTACGGCACGTCTGGCTTTCGCGGCGGCCTGCTTGATCATCAGATCGTCCAGGCGCCGCTCCATATGCGCCATTTGGCTTTTCGTAGGCTTGCCAACAACCGTACAAGCCGCTTCCCGATCTTGCTCGCGAAGCAGTTCCGTCATCAGTTCGCACGTCTCGATTGTCGAAACTTCGATAGGGGACAGCAAGCCAGCAACAACCAGCAGAACCTTCATTTCATATCCTCACCACTCGGGGCGGCCGGCGCCGGGCTGGGAGGACACCAACGGCGGCCATGCCGCCCCTATGGCGCCAAGCCTGGCAGGGGATAACCACCAGACGGGCACCTGTTATTTCGAAGTAAATTCCTGCGCAATTATCCGGAGTACAAATGGGTGCCCCGGATAGGCGCTGTAAGCCGCCGCCTCGGCCTGTTTCATGCCTTTTTCATCGACCCCCGACCTCACAGCCGCATAGATCAGGTGAAACCGCTGACGCTTGTCGTAGGGCCACCTGTGAACGGCGATCTGGGTGTAATGGTGCGACAGAATTGGGTTCGTGGCGTATTGCGACAACCCGTGCGAAAACGCCATTTGCCCCCATACAGCCAACCCCATGCCGTACAGCAGGCCCGCTGCGACAGGAAGAACCAACCACCTAAGCATGTTTCTTTACCAAGGCGCCCAGCGCCACGACACCTATCAATGCCGTGGCCGGCAGTTGAAACGGCGCATCCACAAGAGCGCATGCGAAGATTCCGGAAATGGCATACCAGGCCCACGCCGGACCTTTCCTGAGCGCATAAATCAAGACCGCCAGCCATGCGATGCCGATAACGCCAAATTCAGCAGCTACCTGCAGGAAGTCGCCGTGTGCGGACCCGGGGCCGTAAACATGCTGCCCGTAGAGAACAACCGTCTGCGCGCTTGGCGCAAACCACAAAAAGTCGGTTTCGTATCCGCCCATACCCCTACCAAGCAACGGCGAGTCCATGAACATGGCAACAGCCGCCCGCCACATATCAACCCGATAGCCCAGCCCGTCTGTATCGCGGGACAGCATGACGGCCGCAACCACCATGAAGCCAACGATCAAAACCGCCAGCGCCGCGGCCTTGCGCTTTGTCCACGGCGTGGAAAGAAACCAGTACGCCATCCAACCAGCAACAGCCGCCAATTCCAGCCGCGAACCGTTCTCGCTCAACAGATAAATAAAGCTCACCGCCACCGCCGCCCAGGCAAACCCGCCCAGAAACGCCGCCAAGGGAAGTGCCGCGATGACAAACAAAGTCGTAAAATTCTCGTTGCCGAACCCCCCCTGATAAACCGGGTGGAAATGCGAACTGAGTATGACGGCACACAGACCAACTGTTGCCGCGATCAGGAAGGGCGTAAAATTATCGACCCGCCTGGCGGCCACAAAAACCAAGGACAGCGCCGCGAGATGCAGAACGCCCGGCATGACGCCCCAGGGATCAGTCGTCCAGAAAGCCGACAAGGCCGCCCAGACGGGGATGCTTACCGCAACAGCGTCAACAATATCCAGACGGCGGACATTCACCGCCAGCAATGCCGTCAAGCCAACAGCAAACCACTTGACCGCCGACCCATCGGGAAAATACGGCCAGTAGAAGGCGAAGGCGGCCAGGGGAAGGACGAACCACCCCCAGGCCGTCAACGCATCCGTTAGCTGTTGGTATCGACAACGACGGTGCAATTGGCTGCCGATGTGCCGGTGGAACTTCCGTCCGTCCCGACTTCGATGACCGCGCCGGCACTAACCGACTGCGTTAGCGCCGTCACTTCGTGCTGCACGCCCAGACCGCTGCCGCCCACCACAAACGTCAATTGTGCGAGGGGAGCCCCCGAAGTGGCGCCGGCCGCGTTTTCGATCGCCAGCGTAACCACGGCAGGAGACCCGGTAATGGCGGCCGTCTGAGTGCAATAGATCGCCGTCAGAACACCACCCGTAATAACAAACGACGTCTCGGAAGACGCTGTACTCAGATCGGTGATGCGAATAGGAACAAACCGTCGGGCAACATTGTACGAGTTGCCAGTCGGAGTATGCAGCCATGATGCACCGCTGTCAGCGCCCTGGCGAAGGTTCATCGCGGCATAAGCAATGCCGGGAAAAACCACGGCCAAAAGCAAGCCAATGAGGAATTTTCTCATTGTTTTTCTCCTTAAAAAAGGGAAGAGCGGCCCCGCCTTGCAAAGCTAGGCAGGACCGCCCCAGACCCTACGACGTGGTGACATCCAGAACGATCCCGGACGACGCCTCGTTCCGAGCTTCCAGCGTGTACTCGCAGATCAACTGCTTGCGCTCGCTGTCGCCGGTCTTGGCCAGATCCGTCAACTGGAACTGCCGAAGGTAGGCAACGGCCCACATATCCTTCTGCAGAATGAAGACGTTTCGGCCGAGGCCGGACGTGCCCAGGAAGCGGTTGGGGATGACTTCCAACATGCCCCAGTCGCTCTCATAGTACGAGATCGCACCATGCAAACGGCCGTGTTCGGCCGACACTTCCCTTGTCGCGTTGCCCGTGAACGTGCTCATCTGGCGCTTGTTGAACCCGTCGAGCATAACGCAATCGGGGTCACCGCCGGCATTCCACGTGGACTGCAAGACAGTCAACAACAGAGTTTCCGTGAAGGCGCGCTGGGTTCCATTAACGGCCGCCGTGCTGCCATCACCGGTTCCGGCAGTGCCGGTGGTGGACGTGTTGGTGTTGATCCAAGCGGGCACGCCGCCCAAAGCGCGGGCAGTGGACGCGTCGCCAACCGCACTGGCTGTGTTGGCGGTAACAATGAACTCCATGTCGCGCATCAGCTCCAAAGAGCGTTTTGCGACCTGGTAGTCCATTTCCGAAACACGACCGGCGGAAACGATATTCTCCTGCGTACCGGAAACGCGCGGCACCTTGTCGGAGATCTGCGTGTAGTTGAATCGCCGGGTGGTGGCGACCGCAGCATCCGTGGTGGCGTCGGCGCCTTCCTTCACCGCGTTCGCAGCGGCGGCGGCAAGGGAGTCTAGTTGCCATTCCAATTTGTTACTACTTCCAACACGGAAGCGGGCCAGACGTCACCGCCTTAGCCTCTTACGGTCTCCCGCAAGATCGGACTCTATCTTTACCCTGTTGCCAGGGCGTTCGGCATATTAGCCTCTGAGGATAGCCTACGCGGACGCCAGGACCGATTTTCATACGGCCCAGCAGAAGCCCATTCATCAACCCGGTCTTGCTTTCGAGCGATATTGAAACGAGCGCCGCTGTCAACCCACGACTGCATTTTCACAGTAAACCGAGTGGGCGCCTTATAGCCCTCTTTTAACGGTTTTTCTGTCGATACCTTGCCTATTCTAATGCCGGTTATCTCTAGCAGTCGAACAAAATCAGGCACCCATGGATCACAAGACTTGTATCCCATGTAATACCGTCGATTTGTCGGGTTTTCTTTATGAGCACCAACAAACCCCTCGCTGTCCATCAGGCCGACGATAAATGCCAGCCTGTTTTCTTTCGACCACCCTGCAACATAAGATGGGATGATTTGCTTTTTCTCGGTATCTTCCACCAAGATCCAACAAAGGTCATCACACCTAGAAACAAGCGAATGGTTGGGTTTGCTGCTTTTTTTGACAGCGTAAGTGTTGATGTACGCCGTTTGATCGGTCAGACCGTCAAGCGCACTCTTCACTGTTTCTGCGAAGTCCCTGTCAATGGTGTTTAAGCGGAAACACCGCCTATCAGACGGATATCCACCGGGGACAGTAACACAACCGTCTCCCAAATAAACACCTAACAGATATGCGTAACTCTTTCCTGCTGATTGTCTAATTTCCACAACTTTTCCTCTGCGGGGTGTGAAATTCTAAAGAGGTCCCAGCATATAGCCGAATTTTACAAGCACCAATGGTTTAATGCTTGGTTGAAGTTGCCCTTTCAACGGCAATGCCGGTGATGAAGGGTGTTGCCAATTTTGTTCTTTACGCCGGCTCTTTATCCGACGCTTCTACACATTACTGTGTAGCTCAGACTATCTCATCCGTTTCCGGCGAGGCGCTCGTGGGGGAAGTTACTGCCGTGGGAGGCTGATCTGGGTTTATCCAAGGGCGGTATGTTCTGTTTGCCGCCTTAAATTTGCCCGCACAACGTTTTGAACAAAAAACATGCTTATTGTTCTTAACATCACTCCAGCGTTTCGAAAGAAAAGTACCGCACCATTCGCAATGGCCGCACCATCTCCTGTAGGCTTGTCCCCTAGTCGTTACACCTTCAATGGGCTTTCGCCCAAAGCTTGGCTCGGGATTGCCCCCGGCATTATCCGGTAGGGTGTTCCCCGAATTCACCTCGTTTGCTGCTAATGCAGTATGCACTGCCCAATGACACTGGAAGCAAAACGTTATGCCATTTTCCAGATCAGCCCGAAGCTCCGGGTTCGTCTCAAATGGCTTTATATGGTGCGCATGCAACTCAACATCTGTTGCGCCGCAATGCTGGCAAGTTGCGCCATCTCTACTGATAACGTTTCTTGCCCACGCACCTTGCTTGCCCCTACGATTATGCCGACGGCCGCTGGGTTTATAATTCGGGTGATCTTTACCCGAACGCCTAAACCCGCCCTTATCGGCACATGGTTTGGAGCAAAACTTTTGCTTTCGGAATGTTGCGACGGTTCCTTTCGGGTCATACCGAAAAACATCACCGCAATATTCACAAGTCTTTTCACGCTCGCCGCCTGACCAGGATGGGTGGTTTTCGCCGGTCCAATTTTCAGACCGCCACTTTCCACGACAGGCATATGAGCAAAACTTGTACGTCTTAGCCCTGTACGGAGTGACTTCCTTGGCGTCACCACATTGCAGGCATTGAACAGTCACTTTCATTCGACATCTCCTTCAAAGATGCCGAATTATACTACATCAGAGGACCGCAAGTCCAGTCGGAGCAACGTTGTATATAGTGTCCGTCAAATCTTCACGATTGCCGGTCACGGCGTATGACACGTATGTGTCAGCAGGTTCGACAGCCATTTGGCTTTACTCCTGTGGCTGGCGCATCGCCGAGAAGACGGCCGCCAAGGAACCAATTTCCTTGTGGGTGCCTTGCGCGTCGCGCGCCTGTTTCATGGCAGTTCGAACGCTCTCAACCTTGGATGCCGCTTTCTGTTTTGCTGCACCTGGTTTGGTGGTTTTACGGGCTTGCCTGACCTTGGTGGTAATTTGCGGCTTCGCTCTTTGAAGCGCGTCATACGCCATGGCCTTGCGGCTGATACGAATGAAATTCGCGTCAACCATTTGAGCCGTCTGCTCAGGCGTTACGCCTTCGCTGTGCAGGTAGCCAAACAGCCTATCCACCGCCGGTTGACGGGTAGTCGGGTTGGCAAATTCGGGCCATTCCGCTTCCGTCTTAGCGACTTCGCGCTGTATGTGTGCCTGCTGTTTCTGCTGGAGTTCCTGTTGCTCGCCGGCGGCAAGTTCCTGCCGCTTGGTTTCGAACTCTTTCAGCGCGCGCTGCTGATCTTCCCAGCGGTCACGCACATCGCGGTAGTCGTCGCGATCGAGATCGACGCGCAACTGGTTCCAGTCCGGCTCTTTCCCGTAGCCGAGCATTTCCATGGCTTGTGTATGGAGTGCATCGGCGCCAGTGAGACGTTCGACCAGTTGATCCTGAGCCATCTTCACAGCCTCGTCGAATTGACGGCGCTGCTCGCCTAGCTCAGTGGTCTTGCTGTGGAAGTCCGTTTCACGCTGGCTCTCCCGGCGCGCAATAGCACGTTGCATGTCAGGTGGGAGTTCAGCGAATTCGGCCTTCTCTTCTGCCGTCCAGGAGATGGGCGCTTGGCTGGGAGCAATGTCTTCAAGGACATGCTCGTCCTCTGCGCTTTCCTCTTCGTCAGGTACTTCTTCGGTTTCAGAAACCTCGGCCTCGGCCGCCGCTTCCTCTTCTGCAACCTCGGCTTTGGCTTCCGCCTCCACTTCGGCTTCTTCTGTTTGCAGCTGTTCCGTTGGAGTGTCTTCGACTGGCTCCTGGGCTGCGAATGCAGCGGCTACATCGGCAATACTAGCTTCCCCTTGGGGATGGGCCATTATTTTCTCTTACGTTGGCACGCCACATTCTGGTGCCAGCCCGGAACATTGGTTTTGATCGCGCTCTTGCCTGTCCCGTCACAACGGGCGCAGCATGGGAGCCGCTTTCGTTCCTAGCCATTGCGGGCTTCTCGAATGCTTCTGATCTCGTCCAGCCGGGCATTCGCCAGTTTGCCGGTATCGACAACTTCGCGAATGTGATCCTCGACCTCGGAAACCATGCGAAGCATGATCAACAAGCCCTGCAGTCCTTCAAGGTCACCAATTGGCGCTGTTTCCAGTGCCTCACGGTATTTGTTCCGTAGCGTCTCGAAGGTTTCGACAAGCAGCGGGTTTTCAAGCAGCGATCGGGCCGTGTGCCCTTCGCCGCTTTCAACGCGTAGCTTGCCTTCTTCCGACGAAAATTCGTCGTCGGCCATTAATGCTTCTGGCCAGCATGGTAATTACCAACGTCACGGCCGCGGTTGACGTTTGCGCCGGCCTTGGTGAAGTCAGCCGTCGGGCAGCCGCGAGCATCACGCCCAACACCGCGCGAAGTCGTCGCGCCATCCACAGCACGCTTCTTGTTGCCGCTTTTAGATACGGTGCCCATCTGGGCCCCCTTAGTTTTTCCATACGCCACGGTGCTTACTCCTTATGTTGTGGCTGAAGGGACAAGCGCCCTTCTTCGCTATCCCCGCGAGGGGATTTCTGTCGCAGCCTCGGCTACAAATCGTTTTCGGGCGCGTCGTTCGCGCGTAGCATCGCGCTTACACATTCGGCAGTGCCTGTCCCCATTGGCGGGGACCACATAAAGATTTTCGCCCGAATACGGGTGGCCTTTGGGGCAGCACGTTTTGGCAAGCTAGCACTTCCCCGAGTCCCCGCGCCGAACATTCTCCGCATGAGTTACCGGCTCCAGATGATCTGGATTTACACAGCCCGGAACTCGACACAGATGGTCAAGGCTAAGTCCGTCAGGAATGGGGCCTACTAACTTTTCGTAAGCGAGCCGGTGTGCGTAAACCATTCGCCCACTAACCTTAAAATGCCCATACCCGCCTCTAGTCGTATTCGCATCCCACAGCCAACATCCAGTATTCGGTTCCGCCTGAACCTTGTCCCAAAAGCGATCAGGTAATTCATCTAGGTAAGCCGATAACATATTCATTTCGTCCTCTATTTTAGAGTCAGCAGAATGGCTATAACAACAGCCTCTTCTTCGCTTTGCGCCGCCTGGCGCAGAATTCGTGTCAGGCGTTCCAATTGGGGCCTGTTATCCGCAATGCGCCGTTTCGCGCTTTGCGTGAATTTTGGTGTTCCCATGGACATTCGCGGTTTGCGCGGGTGCGCCAGCAACCAGAAGTCCATTTCCTGGGCCGGCGTCAACTCAAGCCGCTCGATATGTTCAACGATCAACTCAACTGCGTCTTCGTCGCCCTCCGCGATATCAACGATATCGCCAACAGGCTTGTCCGCGACTTTCCATGGCTTCAGCGCCTTCGCCCGTCCCGGCGATAGGTTCAGCAATATCCCCGCGAGCACTAGCGGAAGGCGTCCCATTCCACGAAAGGCAGACCGGCGTCAACCTTGAGGTATCCCAGGGTTACCGTGCAGTCCGTATCCGATGTTACAACCAGATCAAGTCTGGCGTCTCGCCAGCCATGAAACCGGCCGGCAAACGGTATGGCAATATTTGCCGGGCCGTCGGTTACAAACACATTGAAGACCGGCACCGTGTTGCTGTCGTCCGTAAACTGAACCAACACCTCTCCCGTGTTCTGTTTTTCCGCGTTCAGGATCAGATCCGTTAAAACCAGCGCCCCGTTGCTGGGCGGCGCAGTGATATTGGTTGTCCCCGCTGTAGACCTTGAAACGCTGGCGAATGTGCCGTGAACCCTGTAGGGATCGACAACAACCAGCATTTTCTCGGAACCGACAGTTCCCTTAAACTCTCCATAGGGCGTTTCTATATGGAGTGACTTGCCGTTTGCCTCGACAAGCTTGACCTCAAGCACTAGTCGCGTCCCTTATCCATCATCATAAATGTGACGCGGCCCTTCGCCTCTCCCGTACCGGCCGCAACCAGCCGAATTTCAAATGTGTCGTTGAGACCAAGAATAATTGACCCCTGCTTATTATAAACAAACTCGCCATTGCCTTCGTTGTACCACCGATCAATGGCCGTGAACGTTCCTGCCATGGTGGGATCGATGCCCGTGGCGGTGACCTCGGCCGCCTTTCCGCTAAATCTCGCCATATTAACCGGCGTCGTTTCTGTCCCCCCACTTGACACCGTGCGACCAAACCCGATCTCAAAATACTCGCCAACGACCGGCTTGCTCGCTGTGTTCGTTATCGCCTGCATTCGTATGAAGGAGATGACGAGATACTTTGTCGGGCTGGTGTTTTTTAGATGCATTACGGTTTGCGTTTTGGCCGTGATGCCCGTGTCCACCGATAACGCCTGATAGGTGTCCTGCGACACCCAGGAAATGTGGTGGTTCAACTCATGGCTTTCCGCGCGAACAAGCGCCTGATGTTCGGACGTGATGCCAAGAAGATCGCCCGTCGAATGGTTTTTGAGAGAAATTTCAGGCATAGCTAATCAGCCACCTTGTAATGGAAAGACACTGTTAACTCGACCGGGATAGCCCCGTTCAATACCTGGAACGTTAGCACGCCGCCCTGTGGAATAATGATCTTGCCTGGAAAGTTCTCCACAACGTCCTTGCCGTCGCCACTGATCCTCAACCTGTCCAGAATAACGCCGTTCGAAAGGCCGGTGATATCCGCGCCTTCGTAAAACTCTCCCGTCGCCGTGGCATTGCTTGTGATATTGGTATTTCGCGGCGTCATAGTCGTCGTTCCAGCCGGCGTGCCGGATTGGCCGATATAAACGTCTATGGCCTCCGCGGCCGCTTCCGTCCAAACGCGATACCAATTCACTTCCATGTCGTGAGTGGCGTGCGTGTTCTTGATATAACAGAAAACGTCGTTCGCCGCCGTTGGCGTGATGTCGATGTAGAGTAGAAATGACAACTGATCGTGCGAATTGATAAATTCGCCTTCGGTTTCCGTTACCGCGTGAGTAACAAGCTGGTTCTTTCTATTAACGCCAGCAATACGCCCGGTGCCGGTGCCGTCTTTTATTTTACTCTCGGTCATGTCTCAAACCCTGTTATCAAATTCAAATGAAACCGAACCATGCGCGTTTCCTCGATCAGCGCGTGAAGGGCATCCAAAATATCTTCGTTCGTCGGATCGCCGACCGGAAGCTTATGATCGCTTCCAAGCGGTGTTTTCTTTATATCCAGCCGCGCTTCATTGTCTTCGGGGTCTCCAATAACGACGACTTCGCGATGTGTTTCGGTGCCGTCATCCTGCTCGACCTTCGTGGTATCGAGAAGATCGACCGTTCCGCCGACCTTCAAGAACGATTCATCGACTGCCATCAATCAGCGCCGTTGGTCGTGACCGTGCCGCTCAACTCCCCGGTCTCTTCGTTGCGGGTAATGCTGATCTGCTTGTCCGCCCTGGCCTCTTCCCTGGCCTGGCGCTGTTCTTCGCGGTCCAACTCCTTGTTGAACACGTCCGCATCAGCCTTCAGGCGGGCTGTTTCAGCGTCCGCGCGAAGCTTCTCTGCGGCCTTGGCGTCGTCGGCCTGTATTTTAGCGGCCGTCTCAGCCATCGACGCGGCCATTTTCTCCCGCTCGAGCACCGAATTAGCCTGTATCTCAATGGCCTGGCTGGTAGTTTCAGCAGACATTTTCGCGGACATTTCGGACTGCTTGGCTTGGATCTTTGCCACTTCGATATTCTCGCGGCTTTGAATTTCCGCCAGTTTCAGCCGCTCTTCCGTTGCCAGTTTGGCGTCAAATTGCTCGTTATCAGCCTGCAGCTTATCCATATCCAACTTATGTTGATCCGCCTTGACCTGGCCGTCCTGGTCCATCTTGGCCTTTTCATTCGCCAACTGTCCCTGGGCCAATGCCATGCCGGCGTCCTGCTGCGGCGCCTCCGCCTTCTTTTGCTCCATTATCTGCTGCATTGCGGGGCTGGACGGGTCTTCAAAATACATCTCAACATGGCGCTTGCCGGATGCCTTAACCTGGCTTTCCAGAGCATTGTAGATCTTCGGCGCGGTGACAAACGGGCCCTCAACGCCGCCCTGCATTTCAACGGCCGTTTTCTGCAGATCAAGGATCAACTGGCTGGAAAGCATGTCCTGCTCGCGGGTATCGAAGCCCAGCCCGACTTCCGCCGTCATGTTGTCCGTCACCACCCAGGACCGTGGGTCCATTTCCACCCACCGGCCCTTGACCTTGATTTGCCGGGCCCGATCCTGATGTTCTACGGATAGCTCAAGGATTTTCCTGAACACGTCCTTGACGCCGGTTTCGGCAAATACCCGCGCGATCAATTCCACCCGCTGATCGGCGGCATTCATCAGTCGGGTAATGCCTGTCGCCGTGTGGTTTGTCAGCGTGTCGGGATCGAGTCCCTGCTGGTTTCGGATAACGCCGGTACGCTGCTCCTTCATCTGTTCCAGCTGTTCCATCAGCGGCAGGGCGTGCTGCACGATGGGCTGGACGGGCAATGGCATCAGGGCCTGGGAGACAGATTCCACACCCTTCACCCTGACAACGCCGCCGACACGGTTTGTCAGGTAGTCGTCAAGGTTGACCTTGCCTTCAAGAATACCGGTACGGTTATTGTTCATACTGTACTGATTATCAAGAATCTGCCGCAGCACCGTCGAACGGATCAATTGCAGATCAGCAACAATGTCGTACATCGACATGCCGAAAAATACGTGCGGCATGATGATCGGCGTCACGTCCGAGAACGGTGAGATTTCATCCCACTTCTCCACTGCCGGCGTCCCGTCCGCCCACTTCATCAATTCGTGGGTGGTGCCGCCGACAAATACCCTGACCAGTTCCGCATAGCCGTCGCCGTCGATGTCCATTTTCATGAAGGCTTCGACAATGATCACGTCGCGAGTGGCGTTGTCGAAAGCAGATCCCGTCCTGGGATATTCGTACTCCTGGTGCCGGCGTTCCACGTATTCCGTATTGGCCAGGCCGAAGTTGGCGCCGTTTTCCGACAGGCTGATGAGCTGTTCTTCGTCAAAGCCCATTTCCAGATATTCGGTGACGGTTTTTTTCGACCGGTGCCCCACCATGCGGGCGTCGGACATGGACCGGGCTTCCCGGCTGATTATGAATTCTTCCGGCGGGATCGGCTCGACGATGATCTTCTTGATTTCATGCGTGCGCTCGATCGTCACGTCATACAATGTAATGGGCGGCACTTCGATCTGTTCGCCGCCAGGCCCGATCATTGGTGGCAACTGTTCCAGATATTCGTCCTGTTCAGTGACTTCCGCGCTTTCGTCATCGGCAAGAATGAGCGCAAGCTGGTCTTCCGTCAGCCCGGTATGCCGTGTCCGGCGGGTTTCGGACGTTTCATCCCAAAAGGTTTTGACGATGCCGTTTTTCTGTAGCAGCGCGTCCTTGAACCAGGTATAGAAAATTGCGAAGGCGTTGTTGTCCTTGAAGAGCACATGGTTGACATAATCCGTCTTCTGCTCGGCAACGTCTTCGTCTTCCGGGCCGTCGGGCTGAAACCGGACGATCGTGTCGCCGCTGACGAAAACCCGCATCAAGGACGGCATGATCCATTCCACGGTTTCCATCAGATCGCGCGAAACAACCTTGGACCGGCCGTCAACCTCATTGCCGAATTTGTCGCCACGATAATACTTGAGCGCCTGTGCCCGCTCGCGCGCAATGGTGCCGTCGAGATAGCCGACAGCAGACACGATCTCCTGCCCAGCAAGGGCAGCGATCTCGCTTTCTGTCATGGGCGTATGATCAGGCTTAGCCATTCACGGCCTCTTCCTCGCACTGAGCTACATAGCGACGGGCACGCTGCATATACTCTGGATGATATTTACCAAAGCAGGCGTGCTGGAATTCCATGTACGCCAACGCAGCTGCCCTGTTTTCCGCCACCAGAAGCTGAACAGGCACGTCAGTCATCAGGCGGCTTCGGCGTTCGCGTCATGAACGTTGTTGAACGCGGCAACATAGTCTTCCGCACCGTGACGGGTGAACCACGTCGGCCCGGACCGGTGATCGCCGGCGTCCTTCACCCGTTCGCCATCAACTTCGACGATCCACATGCCTCTGGTGTGGTGCCTGCAGTCTGCTTTCGCGACATGCACGGGCGTGGGTATCCCGTTATCTTCGAGCGCGTCCATGCGGCCTGAAAGCCCCGCGATCTCATTGTCGCGCTCTACCACCTGCTGCTGCAGCAGGATGATCTGCCGGGCCATGATCGTCACCCGCTTTTCAAGCTCTTCATACTTGCGCAGCCAATTCATTTGGCGTCAGCCTTGGACATGCCCATTTTTTTCTTCTTCGCCGGCTTTTTCGTCTTCAGGGAAAGCACCTTGCACTCTCCGTCCGACGTGACGTCGGCCTCGTCAATTTCCTTGCCGTCCACCAGAATTTTCAGCGGCCAGTTCGTCGGCATGACGCGCAGCCTGCGGATAATGTCTTGCATTGGTTTCTCCAACAAAAAGCCCCCGAAGGGGCAGGCTTCAGGCTATTTGGCTTTCCTAAACGATGCCGTCTACTTTCGGATACTCGATCTCGGTGGCGTAGTATCCACCGTCGGATGCACCGCACATGACGCCGTATCTAAAACTGTCACTCGAATGACTTGACCGATCATGGCGCGGGTTGCTGCTCCACGTGCCCAGCTTGTCGTTCCATTCCTTCCGGTAACTTCTCAGCGACTGAATGCCGTCGGCGCATTTCTGCTCGTCAAACCAGCACTGCCCCAGCACATTCCGTACAGCTTCTATGCCGTCTGAAACCGCGTGGTTGCTACAGACTTCGAAGTCAATTCCCAGCGTTCTCGCCGTCTCCAGCCGGGACTTGCCGCTGCTCAACTCCCGCACCTTGATATCGTGCGGGGCTGCGTGCATGCCGTAGACATAGCCGTCTTCGCGGGCCTTCGTCTCCAAGACAGCCGCGTAATGCGCCAGCCCTTCGCCGGACGCTTCATAATGATCGATCAGGCGAATTTCCTTGCCGTGGCGTTGGGCAAACCAGATCGCCATGCTGTCCGCCATGCCGAGATCCCACCACGTATCCACCTTCAACGAGGTATCATGTGGAATCTTGCCAATCCGGCCGTCTTCGTCGATCTTCCTGAACTGGGCTTCGTAATAGGCGCCTTCAATTGAGGCTTGAAATGCCTCTTCCCACGTGCTGGGAAATTCCCGCAGCATGTCCTCGCCCTGCTGTTCCGCCTTCTTGACGTACCAAGCCATCTGATCCTTATGGAGAATGATCTTGTGGTCAGTCGCGAGTTTAGCGAAGTATTCCGTCTGTCTCCGGGTGAGCGTCACTTCTTCCGTCAGCCGGTAGCTTCCCCGATCGAACCAGGGGAAGAAATGAAACCTGAAGTCCAGAGCGGTTAAGGGCGTCTGTCGCCTTTTGTTGCTTTGGGCGCGCTTGCACATTTCATAGAAATGCCCTTCGCGGCCTTCTGCCGTGGACTCGACAAAAATATACTGCCCGGCATGCACCGTATTCAGCGCGCCCGTCCGTACCTCCCTGGCCTTCTCGGGATAAAGCGCGCACATCTTGCCGTATTCCGAAATATGCAGGTACTGAAAAGTTCCTGATCGAAGCGACGTACCAACACGAATGGACGAATTGTTGGCGAACGTCAGTACCGCGGCGGCGTCCTGAGTGGCCGGGTTGGCCTCCTTGAGCGCTTCCGGTAGGTGGTCGTAGGGCAGCTTCACCTTGTCGCGAAAAAAGCTGCGCGCGTCTTCCTGGTTATGCGCGATGACGCCAGCGCGGACATTTGGCTTGAACACACAGGCATCCAGCATGATCAACTGGATAAGAGAAGTCATACCCAATTGGCGAGCTTTAAGCACGGTATCCATGCCATGAATGCTGTCGTACAACCGCTCCTGCACGTCATTCATGCGGAAGTCTACAATGTCACCCTTTTCGTCCAGGATCTTGTAAAGGTTATTCAGGCGCCACTTCGGGTTTTCCCATTGATCCATGTTCAGGGCAGGTACGGCCATGCGTCCTCCAACAAAAACGCCGCCCAAAAGGACGACGTGCAAAATTCGCGTGGGGCGGCCGGCTAATAGGCGCTACCTACCTCTGGTTAACCAAGCCGCCCCAAGTAGTTTGAGCCATTTCGGGCGCTACCCGTCAATCAGGCCCCTCGCTACCTTTCCACGCATTGACCGGCGCCCAGTCAGTCGCAAACTCAACACCCAGCGCCCCGCCCAACTCAGCCAGCAATTCATCCCGTCTGGGAGAATCCACCGACACCACATAAGGCTTATATTGACAAACCATATCCCACCAGCGCTTCCAGTAGTCAGCAAGGGCATCCAAAGACTCGCCGCGCCGCCGATACGACAGCTTCACAGCGCCCGGATCACGCGTCGTCGTCACCAAAACTGGATCTGCAATAGCAGCAATGTCCGCGATCGTGTCTTCAGTAACGTGCATGACGCAAAACCCGTCCGCACCCTCAAACAAATCCCGATACGTCCGCTGCGCAAAATGCGCCCGCAACAGATCACGGAAAAACGACGTCCCCGTATGCGGAACCGTCACCAGAATTATCGGACGATCAGTTTTCATTTCATCGCGCGGGCAATATGGTGGCCGACAGGCGGGTCCACGCGCTGCTCATAACGACACCGAGCAAGAAAGTGTTCGTCAATGGTGGCGCCCAAAATAGCGTCGTACAGACAGCCTTCTTCAATGCCGTCCGGGTTCATTTCTCGAACGCGAACCGCAATATCAGGCGGGAAGTCCGTGCGAGACAGATATTCGTCGATCGGCCAAACCGGATGCCCGTTAGGACCCATACCCAAGGACGTGTACGTCACGCCGTCGCGCGTAATTTGTATGTCAGTCAAAATATCCCAAACCAAAAACACAAATGCACAAAGGTAAAACAAACAACCCGCCAATAACCAGGATGTACCAGAGAAGCATCAGCCCGTCCTCCCTTCACTGCCTTTCTGTGCGGGCCTCCCGCCGGCTGCTTATCCGAGGCCGGTCCCCGACCGTGAAACCCTCAGCCCTTCTTCCGCTCACCCATATCAAACCGCTAAACCAGGAATATTGGTTTTCTTCAACCCGCTCGGGTAAAGACGAGCCAGCACAGCAACCAAATTATTGCGCTCGTAATAGGCCTGGCCCTTCTCATCCATTAAACCACCCCCTTGGTCTTCAATCGCTCCCTGCGCCGACGACTGCGCTCAGTAGACGTCATCGGAAACGACCGCCCACACGTCGGACAAAGATCGCCCGGGGCCAACTTGACCGCTTCGTGAATTTCAGCAGCGTATTTGGAAATAACTTCCTTAGCATCCGCCGCAGCCGTTTCCACCACGTCAAATTCCGGCGGCACCACAACCGCCTCCCCAGGATGGGTGGTTTTCACCGGTCCAATTTTCAGACCGCCACTTTCCACGACAGGCACCAGCAGAAGCAATCTCGCCATGCACCCAACGTGCAACAGCTAACCGGATAGCCCTGCAATCATCACATATCCGCCCCGACGTCGTGGCAGCTATTATCCCACCGCACTTCTCACACCGCTTAAACATGCAACGAAATCCGTTTATCCATGCAACAATCCGCGTTGCACAAAGCACAATGCAACGCAAACCGTTTCTACTATGGGACGGGAAACGTTGCAAGCCCCAAAATTGCCGAAAATATTTTTTGCCGAAACGGCTTTCAAAAACCTGAAATATGGCAGAAAGTTTGAAGGTGAGGCCCGGCCAGCGCATATAAGGCCCGCCGGTTTATTTTTTCGGGGCACCCTCCCTCGACCCCCGGCCACCTGAATGGCCATTTCCCGGGCCACAGAGCACCGCACAGCGGTTTCTTGCGGATAAGCTAGGCCACCCCAGCCTAGCAGCATGCCCCTGGCTATGCGTTGCCGCGATCTGGTTTGTAACGATAAGCCGATACCAGTCATTATGACAAATGTAACACCGCTGTTTATCGCAGTATTCCGCCATTCCCTAGCATTGCCTGGATATTATCGGATCGCCATGACATGGGCGCATGCCAGAATGGCAGTATTCCGCCGTTTCTAGCTATGCGTCGTCGTCATGCTCAATTGTAACATGCTCGACTTGCTTGATACTATTTCGCGGACTTCTGCCAATTTCCGCCAGCAGGTCCATGACGCTTTCGCCGAGCTCGTGAGTCTTGGTGATATCAAGCGACGCTGGAGATCTGCCATACGCCCTGTCCAATACAGCATTTGCCGCTATTATCCTGCTTGGCGCCCCTGCTTCAGGGTCATTCATGATAAGCACGAGCGTATCCAAAGCCGCTTTTCCGTGCTTTCCTGCCAGTTTTCTTATGCTTTGTGTTGTTGCGTTTCTCTGGCCTGGCACGCGGCCGCCGTTTTTCTTTTTACCCCCACTGGGTTTTTCGTCTTTTGTTACAATTGGTTGCCTACCGTGGGGCAGCACGCTTGGTACACTGTCGGCAAGTTTGGCTACATGCTCTGGCACTGGCTCTGTTTTCGGCATATCACGGTATTGCGCGGTTTTCTATATCACTTCGGCCAGCAGGTATCCGATGGCCATGCCTATTGCGAGCCAGGGCATTATTGACGCTATGTGGGTCATTATGTTTGCTCCGTTTGCCTGGCGCGGTCTAGTGCGGCGTCTCGGATGTATTTCGATCTCGGCTCGCGGCCGCGGGCCTGGTCAACTGTCTCGAGCTCAGCCTTGCCAAGGTAGATATTGAACGCATCGCTCTAATAGCCTTGCGTCGTCATGCTGTGTTTGATGCACTAGCTCAACCTTGGCCGGGCTGGCATTCTGAATAGTGGCGAGACGCGATTCCGGCCGCTTGCTGTAACCTACCTTGTGCGGCCCATCAGCCGACTTGACGATATACAGACTTTCCATTTAGCTCGAGGCCCATTTCTACAAGTCGGCGGATTGCTTCTGCCCTACTGGGTAAATCCGGCTGTTTTCTGCGCCATTCGTCTATCTCGATCCACCATTCCGGATCGACGCGCATTTGATATAATGTATTTTTTGTCATGTATGCAATTTAAGTGTTGACATTCCCTATGTCAATCCCTATCTTGTAATGACACAACACACTATGTTTAATGCACACACAGGAAAGGGAAACATCATGACCCTAGCTATGACAGACACATTTAAGGATCCGAAAGCGGCTTTCAACAGGGCCATACAAGACGGCCGCCTATCAGGCAATCCGGCGGCCGCAAACTATGCCGGAAAGTACATGTATATGGGGACAACCTCATACGGTAAAGACAAGTTCAAAAACATCAGTTCCCGCCAGTATGACGTCTAGCCCCTTATTCCCGCGTCATTGCGGTGGCGCGGCGATAAGTGACTAGCAAACGGAGAATGGATCAATGTTTACCGCGCAACAATACAACGGCTTCAAACGGCGCAATGCGCGCTACCTTGAATGGGCAAAACAATTCGTTAAGCCGAACGGCTGGACCGTCATACCGAAAACCGCAAAACCGCCCGTCAAGGTAACAAACCACGAGCGCAGCGCCTGCGAAGTCTACGAATGGCACCACAATCCGCCGAAAGAATACTTCTGCTACGTCGAATTAGACAAGCGCCAAGTCACAACTTGGATGAGCGATAGCCTGGGCCGGATCATTGATCATGGCCACGAATGGCAATCCAACTTTGGCGACACTCGCCAGTCTATCACAATCAAGGCAACAAATGGCCTTTATTATCAAGGCGTGTATTACAAAAGCGCTGGGCAGTATGCCCGAATCCGCCGCATTGCGCGGCCAAGCTAACGGCGATTTGCCCGAACAATGGGAAGGATAGAACCATGTCAGACCTGCAAGAATTTACAGCCGCTTGTTTCGACGCCTTGCAATTTACCGATTGCGGACCGGATGACGAGTGCCACGGCGCGGAATTATCCGACGAAACGCGGCTAGACTTGGAAGCTGATTGCCGCTCTTTTTGGCGCCGCTTTGCCCCATATTTTTATGCCTGCGAAGGCAACACTATGCGCCAAGCTGGCCATGATTTTTGGTTGACTCGCAACGAACACGGCGCCGGATTTTGGGATGGCGACTGGCCAGAAACATATTCGGATATGTTCACCAAACTTGCGCAAGCTTACGGCCCATTCGAAACCTACTTAGGCGACGATGGCAAAATTTACGCCTGATTGTCCCCGTTCTAGCCATGGTGCGCCGTGGCTAGTGCCGGGATAGTCCCGAAACCAGAAAAGGGAAATACAATGGGCGCGCAGTATGACGAGCGAATTATTAATCAATGCCCTGCCAGCGAATTGTCCGCGGAATTCGCCAAAATCGTTGATGCTTGCCGATACGAATCTGGCCACGGCGGGTACACTGGCACTTTTGCCGAGAGCCATGGCGTCAAGATAGTTTCTCGCAATTTTGAAACTATCCGTGAAGCATCGGAATACCTTAACGAAACCGCCGAAAAATGGGGGCCGGCCTTAGCAGTGAAAGCCAAGCATAATGACCGCCCTGTATGGGTTATCGGGGCAATTTGCAGTAGTTAGTCTCGTCTGGCCGCGCCGTGCGCGCGGTCATGCCGGATTAACTCATGATTGAAAGGGATAGAATCATGAATCTCTATGAAAAGAAATTAGAGGCCCGCAAAGCTCGCTATGAAAATCGCGCGGATAAGGCACGGCAGGACTCTGACGCGCAGTTCAAGCGTTCTGACAGCCTGACAAGCGGCATCCCATTCGGCCAGCCTATCCTTGTTGGCCATCATTCCGAAGCCCGCCACAGACGAACGCTTGAACGTTCAGATGCCGCCATGCGCAAAGGCATAGAGGCCGGCGAAAAGGCTGGCTACTACGCCGGCAAAGCGGCCAGCGTCGGTTTGGGCGGCATTTCGTCCGATGACCCCGAAGCCGTTGTAAAACTGAAAGAACGGATTGCTACACTGCAGAACAAGCAAGACCGCATGAAAGCCGCGAACAAGGCTTTAAAAAAAGGCGACGATACGGCATTGTTTGGGCTGGGCTTCACCGAACAATCCCTGGCCCTATTTAAAGAGCCAGATTTTGCCGGCCGCGCTGGCTATGCAAGCTACCAGCTAACCAATAACAACGCCAATATTCGCCGGTTGAAACAACGGCTGGCCACCCTAGAAACCGCGCAAAACGCTGAACACAAAGAAACCGAACACGCCGGGTTTTCGGTTGTCGAGAATGTCGAGGAAAACCGCATACAAGTTATTTTCCCCGGCAAGCCTTCCGCCGATGTCCGCGCCGTTCTCAAGTCTCACGGGTTCCGTTGGTCCCGCTACAATTCCGCCTGGCAGCGCCACCTTAACAACGCTGGCCGATATGCCGCCGAATGCGTTGTAAAGCAATTAGAGGGTTTAGCTTAACTCTTTTGCGGCGGGCTACATCACGAACGGCCCGCCGCACCCTTGCCTTGCTGACGGTGCCGCGTTTCTTGGCCGGCAATACGACTCTATCTTTCATTACGCCTCACAGGGCCGCCACGGCGGCTCTTTTCTTTTGCCCTTACCAATTTAGCCTAAATTCCTCAGAATCCCCTGTAGCGGCTTCCCTAGCGCCTACGATACGCTCCTTGGCATTGCGGTCGTTAAGGTAATTTAGGCTCACTTTCCCCGCCAGATACACCGCATAACCGACCGTCCCGGCCGCAAGCAGCCAAAACATGCCGGCAAAATAATATTCCGCCGCTTTTTGGGTGAATTCCATTAGTTAACGTCGTTTGCCGGCACAACAATGCGCTGGCTCAATACCAACTCAATGCCGCCGTCTTCATTGATCCTGTTGTGCAAATTAAATGCCGCCGCGGCTTCGGACATTTCGTCCTGCGTTATCGTAACAGCGCCGTCATTTCTAGCCACCAAAACAGCGATAATTGACAGCATGGCCAAAGGACTATCCGCAAGGCTGCTCATTCGTCCTCCAATACCAACGGGTGCCAGGGCAGCATAGACAGGCCCTCGCTCCGTCTGCGGTATGCACATGTCCAGGGCAGCCACCCCAGCTGAGACACGTTCTCCGGCGTTATATCCACGCATTCATGTGCGAAATCGTGCCGCTTCTCGTAATTCCGGCAACGGTTACTGGTATCAAGTAAATGACAGGCTTCGCCCGTATATCTCAGCTGTCCCGTGAAAGCGTTTTTCGCCTTGTACATACAGCACTTGCCGCAGCCGTCGCACAAGAACTCCCATTCTTCACGGGACATCTCGGCAAGCGTCTTGACTTCCCAAAATCTACTCACCCACTTCAAACCTGTCCGTTGCCGTTAGCCTGGCTGTAGATCCGAATGTAGCAGTTAATACTGCTGTCCATTCGCCCTTGTCCGCGGCGCCAAGATCGCCGTCCGTCATGACGAAACTCACATGCTCATTCGCCGCGTAGGTTTTACTCGTGCCGTCCGGTAAGGTGACCGTCGTTGCCGCCGCCTCCAGTGTCGGCGTCTTGCTTAATGCCGTCCCGCCAGGGTCCGTCAGTACCAGAGCCAGCGCCGTGTTTGTGCTCATGTCGTAATTGACATTGAAATACAGCGTCTGGCCGAATTCGTTCTGATTCGCCATGCGCTATTCCTTAATTCGACAGCTTTTTGTCCAACAGGATCGGATCAAGGTTCATGCGGGCCTCCAGTAAAATGTCGCCGCCCATTACCCTGTCCAGAAGTATGGGGTCGAGGTTCATTCTGGCATCCAGAAGAATGTTGGTGATCGTCGGAACCGTCGGGGCGGCCGTTGTCGTGTCTACGCTGTGGCCCTGCTGGTGGGCAATAAAAAGCATCAAGCCACCTCGATATAGGTCAAAAACCCGTCGATATCGCCAGTACACTCAAGGGATATTGATTGACCCGCTGCTGATTCAAAATGCCCGGCTGGATTAAAGGCGGCAGCGAAACCAACCTGCGCCGTCAGCTTCATAACCCCGGTTAGCGCCGTGCCCGCCGCGTTGCTTTCAAAGCGGCAGTCGCTGGTGCCGGCGCTGATGAGCGTCACGGCCAATACCCGTATTTTCCTCGAAGCCACCAACGCCACAATTTCATTGTCGCCGGAAGCGGCATTGATCACAGCATATTTGTAATCGTCATTGGCCGCCGGACACATCAGCAGAGCGCCATTCTGCGTCACCTGCAAGGGCGCATAGTCGCCGTCCGCGCCCGCCAGGGCCGCAAGATCGTCATTGCGCACCCCAAGGGCCATAACGCCAATATCGCCGCTGGAGTGCGCCGCGTCTTCCGCCTTGGCCAGATCGCCGGCCGCCGTAGTCGCGGCGCCAATGGTGACCTCGCCAATAGTATTGGATCCCGCTGGCAACGCCACGTCAGTGGCCAAACTCACCCGTGGGACCGTAGCGCCATCTACGCCCGTACCACCTGCTATGCCAGCCTGGCCGACTATGAGATTGACCTTGGCTCTGTCCGACTCGTCCCAGTCATCCAAAATCTGAAGTGCCGTCAAGATGGCCGCGGAGTTGGTTTCCGTAACCGTGCCGTCAACACTGACGGTGCTGCCGCCATCCGTTATCGCGATGGCGCCGCTGGCATCCACATTCAAGCCGCGTTCGTTGCCGGCCGCGTCCCGGATGGTCATGTAAATGTTGCGGTTGGCCGACATGCGCGCCGCGCCAGCATCGCCCTCGTCAACACTGTCCGGCGTCGTGTCATCAAACACAAAACCAGCCATGCTGACGCCATCGGATCCGGCCGTGAACGCGGCATCATCAGCGAGGACCGTATTATCGAGCAACTGCAAGGCCGTCAGAGCCGCGCCGTCGATTTGAACGGCGAATGTACCGGAGTTCTTAACGTTGCCGATCTCTGCCACGCCGGCAGCTAGCTTACCAATTTCCGCCGTTCCCGCCCCAAGGACAACCGCTTCACCGTCCATGGTGATCTTCAGGTCGGTGTCATCGTTCTGGATCGGAAGGCCGTCCGTCAACGACACTCGGGTGTAGGTCGTAGTATCGCCGAATGCCGCTTTGACCAGCTGCCAATGTCGCGTGGCATCGTCGTCCGTCGCAATAACGGCGCCGTCCGCCGTGCCAGCCGATAGTGTTACGTCATCAGCCATGGGCTATTCCATTCATGATCCAACCCCTAGTAACATCAGCCTTGATACGCCAGCCGCTGGCGCCGCGGCCACCGCAGCCATGACGATCGGGCTACCCGGCATGTAAATAGGTGGGTGGTCATCAACAGTGGTGACAGCGCCGGTGATCGTGCCGATGTCGCCCGTGACAATATCCGCCGCGTTAGTAACGAATGGCTTGTGGCTGGTAAGGCTTGATCCGATGGCAAGGGGAGATAGTCCAGCGGCGAGAGCCGTTATTTCACCAGCAGTGAGTATCCGATTCCATGTTGCCAGGTCCGCCATCGACCCGTCATATGGTCGCGCGTTGTCGCTGTTGCGGTTGCCGACTTCCATTTCATTAGCGGGCGTTACCCAAGACCCAGAGCCATTACTTGTTGAGCCATATGAAACCTCGGTGCCGTCAGTATAAACATGAATATTCACTCCAGCAGTAACCACACCCGTAAAAGTTACGCATACATGTATCCACGCCCCCGCAGGTATGCTGCCAGACGCCGCAAACCGTTTAGCATGCGACGTGCCGTTGAATTGGGCGCTAAATACATTGCTGGAACTATACCAGAGTAGCGTGGACGTTGTGCTGGAGCCGTTGAATATTCTGGCGAAATAAGTGTTTCCCGGAACGCTCTCAGGGAAGGCCCAGAACGCCACCGTAAAGCCTGTAGAAGCCAACGCCGCAGACCCGCTGTAGACAATTTTGTCGGAACTATCGCCGAGTTCGAAATGGTAGGCCATCAGCTTGTCGTGTATTCCAGGCTGACGGCGCGGACCTCACAGTCGCCCGTCGCATCATCGTTTGTCGCGTCATCGGCATCGCGAAACATCTTTATGCAAACGAGATCGTTCGCGGCCAGGCTATCCGCATTGGTGAGAGTGATCGAATATTCGTCTATCAAGCCAGCCGTGCCGGGAACCGTGGGGGCTGTCCCGACATTAACGGCGTCATAGCTTTCGGTGTCACCATCTTCGCCGTCAGTAATGGCCCATAGCGAAATCTCAAACTCCACGTTATTCGCCACTGCCGATGCCATGGAATAGATAATCTTCAGTACAGGCCCGGACGCATAGTCCTGCGGCATCCTGAAAACCCAGTACACGCCTTCCGGCGTGGTGTCGTCGAACAACAATACCGGCAGGCTGTTTTCAACCGTGAACCCGGCCGGGGCGGAGGCGTCAAAGCCGCTTGGCGGCAGGCTAAGAATTACTGTCCCGGTAGCCATTAGGTGCCGTCCAGTTCATTGCGGATTTGAGTCTTGAACTGCGCAACGGTGCGGGGCGCCCGCGATTCCGGTGTGTATTGATCAATATCCGCGCGCAGAATGTTGATCTCCTTGATGAGCATCTTCACCAATGCCCTATCATAGGATTCTATACCGTCCACGGTGTTTGCGGCGGCATCCCGGTCCGCATCCAACTGCGCCGCGTCTACCGCGTTCTGTGCCGCCTGATCCAGGAGCGAAACAACGTCGCCCGTGATCGTCCAGTATTTCGAGGGCTGCCCGGCCACCGCCGTCAGATCCGGGTTGATGATCCAGTCCACAACCGAGAAGTCAGGCGTGTTGACGCTGCGCCGGTACTCTTTCGTCACACGGTGCAATACGTCGGCCATGGCCACCTCAAACGAAAACGGCCGCCGAAAGGCAGCCGAGGGTTTTGTCTACGTTGAAAGTCAGGTTGTGCGCAGGAAAAACCCGGATCAGCCAGTCTTGGCCGCCGCCGGGGCGTTTAAACTAGGGCTTCCGCAAGGATCGGAACCATATCCATATTACCGTTTTCCCGGTTAACCGACAAGCCCCCAATTTTATAGTCCGTAATGTACCGCCAAAGTATCGCATGCAGCTATCAGCAAACCAGTGGCGCGCTGGCGGTTTTCTCTACCAGTCTCGGCCACCTCGGTAAGCGTCTCACCCAAGCCCAACACGGCCCAAACCACATTGGATGTCCGCGAATTTATGCCGCCCAACACCTTTAGCGCCCGGTACACCTTGTCCCTTGCCGACGCTACCTTCTCAGGCTCACCACCGGAATGGCTGTCCTCGCCTAGCACCCTGTCCAGATCCGGGCATTGGTAGCCGGCAAGACATGCCCGGCCGAAGTCCTGTTGGAACCGCCTGGCCGCGTCAACCTGCTTACCGCGGATCGTGTCCCGGCTTTCCAGCACGTCGATCACGTCCTGAACGCGAAACGGGTAGCTCACGTTGCCTTCGTCGTCGGCAATGGTTTCCGCCACGCGCTTTGACACAGGGCCGTCCTTGCTGGACTTGCCGTCTACAAGGGCGCGGTGCTGGTTGCGCCACCGGCTGGGCCTTAACTCGTCTTCCGCCAAGCTCATGTCTCCTGCCTTGCCTTCAGGGCCACCGCAGAAACTATAGGTTTCGACCCAGCAACTATGACTTCCCTTAAGGCATCCCGCAGCCGCTCTACCTCGTCGGCGGCTTCCGCGCAGTCCTTGGCCGCATCTTTCACCACATCTGAATGCCAAAGCGCTGTAAGGTTTTTTGGTGCCCATCACGCAGCATTTCGTCATCATCGCGAAGCCGCTCTACTATGTCTGTGGTGGTGTTCATGTGCTTTCCTCCCGGGCCGCCGCCTTCAGCATGGCTTGCCATTCAACTTTCGTTCTTTCATCGCTCCATCCGTCAGAAGGCGGAATATTCCAAGCAGCTTCCAACATCGCCTCTGACGGCTCCATCAGGGCCGCCGTGACTGCTCCAACAGCACGACGCATGGCCACCCGCATATCAGCGCCGTTTGGGTCAAGCCATTCCTCGGTTGAAATTTCGCCGCCAGAAAATTGTTCGGCCAAAGCCCTCGCCGCCTTCTCAATCATGCTCATGTCCCTGTCCTTTCCTCATCTCCGTCGAGAGCCGCCTTCAGCATGGCTGGCCAAGCTTCCTTAGTCGATTCACGGACGCACTGCGCCGGCGGCAGGTGCCCGTGTTTTTTGAATCCCTCGTCCACGGCATTGTTGAATGCCTTTATCATCGCCTCGTCTGGCTCCATCAGGGCTTCTATGACGCGACCTGCCTTCTCAAATGCGCAGCGCTGATAATCCTTATGCTGATCAGGGTAATTATCCAGAATATGCCTGCCGTCAACTTCGCCAAACCAATCCGGCTCTATCGCTCGCGCCACCTTCTCCAGCATGCTCATGTCCCTGTCCTATCGTTGCCTCCAGCCGCGTGGTGCGCGTCCAATATCCCTTGCCCTACCCTGCGAAGCATTGCCCCCAACGGGCCGTCCTTGTGTTTCACGTCCGCCATGAGCCGCATGTGTTCGGCGTATTGCTCCGGTGACAATATGCGGCTAGGCGGGCCGGTGGGTTCTTCGGCGGGCGGCTTCTTCGCCACGTAGCTCTTTGTCCGCTGCGCTTCAGCGCATGCCTTCAGGCATACCGCCAGCACTGGCCAGCCCTGCTTATCATGCGTCCGGCGAAGGGTATTCCACGCGTCGTCAAGGACTACAGGGCCGTAATGGCCGAGAGCGTCAACGTATTCCGTCAGGGACAAGACGATCTTTTCTTCGTTCGAGCGAATGTGGTACGGCGGTGAGTACAGCGCCGCCATTTTGGCCACGAAGAATTGCTTGGCGTCGTCTTTTTGGGCTGGAGTAAGCATGCTCATATCCCGTCCAGAATGGCCCCAATGTCAGGCTGCCCATTGCGAATGATGCCCGCCACATATTCAGGCGGGTTTTCCTTTTCCGCCGCCAGCCGCACCGCCTGTAATGCCTGATCATGATCGCCGTTGAATGAGCGCAGCAGCTTCGTGATCTGCCCGCCGGCCTTCTTGCCAAGCAATGCTTTGCCTTCTCGATACAAAGTCACGTCTGGGGTTTCAGTCATGCCACCCACCCTTATCACCGCTTTCTACCGCAGCCTCATATAACAAGGTCTCAACTCGGTGGGTTTTTTGCTTTTTGGGTTTAGCCTCAAACGCCCCATGGCTGCGACGAAACATCCACATAACAAAAGCTGAAGGACGAGCGCAGTGCCACTCAAACACAAGCTTGCCACCTTTGTACACTCGCCCACTTTTCAACCAGCTATACCACCTGTTTGATATCCAAATATCTTCAAAATGAAGCCCCAAGGCGTCGAAGCAAACGGTGCGCTTACCCAGTTTTACATTGGTGAGTTCAGCATTGGCCAAGGCCCAAAACAACAGGTCAAGCTCATCATCAGCAGCATTATTAAAAAGGAACGCAGGAAGCGCCATTTTCGCCAGCATGTTCAATGCACATTTTTTAACCCTCCACATAATACTGCCCTCCGTTTCTCCACAGCTGCGCCCTTTCCTACCCGCCGGACTGGCCCTTGAAACCATTTCGACGGCCACTGGCTAATGTGGCGCTTGCGCGGAGTACTCGTTTCCCTTTGACCATAATGGCCTCGGCGCACTGTCCCTACGCCGCCTACCTCAGGCTTTCTTAGGCGCCTTCACACTGCATACCGGGCCTGGTAGCCAACCAGGAGACAATATGCAGCGCCGCTCGACCTTTCCGGGGAGTGCCCGGTCCCGTGTGGGTTGCTGGGTGCAAGTGGCACAGCAGAGCCAGCATTTGTTTCCAGGCTTTGGGTACGGGAGCCTGACAAACCGTTTTGACGGCACATTGAACCCTTGATAAAATGGCGACAGTGTTGTATTACTGCCGCATCGTCGGGTTGCAGCATTTGCTTACCGCCATGCTGCGAAAAATGGCGCATATGGGAATGGGCACGGGCTATCAAAGCCGGGTGCCCATTTTCGTTTTTAGATAAGGACCTGATTGAGCGGTCCTTTCTGACGGAGGAATTTCCCTAAAATAAATGTTTAGTGCGCGCTTAGCAGAGCCGCCAATAATTTGACTGGCTGCTGTTTCTGATAGCTCCGAGCCATGGGCGGCAATAGCTGCCTTGACAGCACTGCAAACCGCTTTATGAAAACGACCGCGGTCACCCGTGCTGATATCAGTGAATTTTTTCATGATATTGAATCCGCGCCGGGCCATGTTGACCTCGGCAAAAAGGAGCGGGCGCATTGGCGATCCGCGACCCGGCGCGAAACTGAATTTGATTTTGCCATATTCAACATATCACCTTCTACCCTATTCCGGCCCGGCGTTCAAGCCGATCATTGGTTGGCCTCTTTTTTGCGAATGGCGGCTGTGTATGCCTGATACTCGGCAAGCCATGTCTCTTTCGCCTGTTCATAGGCAATGTCTAACTGGGCGCGATCCGGCGGGCTTAAGCCGTCGGTGTTGGTCGCGCCCAAAAACTGATAGCGCTGCCGGGCTGCGGCGCACCTCTCGTACAAAGCAGTCAGATCGCTCATTTCCCGCCCTCTTGCTGTGCTGGTGGCATGGCCTCCACGGAACGGCGCAGTTCGTCCTCGGGGACATCCGGGTCATGAGGAACATTTATCCAGGCCCCCCACGATCCGCCCCCACGGGAAATAGAAAATCGCTTCCTGTATTGCAAAACCACCTTCCCCTTTAGCCCCCAATATTCCCGCACGGTACGTAGTTCAATATCAACAATAGTCATGGCTTATCCTCTGGTGGTGTGGGGGCGTCTTGCCAATGGGTTAGGTCGTCGTCTTCAAAGGTAATAAGCTTGCCGTCCGAGACAGCCACTGCCCAACAAGCGCCTATCCAACTGACACAATGCGCGGCGGTGTTGGCTGGCCAGCCTGTGTTTGACACCAAGAGCCGCCTTTTGGGATCTCGCGGTATCGTCTCTATTGGTTGCCAGAGATCGGCGCGGGTGTTCCATTCTTGAATGGCGTCTTCATACCAAGCCATTTCTTCTGGCTTTGCATAGCCGGTCCGCACATCTGGCCCGCGTGCGCCACACCCGCACAGAACAGCGCCCCATTTTGCTTGTGTGCTGTCCTGCCAAGGCCAAATATCACCGGTTTTGGCGGTAGCACCACAAAACGGGCAAGGCTCGATCTCTGTCATGCCGGCGCCGCGTTGTACGCGGTCCCTATGCGGTTTCCCAGTATTCCCTTTTGGCCTGCTTGCTGTTGGCCCGAGCCGCGCGGACAGTTTCTGGCGAGCGGTAGCACTTTGCGTGGTGCTCGCCGCAGTAGGGCGATCCAGGCTGTTGTTTGCGCTGGCAGTATGCCCAGGCTTCTGCGGGGTCGCCGTTGATCCACCTGCAGCCGCGAGACTCGCGCGGGTTTCTTGGCGGGCCATAAATAACCGCGTTGTTGCTAACAACAAAGGCGTCCTTTCGCCGTGGCTTGTTTCTCCCGCCGCCCGGCGTGCCGCGCTTCTTTGCGTCCTTCGGACAGTGACGGTCGATAATGCCGGCCACCTTGCTGCGGGTGAAACCAAACTGATCGCCAATAACCGAGTACGGCAGTTTGGTGCTCAAGTAGAGATCGATCACTTGTTGTTGCTCGGGTGTCATATGTCCTCCCTCACTAGCCGGTAGCCGTGGCCCCGGACGTTTTCTATGTCGTAGCCGCGCGGCCATAGGTCCGGGCGCAACTTTGATATGAGCACCATCAGGTTCGCGTAGTTGATCCCGAGCTGCTCGCACAGACCATCAGCCGGCTTTGGTGCGTCGCCCGCTAAGGCTCGCATAAGCCGGCGCCTGCGCTTTGACAGGTACAGGGTGTCAGGCGGGCCTATCAGGGCGTTTATGGCGGCAGTGCTAGTCATGAGCACCTTCTGCCACAGTTCAGCCCGCGCTCGGTGAACGCTTCCTTTACCGCCCAAAAAAATTCTGTGCGCTCTGTTATTTCTGCCTTGCTGACGGGCCTTGTGCTCATGACGCCGGCTCCAGCATACTGCCCTGTGCCGCGTTGATCTTGTCGGCATGGTGCCCGCGCAAGCCCACCCGGTAGTCGTTCCATGGCACGGACTTGAAAATGGCCTTGTGGTTCACCCAACGCGCAAACGCCTTTTGGTAAGCGTCCTTGCGATCAAACGGCATGACGTAAGGATCACAGCCCAAGTCGCGCAGCTTGTTGACACGGTACAGATCTTGCTCTGGCGTGGTGTTGAAGCCGATCAGCACGAAGAAGGCCATTCGGTATGGCTTAATGCCCGCCACCTTGCAGCGCTCTATGCCTTCGTCTATTAGCCGTTCGGTGCCCTTGCTAAATTGATCCCAGGCGAAATGCACTTGGCGCTTGGTGCCGCCAAGGTTTGTAAACCGCACCGATGCCAGGGCCTTCGCCTGCTCGTCCGTGATAATGCGAATGTTGACGCCCTGGCTGAAGTTAACGCGCAGATCGTGCTTATGAATTTCAGCGAAGCGCTCGCGCCATTCCGGGTTGCCGAACGGATCGTTGTCTAGCAGGACAATGAAGTCCGAGTTTCGCTGCTGCCATATGTCTTCAATGGTGGCGACGGACGAAGGCCGGCCCTCCTTCTGCGGGACAACGCAGAATTTGCAGCGGAAACGACAGCCGCGCATGGTGAAGCCAATGTTGTGCGGGTAGTCGTAGAATGAATAATCTGGCTGCAGGGCCTCAATTTCAGCCGGTAACGCCGAGTCTAGCCCCCAGCCTGTCCCGCCGATCTGCATGCGCCCGGGATCAAGCAGGGCGGCGTCCGAGAAATTGAAAACCTTGCTGGCATATATTTTGTCATAGGCGCTTTCGAACAGCGGGCCGTATGACACCACATCGTCACCGCGCTCTTTGTAAAAGCGCGACAATTTCATAAGCGCAAGGTTTGGGATCTTGCTGTCCACGTCGTACAGGGCCACCCTCATGACGCCCTCACGATTTCGACCTC
>Ga0255047_10000558_pt1 | contig 30463 bp, 27 predicted proteins | sample JV7_2_1_MG_FD_183640 | JGI IMG/M metagenome (GOLD analysis project Ga0255047, IMG submission 183640) | Seawater microbial communities from Jervis Inlet, British Columbia, Canada - JV7_2_1 | ecosystem: Environmental > Aquatic > Marine > Inlet | place: Canada: British Columbia | collected 2016-10-06
CGCTTGCCGCCAATATCGTCGTCCGGCTGTTCCGACAACAGTGCCGCCTGCGAGGCCGTCAGGTTGTCGATATCGACCGTTTCCAGCCGTTTGCGCTCGAAGTAGCGGGCATTTTCCCGCCGCACGATCGTCAACAACCAGGGCTTGGCGGCCGCATCGTCGCGAAGCGCATCCAGCGACTTCCATGCCCTCAGCATGGCCTCCTGTACCACGTCCTCAGCTATTGCCTTATCCCGGGATAACCAGGCAGCGTAGCGGTACAAATCCTGGTGGTATACACCCACGATCTGATCAAACCTCTGTCGCCGTCGCTGTTCGGCATTGCTACCATGCATTTGAGATGACCTGTCCGGTTTTGTATTTATTACGAATTCCGCCGAAAATCGTGATTCAGACGTGGAATACCTCCCCAAATACGGGGAAAATCACAAATTGTTGAGTTATTTTGCCTAGTTTATGAGTGCCAAGCACACCAATCGGTTCCCGCATACCCGGCTGCGACGCAGCCGCCGCACAGCTGCGTTGCGACGCCTGGTCGCGGAGTCGGCCCTGGGGCCAGATGATCTGATCTACCCGGTCTTTGTGCTTGATGGAAAAAACCGAGCAGAATCAGTGCCTTCGATGCCCGGAGTCGAGCGGAAAAGCATCGACAAGCTACTCACCGAAGTAGCCGATATGGTCTCCCTGGGAATTCCGGCCATTGCGTTATTTCCCGTAGTCGACGGCGAAAACAAGTCGCTTGACGGTGCGGAATGCGCCAATCCCGATGGCCTGGTACCGCGCGCCGTGCGCGAAATCAAATCCGCTCAGCCGAATCTGGCCGTGATAACCGACGTGGCACTCGATCCCTACACGACACACGGCCAGGACGGCATCATTGACGATTCCGGCTATGTGCTCAATGACGAAACCGTTGAAATGTTGGTGCGCCAAGCCGTGACACATGCAGATGCCGGTGCCGATATTGTTGCCCCATCGGACATGATGGACGGCCGTATCGGTGCGATTCGCGGCGAACTTGAATCCCAGGGACATCGCAACACGATGATCCTGGCTTACGCAGCGAAGTACGCCTCCTGCTATTACGGTCCGTTTCGCGACGCCGTCGGTTCTGCAGAAAATCTCGCCGGTGGTGACAAATCGACGTATCAGATGGCACCGGCTAACAGCGACGAAGCATTACGCGAAGTTGGCCTCGATATAGACGAGGGTGCCGATATTGTCATGGTCAAACCGGCGCTACCGTACCTCGATATCGTACGTCGCGTATCGGAGACTTATCACGTGCCTACCTTCGCCTACCAGGTCAGCGGCGAATACGCGATGCTCAAAGCTGCCTCTGCGAACGGCTGGCTCGACGAACGCAGTGCTGTACTCGAATCGCTTCTTTGCATCAAACGAGCCGGCGCCCGCGCGATACTTTCATACTTTTCGGTTGACGCGGCTCGTTGGTTGGCCGAGTGAGACTTTTTGGCGACTAAGACGGCAATAGTCGACCGTTACGGCGTCATGGGTTATCCCGTGTCTCACAGCCGTTCGCCAGTGATACACCGCCTGTTTGCTTTGCAAACCGGGCAAGAACTGCAATACGAATTACTGCACGTTTCTCCCGACAAGCTCGAAACTGCTGTCCGTCAGTTTCAACGCACCGGCGGCAAAGGACTCAACATTACCGTGCCGCACAAGATCAAGGTTGCCGAGCTCGTCGATCAGACGTCCGATCGTGCGCAAGTCGCGGGGGCCGTCAACACATTGACCTTCAAAGACGACGAGATACACGGTGACAACACGGATGGCGTTGGGTTGCTGCGTGATCTGGTAGACAATCTCGGCGTCAAACTTAGCGGCGCGAACATTTTGATTCTCGGCGCCGGTGGAGCGACGCGCGGCATCGTTGCCCCGTTACTCGAATCGAAACCGTCCACACTACATATCGCCAACCGCACCTTAGGCAAGGCACAGACCCTCGTGGATAAATTCATACCCATGGGTCCTGTTTCGGCCTGTCGTTTCAATGAAGTGCCTGTTACGGAACCATTCGATGTTGTCATCAATGCCACATCAGCAAGCGTCAAGGGCGAAATACCGCCATACCCTCCCGCAGTCGTCTCCGCGGCCACGTTCTGTTACGACTTGTCGTATGGATTGAGCCCAACACCTTTCGTTTTGTGGGCCCGTGAACTTGGTTGTGCCCGGTCTGTCATGGGTTGGGGAATGCTGGTTGAACAAGCTGCCGAGTCGTTTCACATCTGGCGCAACGTGATGCCGGACACGGCACCCGTCCTCAAGCAGATGTCGATCGGCGCATAGTAACGAGCTCTTCAGCACTCGTCGGATGGATTGCGACAGTGTCATCGAAGTCCGCCTTCGTCGCCCCCATTCGAATAGCAACCGCGAATCCCTGCAGCATTTCGTCGGCGCCGTCGCCTATGATGTGGCAGCCAACGACGCGCTCTTCGTCATCAACGGTGATCAGTTTCATTGTTGTGCGCAGCTTTTTGTCGCCGAGCGCGTAGTACATCGGGGTAAAATTTGTTTGATAAACCCTGACTGCGTCCCCGTATTCGACGCGTGCCCTGTCTTCGGTCATGCCAACCGTGCCAATGGGCGGGTGACTGAAAATCACTGTTGGTATCAGTTCATAGTCGAGGATACGACCTTCCATACCGCCGTAAAGCCTGTCCGCGAGCCGCCGCCCGGCTGCGATCGCAACCGGCGTCAGTGCGACGCGACCCGTAACGTCGCCTAGCGCGTGAATGTGTTCGACATTGGTCTGCTGGTAGTCGTCGACAGGCACGAAACCACGATCGTCAATAACCACGCCGGCATTCCCTGGCTTAAGCCCTTCCGTGTTGGGCGCTCGCCCTATTGCCCACAACACACAATCCACCGGGCCAAACGAACGGCCATCTTCTGCGTGCAGAACTATGCCGTCTTCCTGTGAAGTTAGCGACGCAGGGATGACGCCAGTCTCCACCGCAATCCCCGAATCGCGCATCGCTTGAATCAACTCATTGCCAAGCATGGCATCGAAATCGCGGACGACACCCTGCTTTCGAACCACCACCTGAGTGTCACTGCCAAGCCCTGAAAATACACCGGCAAGTTCAACGGCGACGTAACCACTGCCAACAACGAGCACGCGTTCCGGGCGCTCGTCGAGTTCAAAGAATCCATCCGAAGTAATACCAAGTTCTACGCCCGGAACGTCGGGAACGACTGGATGACCGCCCGTCGCAATCACGATGCGGTCCGCCGCGTACTCCTCGCCACCTACGGCGACCGTATGTGCATCGACAAATCGTGCAGTCTCGGCGAAATACCTGACGCCGCTGTTGTTTAGCAGATCCTCGTAGATGCCGTTTAGCCGTTCGACGTACGCATCGCGGCGCGACTTGACCGCGCCCCAATCCTGCCCTTTAACGGAAACGTCGAAGCCGTAATCAGCAGCGTGATCGAATTGGTGAGCAAGACTTGCCGCATACCACATTACTTTCTTCGGGACGCAACCGACGTTAACGCAGGTACCGCCCAACGGGCCGTACTCGGCAACCGCTACATTGGCTCCGTACTCCGCTGCTCTGCGCGCATGCGCAACGCCGGCACTGCCGCCGCCAATCACAAACAGATCGTATTTTTTGCTCAAGCAATTTCTCCTTCTGCTAAAGTTAACGCGATGATCAACCCCCTTCTGGACACTTCGTCACTGCCTCGATTTGCAGAGATTTCGCCCGAGCATGTCATGCCCGCTCTCATTGAGCTTATCGCAGCGCATCGGCAAAAGCTCCAAGACCTCCTCGATAACACAGCGGACCCGGATTTCGATTCGCTGGTCGCACCACTCGAGGAAATGGACCACGAACTCGCTCGGGTCTGGTCTCCCGTAAGCCACCTGCAGGGCGTGCTCGGATCCCGGGAATGGCGAGATGCTTACAACGAAGCGCTGCCTCTATTGACGGAATACGCGACGGAGTTATCACAGAACACTCGCCTTCATCAGGCCTACGCCGCCGTAGATCGAGCTTTGTCAAAGCAGACTGACACGGCACAGAAGCGGGTAGTCAAACACGCGCTTCGCGATTTTCGCCTGGCGGGAGTGGATTTGCCGGATGCCGAAAAGACGCGTTTTAGGGAAATCATGCAGACACTTGCTGCAACGCAAGCGGCCTTCGACCAAAACATACAAGACGCGTCCGATGCGTGGTCCCTGCACATCGAGGAGGAAAGCGATCTCGCCGGATTACCCGGTCAATTGATTGGGCGAGCGTCTGCCGAGGCCCGACAGCGCGACCGGCAAGGCATGCTGCTCACGCTTGATTATCCGACCTACGATATGGTCATGCGCCACGCAGACAACGTCCGACTGCGTGAAAAAATGTACCGCGCATGGGTGACCCGTGGGTCCGACCAGGGCGAAAACGCCGATTGGGACAACAGCGACAACATCGAGACTATCCTGGCACTGCGTCACGAAGCCGCCGCGCTGGTCGGCTTCGCAAACTACGCCGACTACTCACTCGAAACCAAGATGGCGCAATCAACGAAGGAGGTCATCGGCTTTCTGCGCGAGCTCGCAGATCGCACGCGCACGGCGGCGGAAATGGAGCTCGCCGAGCTTGCCGAGCTCGCCAAGCAGACGCTTAAACCCTGGGATACCAGCTACTGGCTGGAAAAGCTCAGGCAAGCGAAATATTCGATCTCTAACGAGGAATTACGTCAGTATTTTCCGGCCCATGCCGCCGTGAATGGATTGTTTGGGCTCGCCGAACGACTGTACGGCTTACGATTTGAATTGCAGGAAAACGTCGCGGCATGGCACGAAGACGTCCGCTACTACAGTGTGCACGATGGCGGCGGTGCCTTGATCGGCGGGTTTTACACCGATTTAAACGCACGCAGTGGAAAACGAACAGGTGCCTGGGTTGATGAATGCGTCAGCCGGAAAAAACTGAACGGTCACGCAACGTTGCCGGTCGGCTATCTCGTGTGCAATTTCCCGCCGCCTGATGGACACGGCCGATCACTACTGAACCATGACGACGTTGTGACATTGTTTCATGAATTCGGACACATGCTCCACCATTTGCTAACGCGTATTGATTACCCAAGCATTTCGGGCATTAACGGTGTTGCCTGGGACGCAGTCGAACTGCCTAGTCAATTTATGGAAAACTTCGCCTGGAATTATGAAGTACTCAAACAGTGCTCGGCGCACATTGAGACGGGGGCATCGATCGGGCGATCATTATTCGAAAAACTCGAGCGTAGCCGTAACACCGGCGCCGCGCTGGCGATGATGCGACAACTCGAGTTCGCGTTGTTCGATTTTCGCCTGCACGCAGAATACGACCCAACTCAAGGGTCCCGCGCATTGGTAATGTTATCCGAGGTGCGTAACGATGTGTCGTTACTGACGCAACCCGACTACAACCGGCTGCCGCACAGCTTCTCGCACATATTCGCAGGCGGTTACGCTGCCGGCTATTACAGCTACAAATGGGCGGAAGTCCTGGCCGCCGACGCATTTGGCGCGTTCGAAGATGCCGGCATTTTTGACCGCGACACAGCACTGAGATTTCGCAGTGAGATTCTGGAAGTTGGTGGCAGTCGCGATTTTATGCAAGCCTACATCGCTTTTCGTGGTCGCAAACCGGAGATCGATGCGTTGCTCAAACAAAGCGGGATCGCCTCCGCATGAAAATCGCAACGTGGAATGTCAACTCACTGAATGTTCGTCTTCCACACGTACTCGAGTGGTTGGCGGCGCAACAACCTGATGTCCTCGTCCTGCAGGAGATCAAACAGGTAACCGAGGCATTCCCGACCGTGGCGCTTAACGATGCTGGCTATCAGTCCGTCGCAAACGGCCAGAAGACGTACAACGGCGTAGCAATTATCAGCCGCAAGCCGGCTACCGAGTCTGTTCTGGAGTTTCCGAATTTTGACGATCCACAGCGACGCGTTCTTGCCGCGACAATCGACGATATTCGCGTTGTCGACCTGTATGTCCCAAACGGCTCCGAAGTTGGATCCGAAAAGTACGCCTATAAACTTGCCTGGCTAGACACGCTCCGCGATTTCCTGGCCGACGAATTGTCGCAACACGAGAGACTCGTTGTACTGGGTGACTTCAACATCGCACCAACTGATGCCGATGTTCACAACCCTGAAAAGTGGGGTGACGCGATACTCTGCAGTCCCGCTGAACGCCAGGCATTGAAAGAATTGTTCGACCTCGGGCTGACCGACGTTTTTCGTGAATTCGAACACCCCGAGAAGACCTTTAGCTGGTGGGATTATCGAGCTGCAGGTTTTCGCCGAAATGCCGGCCTGCGCATCGATTTGATTCTCACGAGCGACGCGATGACCAGAGCTTGCACGTCGAGCAACATTGATCGCGAACCACGCGCATGGGAACGACCTTCCGACCACGCGCCCGTCGTTGCGGAGTTCAGATTTTGACGGTAACTACATGACATATTGCAGATATTTGCCCTGTGGCCATCCGCGTCGCCATGTATTATTGAAGGACATGGCTTCGTGACCAATAAGAACAAGATCATGTCCCACGATCGCCGCAACGATTACGACGTTACGAACACCGTGCAAGTGAGCAATCCTGTCGCGGTTCGAGATGCCGTGCACGACTTATTCAGACAGGCGTTTCCCGGCGCGGCGTTCGATAAGTTATGGCTCGCTTTTTACGATTTCGAGCGATTGTTTACGGGTCGTTTCCCTGGCTACAGGGGCTGCGACACCACCTACCATGACGTGCAACACACACTGGATATGACTCTTGCGCTCGCACGATTGGTCGCTGGCTACGAACGCAGCGTCGAGCCAGGGGACCGGCTCGGACCAGGCCGCGCGCAAATGGCAATTGTAACTTCACTGTTTCACGATTCGGGCTACATCCGACATGAAATAAACGACAAAGACTTTTCCAACGGCGCGCAATTTACGCTTTACCATGTGTCTCGCAGTGCCGATTTTCTGCGTCGCTATTTACCAGAGCTGGGAATGGCCCGCGACGTTGCCATCAGCAGCATGATTGTGCATTTCACCGGTTACGAACTCGACCTCGACAAGATTGAACTCGATGACCCGCGTGACATTATTTGCGGGCACTTGCTCGGCACGGCAGACCTGGTGGCGCAAATGGCTGATCGTTGTTATCTCGAAAAATGCCGCGACCGTTTGTACAAGGAGTTCGTTGTCGGCGGTGTCGCAGTCGAAAATGCCGTGCCAGGCCAATTCCAGGTACGTTACAAGTCGGGTACGGACCTTCTCAAGAAAACACCGGCTTTTTATCAGCAGGTCATGCGCGACCGGCTGCATCGTAAATTCAACCGCGCGTACCGTTACATCGAAGTGTTGTACGACGGGCAAAATCCGTACATCGACTCGATCCGCATGAACATTTCGCATCTCGTGCGCGTCATCGAGTCAGGCGACTGGTCGCTGTTGCGGCGAGACCCGCCCTATTTCCTCGGCATCGTCAATGCCGTTAACGAACTCGAAACGCTAGTCAATAATCAGCTTGACGCGATAACGGGCAAGACCGTCGACATCGACAGCGGCGTAGTGATGCCGATATAACACGAGGTTATGAGCAGCATATTTATCTCCCTCATGGCTCGCTGCGCTGCGCTTTACTTCGGTCGACAAACATCCTGCTCATAACCTCCCGCTCTCATCGCCTTCCTCCCAGGTTCGTAGTGCCAGATATTCCGCGCGTGTTAAGCGGCGATTGGCGTAAAAGGCCGCAACCGCTGCGCTAACGAGTGCGAATATCAGGTCGGCCGGCGTCATCACCTCATCGAAAAATACGGGCCAGGTCATCACGGTCACTGCGCGTAGAACCGTCAATGTGTCGGTTCCCAGTTCGGGCGCGGTAAACGCTGCCGCAACGACAATGTTCCCGCCCAGCGATCCCAGCAGCGCAAAACCGGCCGCGATCAGCGGAAACCGCCAATCGAGCCCAAGGCCGGCACGGCGCACGGCCAGTCCTATGACGATTCCCATGATGACGGTCATCCACGGAAAAATGCGGCCGATCAGCACCGACAACATCGCCCACAGAATACTGAAACCGATGATGGCAACCAAGCTGGCCGTAACGGCGGCGCCCATGGATTGCGCCTCGACCAACCCCCGGGCGTCCGCAGAAGTTGGCGCTCGGCTGACTTTCGGGTCATGTCTTTTCCGCAGGCCAAAAATGCTGGTTTTCTCGTCGGTCATGATGCGCAACAATACGCGAGTGCGCGTATCGATATCCATACTACTAACAGCATCCTTGCAACTCGTCGCCTGTGGGCAAGCGACACAGCAAGATCCGGCCGACATCGTCTTTCTGAACGGCGGTATCTACACAGTCGACGCCGAACGTAGTTGGGCCGAGGCCGCCGCGATTCGCGACGGGGAGATTGTCGCGGTCGGCACAAACGCCAGCGTTCGCGACCTGATTGGTGACGTGACCGGGGTTTTCGACTTGCAGGGACGAATGGCCATGCCTGGCATTCACGACTCGCATGTCCACCCTCTGGAGGGTGGCTACGAGCAAGTACACTGCAATGTGTGGGATGCAGATAGCATCGATCTTCTAATTGGCACACTTATGACGTGCGACAGGAATCACGACGGCGAGTGGTTTAATGCCGTTGGTCTCGATCTGGGTATGTTCGGGCTGATCGGGCCGGACAATTCATTGCTCGAGGGCATCGCGACCGACAAATACGTTTTCGTCGATGCCTCAGACGGTCATGCGGCGCTGGTCAACGATAAGGTGCTCGAATTGATTGGCTACGACGCCGACACGCCGGATCCGCATGACGGCGTCATCGAACGCCGAGAAGGTAGTCGCGAGCCAAACGGCACGATTCGCGAAGCTGCGCGCGACAGGGTCGACAAACTACGCCCACCTCGTTCGTTGCGCATCAGCACAGCCGCAATGCGCGATGCCGTCAAGCTCATGAATTCGTACGGCATCACGTCTGTCTATGACGTTTGGGTCGGCGAGCACGAGATGCAAGTGTATCAGTCACTCGACAACGCCGGCGAGCTCACCGTCCGGGTACTTGGCGGGATAATCGACGAGGGCGTGTTCGAAAAACACACGGGCAAGGATTTCGAGCGCGTACTGCACGATCGCGGCAACTACGAATCGGAATACATTAGTTACAACAGCCTAAAATTTATGGTTGACGGTGTGTTCGAAGGCGAAACCGGCGCGGTACTCGAACCCTACGACAGCGTGGACCACCACGGTGTGCTGAATTACGTGCCGGGCGAACTTCGTGAACGCGCCTCCCGTTTCTATGACTTGGGAATGCAACTGCACTTTCACACGATGGGCGACGGCGCTGCGCGAGCCGCACTCGATGCGCTTCAGTACGCTCGTGAGCGTGGCAGCGAGGAACACAAGAGTAATCGACACACGCTGTCACACCTCGGCCTGGTCGACCCGATTGATATTCCACGATTTGCGGAACTCAATGCTGGCGCGAGCTTCACGATGGTGTGGGGCAATACCGACGAGTGGACAATGAACCTGGAGATTCCGGCCATTGGGCGCGAACGAGTCGCGCGTCTATATCCAATTCGCTCCATTCTTGAGGCAAACGGCGTCGTGCTTGGCGGCAGCGACTGGAATTACGGCGAGCTTGATCCTTTGCTGTCGATCGAGACCGGCGTCACAAGGGATAATCCATACGGTCCTCGCAGTCCAGCCGAGTTCGAGGTGTTCGGTGAAGGAGTCGTCGATCTCGCAACGATGATTGATGCCTACACCATCAACGGCGCCTGGCAGCTGCATGCAGAGGACCTGTCCGGCTCAATCGAGGTCGGAAAACGCGCTGACCTCGTCGTTTTTGATCGCAACCTGTTCGAAATCGACGCTCCGGAAATCAGTGAGGCGAACGTTGATGCAACTATCTTTGATGGTCGAGTGGTTTACCGACGGCCGGACTAATTCCGCATGACCTATTTGTTACGCGAGTGTGGCGATTAACTACCTTTACCCGCCGCGGTAATTCCCATGTAATTTCAGGTAGTTTTGTCGATCTGCGGGCACATCAGGCTCTCAATAGGAAGTAATAAGTGAATAGAAACGTCATCATTACCTGCGCGGTCACCGGTGCCAGCAACGCCTGGGAAAAACATCCGGACCTGCCAGTCTCTACTGAGCAAGTTTCCGACGCGGTCATCAGCGCAGCGAAAGCCGGGGCCGCGGTCGCACACATACATGTCCGCAACCCCAAGACCGGCGAGGGCTCGCGCGATGTCGATCTGTTCGCCGATGTCGTCGAGCGCGTACGTGGTAGCGACACCGATGTCATTATCAATCTAACGGCTGGCATGGGTGGCGCCTGGTTTCCGAGCGAAGGCGCGAATCCAAGCCAGCCCGGTCCGGGCACCGACATGGTCGGCCCTGAGGAACGTCTCGCGCATGTCGATCGGCTGCGGCCAGACATCTGCAGCATGGACTGCGGCACAATGAATTTCGGCGACAACGAGATCTATGTCAGCACGCCCGGGTACTTGCGAACACAGGCAACGCTGCTGCAAGAATGGGGTGTCAAACCGGAAATGGAAGTGTTCGATCTCGGGCATGTCCGCCTGGCGCGACAATTGATTGCCGAAGAGCTGATCGATGCACCACCGCTGTTTCAGATTTGCCTCGGCATTCCGTGGGGTGCCGAAGCAGACGCCAACAGCATGATTGCGATGCGCAACGCACTTCCGCCCGGCGCCAACTGGGCCGGCTTCGGTATCGGCCGCATGGAAATGCCGATGGTCGCGCAGGCGATGTTGCTCGGCGGCAATGTTCGCGTCGGCCTAGAGGATAACCTGTACCTGGACAAAGGCGTGCTAGCGTCGAACGCGGACCTTGTTACCCGCGCACGAGAAATTATCGAGCGTCTCGGCGGCAAGGCCGCAACACCTGACGAAGCGCGCAAAACGCTTGGTTTAAAATCCGCGTGAGCCGACCTCGCGTTGACCGATTGCTATTCGTTGCCGCATCGTCCGCAGCGATCGCGGCCAGTGTCCCGTTGGGCCTGTTTCCAGAACAATCGGGGAAGTTCATCTCGGAGTTGTACGGCTGGATTGCCTCGAATATCGGCGTGCTCTACCAGCTATTCGGTTTCGCGGTGATCGGATTCCTGTTGTGGTTGTCTTTCAGTCAGTACGGCAACATCCGGCTCGGCGGCGAAGGAGACAAACCCGACTACTCTCTGTTCTCCTGGATCGGCATGTTGTTTTGCGCCGGCACCGGCGCTTCGCTGCTCGTCTGGTCGGGTGTCGAGTGGGCTTACTATATCGATTCACCACCGCTGGGTGCCGAACCGCGCTCCGTGGCGGCCATTGAGTGGGCTGCAGCGTACGGGCCATTTCACTGGGGCGTAACCGCGTGGGCGATTTACGCCCTGCCGACCATTGCCATCGCTTACCAGTTTTACGTCAAGCGCGTACCGCACTTGCGCGCCAGTACGTCGTTGCACTCAATACTCGGTCCACGCGGTGAAAACAGCATACTCGGCCGGCTTGTCGACCTCGCCGCGATGATCGCCCTGCTCGGTGGCGCCGGCACTTCACTCGGTGTCATTGCGCCAACCATCGCCGCCAGCGTTGCCGAGCTTTTGAGTATTGAAACGTCATTTACGCTCGAGTTTGTCGTCATGACCATTTGCATTACGCTGTTTGGCGGCAGCGTTTATCTCGGCCTGGATAAAGGCATTCGTCGGCTTTCCGACCTCAATGTCTACCTGATGCTCGGTCTTCTGCTGTTCGTGTTGGTGGTCGGGCCGACCCTGTTCATCGTCAAAGCCTCCCTCAACACCCTTGGCGTCATGACACAGAATTTCGTGCGCATGATGACCTGGACAGATCCCGTTGCCCAAAGCGGATTTGTCGAGGCGTGGTCCATATTTTATTGGGCTTGGTGGATCGCATTCGCTTTGCCGATCGGCGTATTTGTCACCCGCATTTCGCGCGGCAGAACCATTCGACAGGTTGTTCTCGGCATGCTGACTTTCGGCAGTGCCGGATGCTGGCTATTCTATTTCATACTCGGCAGCTACTCACTGTCGCTCGAGTTGGGCGGGGTTCTGTCGGTAACGGGGGTTATGCACGAAAACGACATGTATGTCGCCGTGGCCAGCGTAATTTCCACACTGCCGTGGAGTGGCTTCGCCTTGGCATTGTTCGTCGTTGTTAGTGCAATTTCTGTCGCAACCACCTACGACTCCGCGTCTTATACATTAGCATCGACTGCCACGGTGGAATTGAAAGAAGGTGAGAATCCGGCCCGTTGGCACCGCGTCTTCTGGGCTTTCATCCTGGGGCTGTTGCCCGTATTCATGATGTTTGTTGGCGGCCTGGATATTATTCGCTCAGGAGTACTGGTTGCGTCGTTGCCGATGCTGGCTGTCAGTATTGCGATCGTGTTTGCGTTAATGAAGTCCCTGCGCCAACACCAAGCAACGTAAGGGCTTTGCTCGCTACCCTGCTTTGATTCTGAGTTCGCTGGTTTCCTCGATAACCCAGTCTACGAATCTCTGTACATGCGGCTGCGGCTGCGTCGCCGCCGGCAAGACGACGTAGACCCGCTGAATCCTGTTCTCAATAGGGCCCAATGGCCGAACCAGCCGGCCGTCGTTAATCCGATCATCCACCAGTCCGCTGAAGCCGAGCGCCACACCTTCACTCTGCATCGCGAGGCGAATTACATTGTCGTAGGAATTGAAGCCAAGCAAGTTGAGGGACTCGGGCACTCGAACATTGTGTTCGTCGAGCCACCACCACCAATCCTCACTCGCATGGGGTACGCCATCGAGATTAATCAACGTGTGATTGATGAGATCTCCCGGACTCCGCAATTTGGGCGCCGACTCCAGGTATTCCGGCGTACAAACTGGAAACGACTGCACGTCGAACAGATGGTTCGAATTGAAGCCCGGCCAGTTGCCATCGCCGTAGCGCAAGGCAACATCGATGTCATCGGCAAACAAGTCGCTCGGCTGGTCGGAAATAACAACATGGATTTCGTCGTTCGGGTTTTTTGCACGGTAGCGTGATAGTCGCGGCGTCAACAAGAAGGAGGAAATCGCTATGGTCGCTGCGACCGTGATCCTGTGACTTTCTGCCTTACTACCTATTGTCCGGGACACATACGCAATATCTTCGAGGCTTTGCTGCACAATAGTCTGCAGTTTTTTGCCCGGTGGGGTCAGGGCAACCGCGCGGTGCAGGCGATCGAACAGCTTGACACCAAGATGCTCCTCGAGCACGCGGATGTGCCGACTCACTGCCTCACGACTGATGCGCAGCTCACCGCCAGCTCGGGTTACGCTCAGGTGCCGCGCGGCGGCCTCGAACGCAACCAGGCTTTTTAGTGGTGGTAATTTGGATCCGAGACCTTCCATGATGAAATTGTTACGCCAAAAGCCCTTGTTTTCAATGCATTTCTGACGTCAGGAGGCTCAGTTGTCGTCTAGCGTATCGTTTTGCAGTTTGCGAATGGCCACAAGACCGGTGTCCCGCTGCCGATTCAGGGTTGAATAATTGCGGCCAGCAGCCAGCTTCGCACTGCCTTCAATAAGGCGCTTAGCAAGCTCGGGCGTTAACTCAGGCGCATCCAGTCGCGACCATGGCAGCTTGAAGGCCGGGCCAAATTGCTCCAGGCAATATTCCATTCCGGCTTCGCCACCGCCAACATGATAGGTCAGACAGGGCCCCATCATTGCCCAGCGCGGCCCGGGCCCGTTTGTTACCGCAAAATCGATATCTTCGACAGACGCCTCGTCATTGGCAACCATGTGCAGGGCCTCTCGCCAGAGCGCTTCCTGCAATCTGGTCGCAACAAAACCCGGAATCTCTCGCTTCAGAACCAGTGGCGCTTTACCTGCCGCACGATAGAAATCCGCCGCCCATTGGACGGCGGCCGGTATTGTTTTTTCGCCGCCCACAACCTCAACGAGCGGTAGCAGGTATGGCGGATTGAATGGATGCCCGACCACGGTACGTTCGGCGCTCGCGCATCTCGCCTGAATATCGGTCATGCGCAACCCGGAGGTACTCGAACAAATGACGACGTCCCCGGCCACGAGTGTGCCGAGCTGTTCGTACAGCGACTGCTTTAACGACAGTGATTCAGGTGCGCTTTCCTGCACAAATTGCGCACCTTGAACCGCTATGGCCAGGTCTGTCGTGCAGGAAAACTTCTCCCGCGATGCGCCCTTGGCCAGGCCAAGCTCGGACAGGCTGATCCATGCATCGTCAATCAGTGCGCGTAACGACGCTTCCTCGTCAGCAGTATGTATGTAGCTGGTAACCGCAAATCCCTGTGCCAAAAAGTGCGCGGCCCAGCCCGCACCGATCGGACCGGCACCGAGACACGTTACGTTGCGTACATCATCGACCTTTAAAATCTGCATCACGTTTCTCGACAAATGCGCTTACGCCCTCTTCTGCATCTTCGGACGCAAGCAGTTTCTTGTAATTTTTGAGGTCGGAATTGCGAATCGTCTCAAAAGACTGACGAATTGAGTCGCCATCCATTGCGCGCAGCACTTCTTTAACAGACTGCAATGCGAGCGGTGCCGTTTCAGCCAGCTTGTTGGCCCATTCCATTGCGGCGTCCATTAGCTGGTTCGCTGGAACGATCTTATTAACGAGGCCGTAACTCGCGGCCTCCTGGGCTGAGAGTCGTTCACCGATCAATAGCATTTCCATGGCTTTGTTGTACGGCAGTCGCTTCGGCAGCCGCTGCAGCGCACCGGCGTCGGGAATCAGCCCCAATGGTAATTCAGGCAACCAGAAATCGACATGGTCGGCCGCGATTAGCAGGTCGCAGGCAAGGGCGAGCTCGAAACCGCCGCCGATAACCACGCCATTCAGCGCGGCGATGACCGGTTTATTCAGATCCCAAAGCTCGGTGAGCCCGGCGAAACCACCCGGGCCATAGTCATCTTCCCACCAGTTATCGGTTTGCATATCACCCTGGTTAAGTGCCTTGAGGTCCCATCCGGCCGAGAAGATCTTGTCTCCACCGCCTGTGACGACGCCAACCGATAGCCCTGGATCATCGCGCAGCATCACGAATGCCTCACCCAGCTTCTGGCTGGTCGGGATATCGATCGCATTGGCCTTCGGCCGATCTAGCACGATGACCAGCACCTTTCCCTCGCGCGATACTCTGACTTCTTCGTCCATCTTGCCTCCTTCAGCTGCCGCCTGGTCGCCTATGATGCGTGATCGTACCGGGTGCAATTGCCCTTTTGCGACATTTTTGACGAATTTTCCCTTTCATCTTGGGCTTGCCTTGTCGAAAATTAACAATAAGCTGTATCGCCGACCCTCAATCATGAAGTCGAAATTTCTAACGGACGCTTGAATGGCAGACCAATTACGAGAAAAACTGTCGCGCCTGCTGGCGCCCCGGAGCATCGCTTTCATCGGTGGAAGCTTTTCCGCTATGGCGATTCGCCGCACAGTCGAGCTCGGTTTTGAGGGCGATATCTGGCCTGTAAATCCAAAGCTTGACGAGCTCGAAGGCTTTCCCTGCTTCAAGTCCATCGACGATTTGCCCGCCGCGCCCGACGCGGCATTCGTTGGCGTTCGCCGCGAGCTAACAATCGACATCGTGCGAGCCTTATCCGCCATGGGCACAAGTGGCTGCGTTTGCTATGCAGCGGGTTTCGCCGAAATTGGCGGGGATGGCATCGACCTGCAAGAGCAGCTCATCGATGCGGCAGCAGGTATGCCGCTCGTTGGCCCTAACTGTTTCGGTTTCGTCAACTTTGCAGCTCGTTGTTCGCTTTGGCCTTACATTTTCGGTGGAAGCCCGCCCGAGCGCGGCATCGCACTTATCTCTCAAAGTGGAAACATTGGAATGAATCTGACAATGAATCGACGCTCGGTTCGATTCACACACCTCATCGGTGCAGGCAACCAGGCCGTGCTCGGGCCCGCTCATTACGTCGAGGCGTTGCTTGACGATGAACGAGTCACTGCAATTGGCATGTACATCGAAGGGTTCGATGACGTAAATCACTTTGCAAAGGCCGCGCAACGCGCACTCGAAAAGGGTGTACCTATTGTCGTTTTGAAGGTTGGCAAAACCGAGGCGAGCGCGAAGCAATCGAGCAGCCACACGAGCTCGCTAACAGGCTCGGATGAATTGTACGACGCGTTCTTCGACAAGCTTGGTGTCGTTCGTGTCGATTCGCTGAATCGCCTGCTGGAGACGCTGAAAATTCTCGACCTCGCCGGGCCGTTGACAGGATCGAACATTGTCACCTTGTCCTGCTCCGGCGGCGAAGCTGCAATCATTGCCGATTTCGTTCCCGAAGTTGACCTCGAAACGCGACCACTGTCCGAGGCCCAGGCTGCTGATTTAGCGGCGCAATTTCCCGAGTGGGTTACGGTATCGAACCCGTTCGATTACAACACATCGATCTGGGGCGATAGCCAGGCGCTGGAGCGTTGCTTTACGACTTCAATGCAGGGCGACCACGATGCGGCTTTCCTGGTTTGCGATTACCCGAGCATCGATTCGCCAGAAGCCGATGAATGGCTCTTTGCCGCCGACGCATTTGCAACGGCGCACGAGGCAACGGGGAAACCGTGCTTCATTATCTGTACCGTTAGCGAGCTGCTGCCTGAGGCTGTACGAAATCGAATGTTGCAGCACGGAGTGGTCCCGCTACAGGGGCTCGAGGATGGCCTGTATTCGTATTCCGCCGCTGCACGTTATTATGAAAACCGCGAACATCGCATGAAGTCCATGTCATTGCCGCGACCTGTGGCGGAAACGGCGTCCGGCAGCATTACGACGCTCGATGAGTTTGAGAGCAAACGGCAACTGGCCGCACACGGACTATCGATACCCGATGGCGAGGTCGGTTCTGGGGCGGACGCAGCGGCGATTGCAGACCGGATCGGCTACCCGGTAGTCGTGAAGGCGGTCGGCGCCAAATTCCTGCACAAATCCGACCTCGGTGCCGTTGCCGTAAACCTGCCCGATCGCGACATGGTCAACGACGCGGTTGCTGCAATCTCGGCGAGTTGCGAGTCACACGATCTCAGAGTGGAGCGTTTCCTCGTGGAGCGTATGGTTGAATCGCCTATCGCCGAGGTAATTGTCGGCGCGAAACGCGATGAACAATTTGGGCCTGCGCTCGTTATCGGCAGTGGCGGTGTTCTCGTCGAGCTCGTCGCAGACAGCAGCAGCTTATTGCTGCCAGTGACCCGCGACGCCGTTCGAAACGCCTTAGATTCGCTCGCCGTGTCAAAACTGATCAATGCCTACCGCGGGGGTATTCAGGGTGACGTTGATGCTCTCATTGACGCCGTCATGAGTGTGGCCGCGTACGCTGAGGAGCATTGGTCGACACTCCTTGAGCTCGACGTCAATCCGCTGATGGTGCTGCCGGCGGGAAAGGGCGTTGTGGCCGCCGATGCCCTGGTTGTGTTGCGGACGGACGCCTGACGAGTGCACGCCAGAGTAGACAGCAGTCGCGAGATTGTCGAATTTCTGCTATTTCTGTCGAATTCGGAGACCCTGGCCCGAATTGAATCTTCGATTATCGATTAACCTGGGACGTTGATTGGGCATGACGAACATGAATTTCGACCTGACTGACGAGCAAACTATGTTGCTCGATTCCTTGAAAAGCTTCCTCGATGAGGAGATCTATCCGTACGAGGCTGAGGCCGATCGCCTTGGCGAGGTACCGATCGAGCGCGGTGAACGGATAAAGCAAAAAGCAATCGAGATGGGGTTTTTCGCCGCCAATCTACCCATTGAGATCGGTGGTGGCGGGCTCGACTACACGACACTTGGATTGATTGAACGCGAACTCGGCAAAGTCAGTTACGCGCTAGGTGCACATATTGGCCGGCCCACCGAGCTGCTGCTTGCTTGCGAAGGCGAGCAGGTCGACAAATACCTCACGCCGTGTGTGACCGGTGAAAAACACGAGGTCTTCGCACTGACAGAGCCCGGCGCCGGATCCGACATCATGTCAATGGCGACAAAAGCCGTCGCAGATGGCGACGATTACGTCATCAACGGCAGTAAACATTTCATCAGCACGCCCGTATTACCCGACTTCGCTATTTTGTTTGCGGCAACCGGCGTCGACGAAACTCCCAGGGGTCCGCGCAAGCGCGTTACAGCATTTCTCGTCGACCGCGATCACCCGGGTTTCGATATTCAACTGGGTCCGCTATGCGCCGCGCAACGCGCCTATCGAACTTACGAGCTCGGCTTTAATGACTGCTGTGTGCACAAATCGCAAATTCTCGGCGAAGAAGGTAATGGTCTCGACCTCGCGAACAAATGGCTGTACATGGGGCGCGTCTGGATCGGTGCACAGTGCTGCGGAAAGATGGAGCGGCTATTGGAACTCAGCAGCGAGTGGGCAGCGACACGTAAGCAATTTGGCAAACCAATTGGCAAATTCCAGGGCACGTCGTTCAAGATTGCCGACATGGTGACGGAGCTGCAGGCATCGGATCTTCTGGTGAGGCATGCCTGCCAGCAAGCCGATAACGGTAAGATGACCTCTAATGACGCAGCGATTGCGAAACTCTTTTCTTCCGAAGCTCTTGGGCGAGCCGCGGACAATGCCGTGCAGATTTATGGCGGCATGGGCCTGATGCAAGATCTGCCGATTGAAAGGCTCTGGCGCGACTCGCGCCTCGAGCGTATCTGGGACGGAACCTCCGAAGTTCAACGACACATTATTTCCCGAACGCAGCTACGCGAGTACGAAAGTTGACGACCGCCACTGTTTTAATCTCGGGCGCCGCCTCCGGCATCGGCAGCAAGATCGCCGAGGCCTTTCTCGGACAGGGTGCGAACGTTCACATCTGCGACTCGTCAGCCGAAATGATTGCCGACTTTGTCGCCGCCAATCCAACCGCAACCGCCACGCAAGCAGATGTGTCCAGTGTCGCCGACGTCGATCGTGTATTTGCCGACCTCAATCAGCACCACGGCGCGCTCAACACACTTATTAATAACGCAGGTATTGCGGGGCCAGTGGCGTCCGTCGATAACATCGAAACGGCTGACTGGGACGAATGCGTCGCCGTGGACCTGAGCAGTGCGTTTTACATGACGCGCCACGCGGTGCCGATGCTTAAAGCGGCCGGCGGTGGTGCAATCATTAACGTGGCCTCGACCGCCGGCCTGATGGGTGTTCCGATGCGTTCGCCTTACGCTGCCAGCAAGTGGGGGCTGATCGGCCTGACCAAGACCTGGGCCATGGAACTTGGCCCTGAAAAGATCCGTGTAAATGCTGTTTGTCCGGGCTGTGTCAGTGGGCCGCGCATCGAGGGTGTCATCGACAGAGACGCGAAGAAGCGTGGCGTATCGCCCGAAGAAATTCGAAACATTTACCTTCGCCAGAGCTCCATGCGCAATTTTGTGTCGCCCGAAGAAATCGCGGACACGGTTCTGTTCCTGGCATCTGACAAAGCGTCACAAATCTCGGGACAGGCACTCGCGATAGATGGACACACCGAAACATTGGCGAACTGGCTCGACTGATGCGCGCCGCGTGGTTCGAAGCCTTTGGGCCCGCTGCCGACGTATTGCAGCTTGGAGATATCGATACGCCGTCGGCAGGCCCCGGCGAAGTGCTGGTTCGCCTGCACACAAGCGCTGTTAATCCATCCGACACCAAGAAGCGCAGCGGCTCATTTCCCAATTTGCTCGACGGCGGTCTCGTTATTCCAAACAGTGATGGCGCCGGAATTATCGAGGCAGTCGGCGATGACGTCGACGGTAGTCGTGTCGGCCAGCGTGTCTGGGTGTACCAGGCGCAATTTGCACGCCGTTTCGGTACCGCAGCCGACTACGTCGCAATTGACGGCGTGCGTGCGCCCGCACTTCCGGACAATGCCGGTTTCGAGGTAGGCGCCTGTCTCGGGATACCCGCGATGACGGCGCATCGCTGCGTGTTCTCGGACGGCGACGTCGCGGGACAAACGATCGTCGTAACCGGGGCCGCGGGACGCGTTGGCTACTACGCCACTCAATGGGCCAGCCAAGCCGGAGCAATCGTGATTGCCACTGCGAGCAACGATGAAGACAGCGCCGCATGCAAGACAGCGGGCGCAGAGCACGTCGTCAATCACCGCGGTGATACTTTCGCCGCAGATATACTGGCCGCCACTGGCGGTGATCGTGTCGATCGCGTCATCGACCTCGAATTCGGCGCCAATCTCGCAACCTCACTCGACGTGCTCAAGACCTCCGGCACGATCGTTACCTACGGTTCGACTATCGTTCCCGAACCAACGCTGCCGTTTTTCCAAATGATGTACCTGGATCTGAATGTTCAATTCGTTATCGTGTACGCGATGCCCGAGGCGGCGAAGCAACACGCGATTGCCGACATTGCCGTGGCACTTGAACATGACCGCCTTCGTCATCGAGTCGCGGCCAGAATGTCACTCGATGACGTTGCAAAGGCGAATGAACTGATAGAACAGGGTAATATTCGAGGCGCCGTCGTGCTAGACATCAACTAAGAGACCAGGGAAGGGCATATGGATCGCAGTAGAATCGATTGGCCGACCTTCGGTGCGTCGGTAGCATTTATCGTGGTTGTCTGTATTCCGCTCGCTTTCGCGCCCGATATTGCCGGCAAACGCCTGGAAATCATATACAACTATATTTCGAACGAGTTTGGTATTTTGTACCTGCTCGCAAGTGTCGGCGCCATTGGTTTTTTAGTCTGGCTCGCGTCCAGTCGTTTCGGCGGTATTCGGCTGGGCGATGACGAGATCGAATTTAGCCAGATGAGCTGGATTGCGATGTTGTTCTGCGCCGGCATTGGAGCCGGTCTCATGTACTGGTGCGTTATTGAGTGGAGTTACTATTACGACGCGCCCCCATTCGGGATCGAGTCGCGAAGCACTGAGGCCGCAGAGTGGGCGTCAACGTACGGCATGTATCATTGGGGATTCACGGCCTGGGCGTTTTATTGCCTTCCCGCATTGGCGATCGCCTATCCCTACTACAACCGAAAACTCGACATTCTGCGCTTCAGCGTAAGCTGCAACTGGCTTCTCAAGGGACGCGAACAGGGGCCGCTCGCCCGCATGATTGACTTCCTGTTTATGGTCGCGATGATTGCCGGCGCTGCGACCGGTTTGGGCTATTCGGCACCGATGATCGCTGCATTAGTCGCCTGGCTGGGTGATTTTGAAACGTCATACTCGCTCGAAGTCGGCGTCATGGCTTTTTGCGTGAGCCTGTTTGTGTTTAGTGTGTGGCTTGGTTTGCGAAAAGGCATCAAGCGGCTTAGCGATATCAACCTTTATCTCGCAATCGGCTTGTTGCTGTTTATTCTGTTCGCCGGGCCGACCGTATTCCTCGTCAAGACGAGCCTTAATGGGCTCGGACTTATGGCGCAGAATTTTGTGCGCATGAACTTCTGGACCGATCCGTTTACCGACTCAGGCTTTGTTGAGGGCTGGACGATTTTTTACTGGGCATGGTGGGTCGCATTTGCGCCCTACGTCGGGCTATTCATCACGCGCATTTCACGAGGCCGGACGATTCGGCAGGTCATCACCGGCATGCTTATTTATGGGTCACTCGGCTGTTGGGTGTTTTACATGATTATCGGCAACTTCAGCATGTATCTGCAGTTGACGGAGACTGTCGACATCGTGCAGGTAATCAACTCGGGCATCGACGGTGCAGGTGACTCTGCGATTGTCGCGACCCTCGAGTCACTGCCGCTTGCGCCAGTGGTCATTACAGTTTTCGCCATGGTGTCGACTATTTTCGCGGCGACGACTTACGACTCCGCCTCGTACACGTTGGCGTCGAGCGCGACACTGCATCTCCCCGCCGGTGAAGACCCAGACCGCTGGCACCGCGTCTTTTGGGCGTTCGCGCTCGCCATTATGCCGATGACATTGATGTACGTCGGCGGCGGCCTCCGAACAATGCAGGTCATGTTATTGATTGCATCGCTGCCAATACTGGTGGTTGGCGTCGCGATGTCGTATTCGCTCGTCAAGTCATTGCAGGCTGATCACCCCTCTTAGACCATGCGCAATTTCGTTGTCGTACTTGCTGTACTGACGTTTTCCGGCTGCGACCGCGCGCCCGCCGTTAATGTCGATGACGAGAATCTTGCAGGCATGTATGTCGAGGATGGCAAAGTCGCGGCTTTTCTTGGCGTGCCGTTCGCCGAACCACCCGTTGGCGACTTGCGCTGGCGTGCGCCGCAACCCCTGGTCACGAAAGTTGAGCACCGCGACGTCACAGAATTTGCGCCAGCTTGCATGCAAACCATGCGTATCCTCGACTGGTACCGCTGGATGGCCGAACAATTTGGTGATTCGGCGGACTATTACGACGACCTCGAAATCAGCGAAGATTGCCTGTATCTCAACATCTGGACGCCTACGTTAGCCACCGACGCGAAGTTGCCGGTCATGGTCTGGATACACGGCGGCAGCAACAAGAGTGGTTGGTCTTACGAGCGCAACTATTACGGCCATAAGCTAGCGCAGGAGGGCGTAATTGTGGTTTCTGTCGCGTATCGGCAGGGCCCGTTTGGTTTCCTGTCACACCCTGACCTTCCGAACGATGAGCCACGCGCCAATTTCGGCTACTGGGACCTGATTGCTTCCCTGCAATGGATACAACGAAACATAGAACAATTCGGCGGCGATCCAAGTCGCGTAATGCTGTTCGGTGAGTCTGCAGGCGCGGAGAACGTCCTGGTATTGATGTTCGCCGACGCCGCTAAGGACTTGTTTCATCGTGGCGTCATGCAGAGCAGTGCAGGATTCGGCCTTGTCCGGATGTCGACACTGGCGGACGAACAACTGCGTGGCCGCGAACTCGCGAATTTATTGGGCCTGCCCGAAGACAACAGCCTCGAGGCGTTACGGCAGGTCCCCGCCGACAAGCTGCTTGAAGTTTATGACCAGCTGTTTTCCAGCTACTACCACTCGCCCGCCATCGACGGTGAATTATTATTCGAATCGACCTGGGATAGCATTCACAACCAAGACTTTGGCGGTCGCCAGTTGATGATCGGCAGCAACTATCACGAGTGGTATGCCAAGGCGCCGGAAGATACGACTTGGGACGATGTATCTCGCAAGGCCGCAGAGCTCATTGAAGGGATCGATTACGAGAGTGCTATAGACATCGTTAGTGAGGAATCCGATCCGCGCCGGGCCATGGATCGATTGATTACCGCGGTTTCGATGCTGTGTGCTTCACAACATGTTGCGGCCACGATGACTGCGTCCGGCAGCGATGCCTGGATGTATCACTTCACTCGTATTCGCGAAGATGAATTCGGTGCCACGATCGGCGCGTATCATGGCGTCGAGTACCCCTATATATTCGCCACGCACGACTCGTATATGACGACCAATGCGACCGATCTTGCACTCGAGGACATCATGCAGAGTTACTGGGTGCAGTTCGCGGCGACAGGCGACCCGAATTCAGGCGAAACACCCGACTGGCCGCAATTCAAGGCGCCCGGCCCGCTCGTACAGAACCTCGGTGACGAGGTATTCACGAAACCCGCGCCGGAACCTGAGCTGTGTGCGTTGTTCGAATCGCGAAACACAGAGTAGATTGGCGAACCCGATCAGGCAATAACGGGGTTCGCAACGCCTGCCACAATTGCCCACATTCGCTTCACCGGCTGAACACTATCGACTGTTCTAATCCTCCTAGTAGAAGGGAGGATCGTCATGCAGTCACTCGTACCATGGCTACGCCAGTCCGCGTCGATCAGGGTTTTCACCATTGGCGCACTCATTCTCGTTCTGTTGATTCCACTTGCCATGATCAAGGGCGTTATTCACGAGCGTGACGACACCGGTCAGGCAGCCAAATTTGAGCTGATGCGTGTCTGGGGAGAGGCGCAGCTCGTCGCTGGACCCATCCTGGTATTGCCGTACAAGACGGTCGAGGTCACGAAGCATGGCAAAGTGTTCGAAGATCAATCGTATGTGGTTTTTCTCCCGAGTACATTGACTATTGAAGCTACAGTGAACTCCGAAATCCGATACCGAGGATTGCACAAGGTTCCTGTTTACTCATCCGAGGTGCGGTTCACTGGTACATTTGCGCCACCTGATCTCGACGGCCTTGGGATCGACGTTACCCGCATCGAGTCGCAAGGTGCTTATGTCGCACTGGGCGTAAGCGATGGTCGTGCGATTACGAAAACGCCTGCTCTTAACATTAACGGACACGCCGTTACGTTCATCCCCGCAGGTGAACAGATCAACAGCCTGCCGCCACAGATCGTTGCACCACTCGGCACGATTCTGGATAAAGAAGGCCAACAGGAAGAAATGCGATTCGAGGTCACGCTCAATATTAACGGCACCGATACTCTTCGTTTTCTTCCCCTTGGCGACACAACAAGAGCCTCGATGCGCTCCGCCTGGCAAAATCCCAGCTTTATTGGTAGCTATCTGCCCGAGCGTCGCGAGATTACTGCTGCAGGGTTCGAGGCGAACTGGAAGATCTCAAGCATAGGCAGGCCGTTGCCGTCACGATGGATCGCCGGGACACCGGCAGGGAAGTCCGCGGAAAGCTCGGCGTTTGGCGTTTCTTTATACATGCCGATCAGCGCCTATCGCCAGACGTTGCGTGCCACCAAGTATGCGGTGCTTTTTATTGGCCTGACCTTTATAGCCTACTTCCTGTTCGAGGTTGTCACCGATCTTCGCCTGCATCCGTTGCAATACCTGCTCGTTGGTTTCGCAAACTCCCTGTTTTACTTGCTACTGCTCTCGCTGGCCGAACACATTGGATTCGGTTGGTCTTACACAACCAGCGCCGCCGCATCGTGCGGTCTGATCGTCGGCTATAGCAATTCCATTCTGGGCAGTCGGCAACGAGCGACGATCATGGCAGTGATATTGATCCTGCTCTACAGCTTTCTCTACATGACGCTGAAAGCCGAAAGTTACGCTATGCTCGCCGGCGCCATCGGCCTTTGGATATCTTTGGCAATCATCATGTACCTTACGCGCCGCATCGACTGGTACGCCAAGTCAGACTCTAGTGGAAATCCTGGATGATGTGTCTATGCAAGTTTTCGCGCGACGTCGCCGACATTGATGTCACCCGACTGAACGACCTTCGCATTGATGCCGCGGAAATTTAGCTTCTTGCCGCGGCCAGAATTGACGAACACCGTTGCGTCCACGCCAAAACGAGCCGCAAATTTTTTGCAGCCGGTGTGCGGCGGTTCGGTGACCTCGATGATTGCGTCCCCCAGCGAAAGCTGTGTCCCAGGTGGCAGATTGTTATCGCTGAGATCCATGTCCAGATACAGCTGATCTCCCGCGAGTGACCAGCGATCCCGTGTCTGGGCGACGAGCCCGGTAACGCGCGCATTCATGATGGTGAGCTGCACATCGCGATCCGAGTGGCCACGCGTTGACCAGTTGTCGCCAACCAGTCCCTGCTCGATATCGAGGTGGCCTTCCGCGGGTGTCTCACGTTGATCAACCTCCGGCCGGGTGACAATTAGCATCAATTTACCCATGTCGCTCGGCGCTGTGAGAATGTGTTTGACGCCCTGTTCAAGCTTCTCGGCGCTTAGATGTTTATCACTAGTCATTGTCTCATTGTCTCATTGACGAATCAGCATTCTCGCAACCGCTGAGTGAGCTCGCGAAGCTCCTTGCGGTAGAACTCACCTTCCTCTGGCGTAATGTCGCGCTGCATCTGAGCATCGATATGATCAATTGAATCGCGGTACCACTTCTTACACTGTTCAACGAACTCATTGGTATCCGCTCGGCTGGCCTGCACCGCATTCGCTCGCGATCTGTCGATAGTCTCTGTCGGTGCCACTTGTGCGGCGGGGCTGTCCCTCTCTGCAGATTCTGTTCGCGTCCTCTCGGCGACGGGGCAGCCGCCGATGGTGGCTGTGTAGGTCAACGGCAACGATTCACAATTTAGAACGCCCAGAGATCGAGCCTGGCACTCGGCCTCTGTTAACGCTGCGATTTGCTCAACGGATACGTCGCCATTCGTGTAAAAATCGTAAACGTAATTGATGACACCACGCGTGCCTGTAGACAATACGTCAACACCACCGTAGAGACTGAACACCTCTGCTGAGCTGATGCCAACACGCATTCGCCTCGCGGTCGAGAGCGCGAAACCGTTCGCGTAACCGCAGGCCATTTTTGTTGATTGCGAGGAAAAGCCCGCCATATTGACGTTGGCGCTATTCTGGATATCGCACGGTGTCTGCGAATACATAATATTTCCATCCGCATCTGCGCACTTATGAACTTCAGCAATACCCTCGCCGGGAAATGCGAACGTGCAAAGTACGATTGCAACGTAGGTTTTTTTCATCTGCGTACCTGTCACCTTCCGCTTTTTTGTATCGCACCGAATCTACCCACATAATAGCAGAATGCACTTTTTAGACCTTGGGCGGCGGTTCAGTATATGAGTGAATTTGAGTATCTCGCTGTATTTGTCTCGATAATTTTCGGTATTAGCGTGACGCACATCCTTGCAGGTGTGATCCGCTCCATCTATCGAGGTCGAACCAACGAAACACGCCTCGTACTGACGGCGTTCTTTTTTCTTGTCCTTATCCTCGATTGGTGGACAGGATTTTATTGGGAGCAACAGGAAGTTTGGAGTTTCGACCTGTTTATCGTAATTGTGATGTGGGCCGTGGCCCATTATCTCGGCGCGATAACACTTTACCCGCCGCAAGCGGCGAGCGTTGAGCAATCTATCGAGTATCGGCGCAATTGGTTTCTATGGGCGTTTATCGGTGTCGCCTTGATGGACATTTTGCAGACCGCGGCACGCGGAGATCTTTTCACGCCGTGGTTCTACCTGCCGTTTGTCTCACATTACGTCGTCGTCTGTTTGCTCGCGATTTTCATAAACAAGCCGGGTTTTCACCGCTGGATGGCTTGGTATCTGTTCCTTTCGACTGTTATTTGGTCCTTCGCCGTCCGACGTTTCTTGATTTGACACCTGGCACCTTAAAATGATCGACAAAGACATCTTATATACGCTGGCCGAGCTTGCCTTTGCGCTCGCGGGTTTCTCCGCCATTATCGGAGTGCTAAGCAGCCGCAGGGACCCCACTGATCGTCAAGTGAATGCGCTCCGCCTCCAGGTCATGCTGGAAACCTGCTTTATGGTCGCGGCAACGGCGCTCGTCCCCATATTGCTCAGTCACTTCGGTGTCGACTCCGCTGTGATATGGCGCATCGCAAGTGCAATTTTCTTGTGCATCGCAATCCCGTTCGAATTTATCGCTCGAAATCGTACGAGAGACATGCCCAACCTTACCCTGACAAAGATAAACGTTAACACTATCAATTGGAGCTTATCGATTAGTGCGGATCTGATTCTGGTGGCCGTATTGCTTGGCGTGGTCGGCACAAAATCGGAGGCGCTTTATCTTGTTGCCCTGTTTGTTCAACTGGCTCTCGCAGGAAATCTATTCGTCCAATTCGCAGGTGAGACATTCACGCGCTCAGACCAGAACTGACGCCGCTCGGGGATCCTTCACGAAGCTTGCACGGGACAACGATCACACCGTAAGCTGGTCGGCATCAATACTTAGTTGTTTGCGCAACAATGGAGACAATTACCGATGGAATCTAGTCTTAGCACGCTCGCCATATTGGCTGAAGTGACGACTGGATTTGTCGCTTTTTCCGCTATCGTCGCCTCTCTGAGAGTGAGCTTTGGTCAAAAACTTACGCCGTTTCAGAGACTTCTCGTTCAGTTTTTCACCGTGAGCGGAATGCTCACAGTTAGCGTCCTGCTGCTTCCCCTTGTGCTGGCCGAGTATTGGCAGGATGAATATACCGTGGCGCGATACTCAACTTTCTACACCCTTGCCGTATCAGGCTCTTACCTTGTGTACTACCTTCGACAAAGGAGCCGCGTTAATGCTAAGACACCGTTGGCCAGCCTGATCGTAATGATTGGGTATGCAATCTTGCTGCCCGTGCTCGCGATTTCTGGGACAGGGGTTTATTGGGAGCCGACGTTGGCGATCATTGCATCCGTTGGCTTTTGGGGCCTTTTCAGCAGCGTGGTTATTTTCGTTTCTTTTCTCGCGGAGTTCGTTAATCCCGAGGAAGAAACAGAAGCATGATCGAGTATTGAGTTGTTTTATGACTGACACCTCTCGGCAGTCCGTCACGATTCGAGAGGTGATGCCGGATGAGGCCGCGATCTTGTCCTCCCTTGCCCTGCGCTCAAAAGCACATTGGGGTTACTCTGCGGAATTTATTCGATCCTGCGAGGATGAACTAACGTTTCTACCTGACCAGATCGCGAGCGACAACTTCGACTTTGTCGTCGCAGAAAGCCGGTCGGCGATAATTGGTTTCTACGCAATCAACAACCTGTCGAACGATTTGTTCGAACTGTATGCTTTGTTTGTCGAGCCACCGCACATCGGATCAGGCGTCGGGCGCCAGCTCATAGACCACGCAATTCAATCCGTGAAAAACAATGGGGGGCAAGCCCTGCAAATACAAGGCGACCCCCACGCAGAAAAATTCTACTTGGCGGCGGGTGCCGAATTCATCGGTACGCGCGAATCCGGGAGTGTTCGAGGGCGGTTTTTGCCGCTGTTCGAGATCAAAATCCGATAAAGTGAGTGCATGCATCGAAGAACTTTTTTGCAGGGTTCAACCGCGGCGGCCGTTCTTTTAGGCTGCGGTCAATCCTATTCGAGTGAACGCGCAAGCGCCCTAACGGCCAACTCTACCGAACGACTCGACCGGTTTATCGAAAAAGAGATGGCTGCACGGCACATACCCGGCCTGTCCGCATGTCTTATTCATGACGATGCCATTGTGTGGCAAAAGAGTTATGGCTTTGCCGATCTCGGAAACAACACTCCGATGACCGCGGATCACCTTCTGAACATCGCCTCCATCTCCAAAACATTCACAATGGTTGCCGTCATGCAGCAGGTGGAGGCGGAATTGATCTCCCTGGACGCAGACGTGAACGACTACCTGCCGTTTTCATTGCAGCATCCGCAATTTCCCGGCCGGCCTATAACTACAAGAATGCTGTTGCAGCATCGGTCGACACTGCGTGATGGAGATGCATACCCCCTCCACTATGCCTGCGGCGATCCGCGCATGTCTCTGGGCGTGTGGATCCGGAGGTTGTTCGAGGCCGGCGGCGATTTTTATGATCCGGACAAAAATTTCGCGCCCTGGGTACCCGGTGATGCGTACGAATATTCGAACACGGCGTATGGCCTGCTTGGGTACCTCGTCGAGATCACATCGGGCATGGAGTTCTCGCAGTATTGCCAGCGATACATCTTCAAACCACTCGGAATGAATCACACCAGTTGGATGCTCGCGGATCTTGATGTGTCGCAGCACGCCGTTCCCTATACGTGGGTCGCGGATACGACAGCGCGGGGCCCGTCCTGGGGCGGCACCCCGTTAGGCGTTATCCGTCCCAACGGGGCAACCTTGGGTGAAGCATTAGACGACGGCTACCAGGAAAACTGTCCATATAGCCATCCGAATTACACCGACGGCTTTCTTCGTACCTCCGTCAACGAGTTGTCGATCTGGGCGCGCTTGTGGATGGACGATGGCAGCGTCGACGGAGCCAGGCTACTTTCCGCCGATACAGTACGGCAGGTCTACGAGGGCACGAGAATGACAAATGGCGACACTGAATTTCTGCAGGGGCTAACCTGGCACTCCGGGCACGAGTTGGACGGGCATCGGCTCTGGGGGCACGGGGGCGGTGACCCGGGCGTCGATACGGACCTCCTGATGCTGCGCGAAAAGCGTCTCGCTGCTATTGTGTTCGCGAACACTAATGGTGTGACGACACAGGATTTTACGGTCGAGATATTGCGCGAAGCTCTCACAGAATGGAGTGATTTTTAGGACATGGCTTTTGATCTGGATCATTTCATCTCGGACTGTGCCAGCGCCCTTGCCGAGCACGCCCCGACAAAACCTGTTCGTGACATTGTCGCACGTGCCGTGTCGGACCCCAAAGCCTTGCAGAAGACTCTCGGCATTCCGACACGGGGACAGGTTGAACGACTGCATGTCTCGGATGATCTCACGGTAATCAACGTAATCTGGGCCCCTGGCATGACGATCATGCCGCACAACCATCGTATGTGGGCCGTCATCGGCGTCTACGGCGGGCGCGAGGACAATATTTTCTGGCGCCGCTGCGATGACGACCCTAACGGGCTAATCGAGGCGGCGGGCGCGAAGTCTTTGGGCCCTGGTGACGTTCGCCCACTTGGAGAAGAGATTATTCACTCGGTGACGAATCCAACATCGCAATTCACGGGGGCTATTCACGTTTATGGCGGAGACTTTTTCAGAACCGAGCGCAGTGAATGGGACCCGGCCACGTTGCACGAATATCCGTACGACATCGACAAGA
>Ga0255047_10000559_pt1 | contig 30435 bp, 49 predicted proteins | sample JV7_2_1_MG_FD_183640 | JGI IMG/M metagenome (GOLD analysis project Ga0255047, IMG submission 183640) | Seawater microbial communities from Jervis Inlet, British Columbia, Canada - JV7_2_1 | ecosystem: Environmental > Aquatic > Marine > Inlet | place: Canada: British Columbia | collected 2016-10-06
CCGGCCAAGGCCGCGCTTAAACGCACATAAGTTGAATCTGTTGCCGACACCGCCGCCACTGTATTCCATTGTAAGTCATTAGTGCTCTTGTCGCTTACGGCTTTGTCAAGCTCTATTCCAATCGTATCCCCAGCAGTCATACTGGAAGCCGATCCAACCGTAATGGCCGTGGTAGCCGAAGCTGCATTTACAGTAACAGTGGTATCCACAAAATCATCTAAGGTGGCATGATCACCGGAGGTGGCGTGAAGTTGGTATCTTTGACGATTTTTTACCGGGAATATAACGCCCTCTTCTTCATGGAATAAATGTTTCCCCTGGGCATTCCACTCTTTAACCATAATGTTTAAAGTGTTTGCGCTCATGGTTAAATCGTTAGGATCTATTGGCTCTCCAGACTCAAACGCTCCAATTAAAATTAAAGCTTCGGTTATAATCTGATCTCTATTAAGAGAAAAATCAGCAACCGCCGCACTGCCGGCCGACGCCTTACTCCCGGTTCCTGAGCCTGATTGAGCCATTATGTCACCGTTTCCGCGTCGGGATCATTGAAATTGTATCCCTTAAGTTTTCGCCAAAAATAGTATGTCCCAACATCTAAAAAGAAAGTTGCCTTTCCGAAATCATCTGTTATCAGTGGCCCACCTACAATGCCAATTCCAGGATCAGTAGCATCCGTAGTTACATGCACCTTTACCCCGCCAATCGTTGCCCCGGTATCGTCATCTGTAACTGTATATTCAAAGGCGGATGAAGCTGAGCCAGCGCCCCATGTAGCGTCCCCCCTGTCCCGTATGGCAGCTAAAGAATCATCAGCAGACGTGAAACCAAGACTTACGCCCTGAATATCACTAAGCTCTCTTAATATAATATCTTGATTTGCTTTTGTTGCATCACCACCAGCGGCCACGGTAACCTTTTCTGCCGCCGCAGTTGAAAAGGCATCGGCGTCAATTGAACTTGTACCCATAACATCGGCAGTAATTGAACTAGTACCAAAGACATTCTCAGTTATAGCTGAAGTACCTAAAACGTTCTCTGTTACAGCCGATGTGCCCATTACATTAGAAGTAATTGAACTAGTCCCAAATACATTTTCAGTTATAGCTGAAGTCCCTAACTGATCTTCAGTAATAGCCGAAGTCCCAATAGCGTCAGAATCAATTGAACCAGTTGAGAAGGTCATTACATTAACGCCACTTAGGGACGCACTGGTAATTGAAGCTAAAGAGCCCGTGGCGGATGAAAAGCTAAATGACACACCCTTGATGTCCGTTAAATGGGTAAGCATGGTGTTTTGATTGGCCAACGAAGCATCTCCCCCGCTAATCGTTGAAGTAACCTTATTTGCGGCGGCTGTAGAAAATTCATCAGCGCCAATAGCACTTGTTCCCATAACATCAGCAGTAATAGACGAAGTACCAAAAACATTCTCTGTTATGGCAGACGTACCAAGTACAGTTTCCGTAATTGCGGATGTACCCATTACGTCAGACGTAATTGCTCCCGTACCTAATACATTTTCCGTTATGGCCGAAGTACCTAAAACGTTCTCTGTTACAGCCGATGTGCCCATTACATTAGAAGTAATTGCCGAGGTGGCAAACTTGGCTTCCGTGAAAGCTGAGGTGCCTATGTTATCTGCCGTAAGCGCCGAGGTGCCCATTACATCGTTGGTGATTGCTGACGTACCCATGACATCAGAAGTAATAGAGCTTGTGCCGAGTATGTTTTCTGTGATCGCGGAAGTCGCAAATTTAGCCTCTGTAAAAGCAGACGTGCCCAATGTATCAGCCGTAATGGCAGAGCTTCCCATTACGTTGTTTGTAACGGCAGATGTACCCATTACGTTCTCACTAATAGCACTGGTACCCATGACATTCTCAGTTAAAGCAGACGTACCCATGACGTTTTCTGTAACTGAGCTTGTTCCCATCACATCGGCAGTAATGGCCGATGTTCCTAATTGAGTCTCATTAATTGCACTTGTACCGAAGGCGGCAGAAGTAAAGGCCGCGGGGAACCTATAGTGCATGGCCCCGGAATTAGTACCGTAGGTTTCAACAACAAAAGCATCATCCATCCAAGCCTTAGTGCCGGATTGATCTACAACACTAACAACAAGTTCCCGTCCCTCAAGCTCAGACGCCTCAACCTCAAGTCTAAAAGCATAGCCACCGCCAGATACGCTAGAAAAAGAATTGGATGTCTTCGACCAGGCCGCACCGTTAAGAGATTTAACGGTGTCACTAGCGGCATGCGTGGCCGTTGTATTGGCCGTAGTTCCTCCAGGTTGATATAAATCAAAACTCAACGTAGAAGAAGTTCCGTATTCTCGTAAAAACTTTTGAGGCATTATAAAAAGTATCCATTGTCCATTCTCCGCCTTCTTGCTACAAATACTGTATCAGTAACGACGGCTGGAGCAAAATAACTCGTTAATTCAGAAAAAGGACCTTTAACTAGAAAATATCTATTTAAATACATTTTAAACACCTCATCTGCGGTTAAAGCCCTGTCCCAAATCAAAATATGATCAATTAAACCCTCTAAATTTCTTGCATTATCAGAAGTTCTACCCCCCAAATGCAAAGAATCGAATGCTGTTTTTGTAAATGTAGTGTCTGGTGTACCGGTTGATCTTCCGTTCAAATACAATGTTGTCGTACTTGAACTAACCGTAAATCCAACCTGAAACCAATCACCGCCAGCCACGGGACTTGAGGCCGCCGTGACAGTCCCATTACTTGTAATCGTAATATTTAAATCATTGACCCCATTAAACCATAGAATGTGCTGTGAAATGCCCGCAAGCTCTAAATTAGCTATATATTCCCTAACACCAGACCCACTCCCCCTTTTTACCCATGCTACAATAGACAATTCATCCAAATTTGGGAAAAACGAAACATCTATTCTATCGTTAGACCCGTCAAAGCTCACTACAGACCCATTTGGACCAGCAGCCCAAGACGGAGAATTAATAAAAGAACCCGATAAATTATTATTTGTTAAATCAAATACATCCCCGCTTCCCTCATTCATTAAATAATAAGCAACCAGGCCTGGAGAAATAGAATTGCTCCAATCTACTCGCTTACCAATCCAAGGTTTTTGAGCCCCCCAAAACATTAAACCCCCGTATTAAGAGTATAAGCGCCAAAAGTATAAACGTCTGGACCATCCGTGTCATAATCAGCGTTATATAAGATTCTTGCTCGGCTCCATGCCCGAACATCAAACTGAAGCGACCATTGAGAAACAACCTCATTGCGGGCATCATCAATATCCAACAAAGTAGAGTTGGCGGCAGATTGATTATTGGCAAAACCTTCAATAAAAGTAACAGTATCTCCAGCATCACCGCTATTTGAAGTCTGCCAAACCACCTCAGAATCACTCACCGTTCCAGCGTTCAAGATAAATTTAAACTTACCATCATTGTCATAATTGGCAGTCACAGGATTCGTTATATTGGCAGTAGTAACCGCCGCCGCTGCGTTATTATTAAAAGCAATTGGGGTAAGAGGCGTCCCAGACGGGCCAACCAGCCTTGCTTCAGGTGTCCAATCGTCTGTAGCTGGCGAATCTTCCCCTGTCGATTGAATAATAATTTCGGGCTGCCCAGTACTAGCAACAGCCTCGCCAAGAGCTGCCTTGATATATAGTTTTATTGAATAAGCAGTACTGACATCCAATTCCGCCCCTAAGCGTCTACCAGTGTTAGCTATTAATGCCCAATCATCCAATGTTGTTTGTGAACCTTTTGCAAGAGCCATTATCCCACCAAATTTCCATTCAACCACACTACAGCTGAATCAAGTTGAGTTGCACCAAGTATTTCCTGCTGAGATTTATAAGCGTCTATAACAGATTGCATATCATCCCGAACAGCCTTAACCCGTTCCTCCGGGTCTTGCCCTGTACGATATTTCACCATAAAATCCCGATCAAGTACTACTGTAGAATTATCAATAGCAACAAGATTTAAAGCGATATACCAAAGCTTATCTGATCCAGACACCAACTTTTTAGTTACTGTAATTTGAAGAGCCATTACAAATCACTCGCCTTAACTTCGTTGTCAGAATCGAGAAAATTATCAATCTGTTCGGGCCATGGATCATTCACATATTGAATATCCGGATCTCGAGGCCGAATAAACTCCTGCGGGTGCCTGCGCTCCCAATCCTTAAGTTGAACACGGAAGCCGTCCCAGCGCATACGAGTCTGACTGGCCTTCAACTTCCGACCAGAGGAAGCGCAGATCACATTGTAGTCGCCCTTTTTATAGTAATTTTTACGCATTAGCCCTTTGTCCTAAAAGCGGTGTCGGAGGTGTAGTCCTTCATCATGTCAAGAACTACCGTATAGCCAGATCCTTGAGCAAGAGAAGTTGACCCCGTTACGCCAGTAGTAAAGTCTGTTGTAAATTCAATGTCCGGCGCTATCCCGGAAGTGGCCGCAGTCGGGAACGGCATCCCCCCAAACCTACGGAAATTCAGGGTATCATGCCCGTTTAAATAGGCTATTTTATTGATATTGCTACCACTATGAGCCCAATTGACACTTACGTTCATTGTCCCCACGGTGTCGTATTTAATTTCCATTATGCGAACACGATCACAACTTTGCGCTGATACGTCAACTTTGGTTACAGAGCTTTCACCCGTCCCATCGGACTGATTTACAAACTTCATAACCAAGTTCTTCGGACCATTAACAATGGTACTGGTAGTTACTGCGTCAGCCATTTTTAACCTCTTTCTTGATTAACCGCCAATCCGTTATCAGAAACATCGGACGGAGATCGTACATTGGATCCCCAGACTTTAATTTCTTTCCCGGTTTGGTCCTTTCGAGTGTGTTGTTCGGGCCAGATGGCCACATGAGTGACATGGCCTATATGCACATCAAGATCAATATACATTTTAAATCCATATTCTCGGGCCACCTCGCAAAACCATAAATCATATCCACCAACTTCAGGATGAGTTCTCCCTGTAACAAACCAAGGCTCGGGGATTGCCTCAAAGACTTTCCGTCTGATAAGCATCCCGGCGTTTCCAAAGGTCAAATGAGTAGCATCAAACAGGCCCTCCCTCTGCTCTCCGAAAACCTCCCATCCTTGCCGCTGGTAGCCATTTGCTTCAGATTCGTGAACTACGGGTTCAAACGGGAAAGAACGCCGGCAACAAAGGGGGGCTATGATATCCACATCCCTCTCAATTAGCCTAGCAAGACAATCGGGGGCAAATGTATGATCATCCCCCAATATCCATACCCATTCTAGCTGTTCGGTCTTAAGCAGTTCACGAACCATATTATTAAAGTTAAGGGCTATGTTCACCCCTGTTTTCCATATTTGAGATGAGTTTGGCGGCGCAACCAACTGCGATACACAAAAATCAAATTCTCTGTACCGGCCCGTAAAGGCCGCCGCTATTCCAATAATTCCTCCGGGCATTTCTTCTGTTTTCTTCCTCAATTCCTCGATGTTCATAACTCTTCCTTTTTGTTAGGGGTTTACGACATTGTGCTACCGTCTCCGGGCATTACTAAGCCATCTGGCCCAAGAGGACGCCACCACATATGAAAGACCATTGTTCCACTGGCAAATGCGGATGAACCAATCGTGTAACCAATATCATCATCCACAATCATTTTATCCAGAAGTGAACTCTCGTCAAATGGACGCTTATTTGTAGCCGATGTAGTAGAAAGCCACAAATCAGAGGCATCGTAAATCCCAACAGAACCAGATGAAAACACAGTGGTATTGAGAAAGGCCGAGTTCGCGTTCCTTGTTCCGAGCACAGCGTTAGCCGCTGTATTCTGAGCCCCACCAATGGCTACAGTGACCTCCGGAAGCATTTTAATATGAACCGGGCCAGTGACAACCGCTACGGTGTGTGAGGTAGTAGCGTTCCACGTGGAACTATCGGCGGTGAAAAAGTTGGCCTCAACCCGAAGATATTCCATATCCCGATTTTGCATGAATTTATAATCAGGAGTTACAGCCCCAGTAGTCTCAACCGGGCCAGTGCTGAATGTGCCCGTCACACTGATATTATCCAGCGACACGTCTTCAGCGCCGGTAACCTGAATAGCCGAAACCCGAGCCGTATTAACGGTATTATCCAGATACTTCCATCCACTGATTCTCATTCGATCAGCATTGGAATCAGCTACAATCTGTCTCTGGGTGGACGAGCTTGCACCGTCTCGCCATTCCCCGCCGATAATAGCAAAGTCTGCGGAGTTAACGTCAATCGGGGTAAGCAAGTTATCTATGGTTGTTTTAAAAAGCGGGTTAACCATGGTGATGTTAGCCGCATTTATATTCATATCGGCGTCATTGGTAGTTCCGAAGGTGATGGCGGCTCTTTCCTCGCCGCTCCCAAGGAATACCAAAGTAATACCAGATATGTCCATCGTAAGGTCGGCGGCGGCGTCAACAGTCTCGTTGTGCCCGGCAGCCACAAATACAATGTCACCCCGGCCATTAGTCAGTAATCCGCTATTCATGGCCGTTTCAATCTGATCCCACGGCCTATTTTTTGTTCCTTTATTCCCGCTATTACCCGCATTGGAATCCACCCAGAACTGGTTATTACTACCAGAAATGGTGATGGGCACATTCTCTATGCTCACGCCCTCGGGAAACCCATTCGGATATGCGGAAACGTGTTGTTTTCTCGGCATTTTATCCTCCCATGAACCCCTATGGGGTCTTCTTAAGAAATATCATGGTTTGTACTGGAGGGGAATTTCACCCCTCCGTTATTAGGTTAATTATTTCAATAAGTTATCAACTTCCCGCCGTCCCGTAAATCCCTCGAGGGTCGGTCCAGCCAAACACATACCTTTCGGTAGCCTTGTATTTGGCGTTCTCGGTATCGAAGTCATTATCTTCCGTGAATTGAGTCTCTCTGCGCTGAAAGGCTTTCATGCCGTCCGGGCAATTGGTTCTAAGAAACCAGGCGTCTGTATCAGTGAAGTAATGATTTACGATAGCTCCACCAGGAACCATAGGCGAATTACGCACAGCGTTTGTTGCGTTGTTAGCCGTATCGTTCTGGAGTACCGACTCCAAAACCCTGATAGCCTCATAATAAAGCTGTCTGGGAATATGAAGGCTCTGGGCCATGAGGCTGATTTTTAAGCCTCGATCATCAGTGGCACCCATGATCTGAATGGTCAGATCTTCCAAGGCCGCCTCTGAAAAGTCTGCATTAGGATTAAGTTGATTCGACCATGCACCGGCCCTAGACGTATGCGCAGTAGAAATAAGCGGCTGTCCGTCGCCAGGGTCCATGGTAAAGTTAGTATTGAAAGCTCTGTTATATACGTTGGCCCCCACGTTTTCCTTGGTTTGACGAATGGAAAAAGCAAGGCTTTTGGTGCGGCTTTTAGCCACTTTCATGTATAAATTATCTTCAATTTCTTCTCGGGTCACAATGAATCCAAGCCCGTATACGATGTTTGTATAACGAGATACGATTCCTTGAGTGACATCATCATACTGAATGCCGCCGCCCTCAGTTTTCACCGGAGCAAGGCCGAATCCTGTATTCTGAACGTCCTCTTCATAGTTTTGATTAGAGCTATTAAACTCAAACAAATCCCGACATTCTTCGGGATGTTCCTTGTAGTACGCCCCCCACCAAGCATTAATTCCGGGCCATAATGCTTTTGGGAGAGTACCAGTATTAATAATACCAGGCATTTACCCTCTCCTTTCTTATGTACCCGTCGTTACTTGCTTGCCCTGGTGCATATTGATGGATACCAAGCATTTAGCGTTTGTTCCGGTGTTGGCGTCTTCTCTTTCAACCAGCCTTTCAAGCTTAAGTTGATAGAAGGCGCTTGTAGCACCAGAAGTGGTATCCAACTCATAACCAGAAAGTCCCGTGGCGGAACTACCAGCAGTCGCGGATGTAAGGTTAAAGTTTAGTCCAACATTGGCCGGCAAAACCACGCCGTTGGACTGAATTTCAAACAAAATGTTCGGGTCTGTAGTTATAAGGGCTCTGCGTAACGTAGAAGCCCTTCGATGTTTAATTGTCAAATTATCAGGGTCGGCCCTAAGGCCTATTAGTACGCCATATATTGTATTTGCTATGCCGCCAACACCACCGGTAGTTACTTGGCCTACAGTGGCCCGATGCCCAAAAGTACTGGCCGAACCAGCCAGCCTGACAGGATCACCGGCGAAATAAGCGTTCGTTTCCGCAGCAGCAAATTCAACCTCAATAGCCGCTCCATTATAGGGGCTGCCATCGCGGTACATAACAGGTCTAAGACCGAAAGGGGTATCAATATTTCCGGCCATTTAAAGTCTCCTTATCGAGTTCCGTGTTCTATTTTTATGCCACCAGTGGGGACATATCTCCCCTGGGTACCAGGTTCAGTACCATCGGGAGCCCCTCGCTTGATGGCCGCTTCAGTCATATCGTTAATTTCCTGCTTTTTGAGCTGATCTTCCTCATACCAGTCTTTCTCGATCTCCATCAAATAAGCCTTCATGGGCTCACCTGACTTCTGAGTACCGACAAAGCGGCTAATTCTACTTCCTCCGACCTCAGTAGTTTCCTTCTCATCACCATAGGTCATGCCCATGGCGTTTAGAGCTTCATCATCCTCGACAAAGGTATATCCACCCCTTGTGGCGTCTGCCAGCCGGCCAGGGGAGTCATTTACCCATCTCCTGACCTTGTTGGCTGGACCATCCGGGGCACTAAGCCTCCGCCGATTAGCTCCGAGTGGAATCCTCTCGGCTCTATCTGCCTCATTCCTCGATGCGGTTACATTACTCATGTCCTGGCCACCCTTATGTTCAGGGCAATATAATTGCATGTGATGCGTAGCCTCAAACTCCACCCCACACTTTTTACAGTTTCTTACGTCCATTTTAAGCCTCCATGTCCTTGGCGGACCAATCAAAACTCTTTACATAATCCTCTTTGGTTATAAGCGGCTTCCCGTCAGGTAGCGTCTGATCGGCCAGCTCATCAAAACCATCTTTTGCCCATTGAGGCAAATTCTTAAAAGACTTCTTATTTCCCTTGGGCGGAGGCGGGTCAGCCCCACCACGCTCGACATTAAGCTCGTCAGATCCCGGCACCAATTTTTTTCCTTTCACGAATCTTTCCGGGAGTTCAGACTGAACCCGCGCGGTAACATCCTCATAAAATTTAAGAGTATTAGGGTTTTGGCCCTGATTAGCCATTTCAACCGCAATGCTATTAGCCACGTCCCTGGCAACACGATCAGAGTAATACCAGCCGTTTTCCGGCTTCGCAATCCATTGGTCAAAATGAGGGTTATTGCCCTGAGGCGGGGCCGAAGTCACGTCCGGAACTTCGGCGGCTTTATCAAGCGCCTTTAAGTCCTCTCCCAGAGATTCAACCTTATCGGTGTCCCCGTCTTCCCCGGCCTTCTTCATGCCCTCGATTATTTCATTTCGGCCCCGGTCATAAGCCTTTTTCCCGATACTGAGAATTGCGGCCTGAGTTTTTTGAGCATTATCGGATATTGTGGTTTCAAGGCCCGAAATTGTTGTTTTATATCCTTCCATGTCACCCTGAAGTTTTCCCATCCGTTCTTGAAGGATCGGAAGCATGTTTTTACCCCGGTCCAGAAATTCATTAGCAGGACGCCATTTTTCCGGATCACCCCGAAATTCGTCTTGAGGCACCCAACCCATTCCGCGAGCTTCTTGCTCTACTTTTTCATTATTTTCGGTCATTAGCTTCCTCCGTAATTATCCCTGCGATTTCCTTATCATTAACAAACCGATAATCCTTCCCATCTTTGCCTTCATGAACAAAACCGGCATATCTGGCAATAAGCACCTTGTCGCCAACTTCAGGGGCATCAAACCACCTCTCCCCCCGTTCTGTAAAAGCCGAATTGCCCATGGCCATCAAAGTACATTTAACCTGGCCAGCCTGTTCCTTAAATACCCGGTCTTCAGGCTGTATGATTAAGTTGTTTTTCCCAACTGTCTTTTTTACCTTATCGGGAAGCAGCAGCACCTTAAATTCAATGGGCTGAAGCCCTGATTCATTCACTAAAGTAGTCATTTATATCTTTCTCCGTAAATTGAATTATCTCGTCTAAAAGTTGCCTTTTGGCCTTACTCTCAAGGGCATATCCAGCAAAAGCCATCATGCCTTCCCTACTTGCAATAACCGCGTTTGACGCCATTACTAACTCTTTTTCCAAATCACCATACTCTTTCTTAAGCCGTTCAAAAAATGCCTCGGTTGTACGGTTGCCCTTCCATTCTTCCCAATCTTCCTCACTTACTTGCCTCGGTCTTGCCATTGCTTCCTCCGGATTGCTCTGCCTTTAATTTTTCTACCTGAGCCTTGTACGCATCAATTTGTATTCCTGCCTCTTTTGCCTCAGCATTAGCCATGGATTCAATAGCGTCAGCCTCGGTTTTCATGCCTTTAAGGCGTAACTCCGCTATTTTAATCATAAATTCTTGCTGAGTCTTTTGTACCTCTAACTGTAATTTTTGCATTTCAAGCATTAATTCCGGGGGTGGTCCTTGTTCCGGAACTTGCATTAATTCCTCAATATTGGGCTGGTCAACAGCCTCAAAATACCTACGCCTAATTACAACCTGATTAACCAGCGGATCACCGGAAAACTGTAATAAATCCTGAGCCTTAAGCATTTTCTGAGTTTCAGAGATTATTGTCGGATCGGATACAGGTTGAACATCGGTTACATCCTTACTATAATCAATGGCCTTAATTGCCTCTGGGTCATCAAGGACGGCCATGTATTCTTCTTGAGTGAGATGTTTACGATTAAGCCGAATTATCTTTTCAACTTCTTCTTTCAGGCTCCTATGTATCCGTTGATAAATGCCCGTAAAAAGTTTCATGCCCTGTTCTATGGCCGCCAGGGTAGTAGTAGCCGGCACATCTCCAGCCGGTATATCGCCCATCAGAATATCTTTCACAGAAGAAATGTCCCGGCCGGCATCTATCAAAAAGGTCAACAAATTGAATAATGTAGCATTTGCACCAGGAGCGGGGATGGGAAAAAACATTTGATTAACGTTATCGGCCATTACACCCTCAACCGGCTGCCATTCGCCCACCCTGAATTTTATAGGACCACTTCTTTTCCTAAGACCCTTCACGAACCCGCCGCCAGCATTAGCCAGTGTCCCGGCATCAAACATTTGATTAATGCTTGTATTAATGGATTCATTAATGGGCTCGAGCAGCCTTCCAAGGCCAAGCTCGTAGAAGTTATTATCAGGGGCAGGGAGAAGAGTATATTTAGTATAATACTGATATGCTTCGACTTTCATCAATTCCATCTGTTTGAAATGGACCTCAGGATTAAACCCCTCCCCTAGCTGGGCCAGCAAATCGTCAAGTTCAAAAATTTGGTCCCTGAATTTGACAGCAATATCCTCTAAATCATAGCCAGCCACAATCCGGACAACGGCTCGGGTGCCGGCATGAATAGTAACTATATATGGTTCCGGATATTCATCTTCATCCAAGTCAAACCGCCAATGCTGCTCGAGAAAAAGAACCGTGCCTTGAGGATCATACATTTCCTCATTAACTTCATCCCCATCCATTTCCATTTCCGGTTCTGTAGTTTGAGATTCCTTGTCCCAATCAATATCCACTGAATCCAGAAAAACGCCGGAGTTTTGACGCTCTAATATCTCGTTTGGATATAAAAATACATGCTCTGTCTTCCGAGCCCTCTTCAGACTTTTGGCTTTGATGTTTACTACTAAGTTGGCCGCACTTACAGCATCGCTTCTAACAATCCTATCCGTAAAGTCAAAATACGTCTTTTTAAAATCCGTACCAATAATAGGCAGTCGGATGAGAAGCTTGTCCATGCAATCGGCCCACTCATCCTGTTCTTCCAGGAGTTGATAATTTAAGTGAGCGCTTCGCCTGTCGGCCTTCTTCATTTTTTTGCCATCAGGATCCGCGCCGGTAACCTTGGATTTAACCACCTTTTTACCAGGGATAATGGCTGATCCGGCCCGGGCATTAAATTGAATAGCCGCGGTAGTAATCAGCGGAAATTTGACATTTGAAGCATTTTCCCAAGGAACCGTCTTTTTCTCCGGGAATTGAGTCATGAGCTTCATGGCATTAGCCATCTGCTCTTCCCAATGAGACCGGCTTTCCTTGTCTATTTCATATAGCTCAAAAACCTCTTTGCCGAGCATTTCAAGGCTATCTTCATCCATATCAGCGGCAAGGTTGATTTTCTCAGTATTGGCTATTAATTTTTCTATATCTGCTTTAGGCATTATCCCCTACAGTCCTTTCAAAATGTTGAGATTTTTCATTACATAACATCCAAAGGATTTCTTTTTCTAGCCCCACGGGGATTGGGAATTTTTCCTTAGCATGAATAATATTTTCCCTTAAAATATCACGAGCGCTTTCAGGATCATAGTCATCAAAGATTTCAAACTGAGACTTCATGCCATCATAAGACTTCCCATTATCATATCTTTGCCAATGTAATTGATAAATCACATCAATACCCCGTAACGGCACTTCTGCCGGCTTCTGCTTGAGGAAATTCCGCATTCTGATAATACTCTTCAGGATACCATTCAGTATCAAGAAGCATGAGCCGATAGAGATTTTCCATCATATGATCATCTTTATCCTGTGGCTTCTGAGTGTCCTCATCAAACATATATCCTTCAATCTCAAAAATAGTACGAATCAGGTCATTAAATATGAATATCGAAGGTTCCTGATTCGGCCCCATAAGCGCATTCTTAACATCAATAATGCCAGCATCTTTATCCTTGGTAGCCGTTTCAAGAAGCATTTCATGAGCCCCAAGCACCATAGCTATTTTCTCATAGGTGGTGCTTGGATTATTCCTATCACCCTTGGCTAATGGGTCTACGATCACTTGATTGACTCTATACGCATATTGATTCACACATCTGACTATCTGCTCACCCACCCACGTTCCATCACCATGAGCCCATATCTCATTCACAAGATACTTCTGGTTCATAGGATTAGTGGCCAGGAAGAGGACGGCCTGTCTCTCGCGCGGGTGAATATCTATCGCAATATCCACCACCCAATCCAAGGGAACATCAAATCGACGCTTCAGATGTTTCTTTCGATTGAACTGTGGATATACCAACCCACTCATATAGGACGGAATACCAAGGATGCGGGCCTCTTTTTCATCCTCAGTCAGCGTTTTCTTAAACTGGTCTACACCCTCTTCAGTAATTCCAAATCCTACATTACTGTAAATGTCGCCAGTAATATTGAACACGCTCATATCCGGAGAACCATCTTCATTAACAGCCTTAATGACCTCCCGGTCCACCCAGGCCTCTTTCAGCAAAGTCATGCAAAATAATTCACGGCCACGCCGGTCAATGAGTCCACGAGCATTTGCCACCCTGATGTTACGCTTAGGCGGCTCGTCATATATAATCAGATCCCCGTCCCAACCCTCGTGAAGCTCTGACTCCTGCTTATTACTCATAATTTCAAGGGTAGACTTAGATTTTTCATCAGTCCAAAGCGCCTCTACACCCTGACCATTCTTTTTCGTCTTAACCAGCCTATTTTTAGGCCACCACTTCTTTAAAGCCGGGATTACAACAGATTGAATCTGTTTTTCCCAATCCTGACCGATATACCGGATTTTCCGAAATTTCTTGTGCGGAAAGTGGATTTTACGCTGTGGGTCATCTTTATCCAGAAATATCCATTCCCCGGCCATCACCGAAATAGCGATTATAGCCCCTATTGTCGTATTGTGATGAATCATGCCACCAGCAAAATAATTACGGTATTTTTCCACCTCAAAGTCATATACTTCTTGCGTGCCAATAGGGTTTATGTTAATAATGTGGTTACCGTCCGTAAGCAAAGGAGATAAATATGGGGAACGGGAATCATGGATATGGTCGTTACAAAAAACGCGATTGGCCGATTGAGAAAATTCGCCATTGGATTGAAGTTGAAAATCGTACCCACCAATGGGTGAGTAAGCAAATTGGGTGCGCACATCAAACGATTTCAAAAATCTGTCAAAAGAATCATATAAAAACGAAGCGTACTGGCCCACGTTCCGGCGAAGGACATCCAGAATGGAAGGGGGGTCGGATTCTGATTGATAAATATTGGTACATTTATTCACCAAACCACCCCAACAAGACAAAACAAAACCGTGTCGCTGAACATCGCCTTGTGATGGAAAAGAAACTCGGTCGATATCTTGATAAAAAAGAGGTGGTTCACCATTGCGACAAAAATACTCAGAATAATCATCCTGATAATTTAATTGTTTTTGGTTCAAATGGTCAGCATTTATCCCATGAATTGAAAGGCAAGATTCCGAATTGGTCTCCGGAAGGCTTTGAGAATATATATCGTAAACAGCCTTCATGGAAAGCCAACCATGATCAGTCAAAACTCGGTGATAATCTGCGGCTTCCACCCAACGACCGTCCGACATCTCAACCCGATAACACTCATGAAGACCCTTTTTGCGAAAAGGAGGAGAAGCTTGAGCAATAATTTTCTTTTCCCCATCCCAAGAATAAACTTCAAACGGCTTACCTTTTTTATACAATTCGCCAAGCGGAACTTCTCCCCCGGCAGTGTCTATAAGTGTCTGAAATGATTGACATTTTCCTATCCGATTCGCCCCAGTGTATGTAAATACCTTATATTCCACATCTTTCCAGGCATCCAAAAGCTTGTCCTGGAGCGGATTAGGCTTAAAGAACTCAATGGCATTTACATCTCGGTACTGAGCCATATCGCGCTTAGTTTCAAGCAATTTCTGCTTGAGTTCAAGCTTGCGCGCCTCAAGTTCTTTTCTCTTTTTTGCCGTTAATTTAGCCACTTACAGCCCTTAAATAAATATAGTTAACAGAACGGGGACATATTCTTTTATTAAATCTCTGCCCAGCGTTACGGCTATTTTGGATTTTAAGCCCAATATATAGCCCTTTTTTGCCTTATCCAGCTTTTTGTCATAATCGTATCCACCCTTAGGGCTTGCATACCATGACATAGTTTTTGCTAATTCGTTCACCATCCATGGAGGCATTCTATCAGGTGGAATAGCCCCCATTAAAATACTCGCAATTATCGGCCAGTCCTTAATAATTTCATCGGCAAGAGTATTAAGACTTTTTGATATGTCTATATAATCCTGTGTAAATGTATCAATAGACTGAAAACTCCCACATCCAATGAAGAAAAAAGCGATCAGGGTAAATAATGCTATTTTTATTTTCACCCCGCCCTCATCATGTCAGAAAGCTCAATTGCCCTTCCCTTAACCTGTCCGGCCCACCTCGAGTCCAGCATTTCGTCAGCAGCCAGCTCAAAATTATCTTCCCGTAAAGCCGCGAACATGCGCTTAAATGTCTGTATTCTGCTTAATCCTAGGTTAAATACCATGTCAATCAGCACAGCCCTACGGTTAGATGTTAAATTCAACTGATTCTGAAGCGTCAAATACGCCACATCCGCACACGCAACCATGAAATCACGCTCAAACAAGATATCAGCCGCCGATCTCGGAAACTCAGACCCCTCTTCCAGTAAATGCCCGACACCACAACTTAAATTACCTAAAGAATCACGATAAATTCGCTTTTTACGCCCCTCATGGCGCTCAATCATCTTTTTCGCGGTTTCATCGTTCATTTCTTCACATCCCGGCCAATCTCGTCTAACTTGTCGAATATCCGTCTAATATCGAAGTAATATTGCTGCTTTTCCACCCTTTTTTCTATTTTTTTGTCCTGAGCCGCATCCACCCGAGCCTGAGAGTTAAAAAGCCAAGCCCCAAGAGCCGCCAGGAGTAAAAGTGCCGTCAAAACCCCTATTCGTATGTTTGGCCCACCGCCGTTAAACACCAAAATCAACCTCCAAACAAAAAAAGACCGCCATTTTAAGTGCGGTCTCATTAAATTTTAACCCCTCAACTTACATTATATCAATAAGCATGCCTCTTAGGGGATAGGATAAATCCAAACTGACTAAATACTTTTCTAAATCTTTCCTTTGAATCCCCAAAATAAAAAAAAGTTGATCCCTGTGTTGGCGAAGCAAACTTCCCTTTTATACTTTCAAATGCAATTCGACCACGAGTAAAACAGAGAATTGGAAAAGTTGTATTAATAAGTGCATGAAACCATGATGTATCTGAAGAGTTATGTGTCAGGATTATTAATTGATCTATATTTAAAAGCTCTTTTATGGCTTTATCGATAAACTTTGAAATTAAATCCTTTGAGTAAGGTGGATTGAGCCAAACGTTACCCGCCCAGTCCCGACTCAGTCCATCATCTTTCAAGGTAAAATATTTATGAGCTTTAATTCGACGTTGAGCGTACTCAGACGTAGCTGGATCTAAGTCTATGCCCCTCATAACTTCACGGGCCGCCTCAACATATTTCAGAGGAGTATACCATTCATTCTCGCCTGTATACGCCGTCCGGAACTTTGACTTATCGGGTATAGCGATAAATTTTGGCGGACGGCCTGCGCCATCACGCTTTCCACCGTGCCCAACTTGATTTTCTTCATTTCCTGAATCATTTTCAGTGGTTGACTCGTTAAGGACAGTTGTCCTTATTTTTTGTCGTTCCGCTTTTTTTCTTATAGTGTCGGGTGATATCCTTGCCTTAAACACTTTTTCTACCCATTGAGCCAAGTCCCTACCAATAGCATAGGGCGTTTTCCCTTTCTCAAGCCCGTTATCAATTTCCTGTTCAAGAAAAAGCTGGCACGCCTCTTGTTTAACCAACTTATCCACTATTCCCGATCTTCCATTCCTGGCAAACCCTCGTTTCCATCATCAACTCCTTTGTTTCACGTGGAACACGTTATATTCCAGCACCGTCCTCAAATTCATCTTCTTCCGGATCATAAGTCACCGGCAGCTCATCATAAGTTGCCTTATAAATGACGGGATAGCCTCGCAATATATACCATATCGCTTGGAGTTTTATTTTAATTCTTGCTTTTTCGTGATTCATATGAAGTCCTTTTTGATTTTTTCAGTAGAGAGGGGGAACTATAAATATAATCTTAGTTAGGGATTCGGCCCCCCACCCCCGGGATATCCAGCCAAGCTTCCCAAAGTATTCAAGCAGCCCAACCATGGCCTCTCACGCCCCCCTAGGCGCTCCCATGGCTCTAATTCGCTACCTTCTCCATAACTCACACCCATGGTCACCACCACCAATACTATGCCAAATACCCCAAAGTTTACATAATGTACATTATCGGACCGGTATTATTCGCCACCATCAAGCTGTTCGTCCAGTTGAGCCAACTCCGCCTCGATATCATTGATGTCATTACTCATGTCCTTATAGGCAATATTAGATGTGGACTGACCACGCTCCAACCTCTCTTTATCATAGAGTATTCCCAGAGCCGTAACGGCCTGTAATCCGCTCATATCCTTTTGCTTCTTGGAAGTGAGGGCATTCAGTAACTCAGCTTGTTTCCCCGCGAACACGTCCGCTCTATTATTCTTATAAGCCTGTACGTCAATATTGTCTGGGAGTAGGTGTCTAATCTTGGCATAAACACTGGAGTGCTTCACTCCGAAGTATGCTGCTATCTCTCTATAAGATAATCCCTTAAGCCTTAAGTCGATGGCTTTCTGGACATTAATCTTCCCCTTATTAAGCTCTGATAATGGTAGAGTCTTCTCTTGAGTTGGGGCAATCTCAGTCATAATACCAAAACCCTTACCACAAGATGTAGTGTTCTGTCAAGTCTGGGCACAATTGAGGTTATAAAAACATTTAACAGCCTATAAACTAAGTTGCCAATCGTGATTAGTTAGTAATAACTGGTAGTTATGTCAATCCTGTTGCCCAAACACTACATATTTTTTTAATAGATAGCAATATCGATGCCATGTTGGTATTTATTTTAAATGGGTGTTTTGAGTAGGTATAATAACGAGACGTGAAATAGTTGTTATGTTGGCACGGGGAGTGCATTATTTATTAAGTAGAAATTAAATACTAACCCAAACAAGGAGAAAATACAATGCGAGACAATACAACGAGAACGATTTTAGGCAATGACACTGATCGAGTCAAGATAACTCGAAACACTTTAACTGATGGTTCTTTTACCTTCGATGTGGAGCTAAAGGTTTTTACTCCTGACGGGGTTAATTCTCGTATGTGGTTTGAATGTGAAGATAAAGCCCATGCTAATACTCTTTTCGACCAGATGACAAAAGCCTTCATAGTCTAACCCCACCCCCCAAAGCAAGGGAGAAAATCATGGAAAACAAAGAAATAAAATGTCGAAGTTGCGGGAAATGGGAACCTTACCCTATTGAATGGAAGGAATTCAACCAAGCAGATCAAGATTATCTGACAGATGGCTATATTTGTGAAATATGCTGGCAGAAAGAAAGCGAAGATTCATATTTTCGCAATGGAATTGCCGAACTAATTATTTAACCACTACCAAATTAAGGGGAAACTATGACTAAAGAGGAAGCACTAAACATTTTAAGGCCCGAAGGAAACCACTTAGACGCGCTTATCCAGGCATTCAGAGCCAAGGCCAAGCAATGGCACCCGGATATGAACCCAGGCAATGAAGCAGAGGCAACTGAAGTTATGAAAACCGTCAACCAGGCTTACGATATGTTGAAAGATAGCTTTGGCGATTGGTTTGCATTCACTAATCCAGAGTATCATGATCAGGGTTTAGACGAACGGCTGTTTGAGATATTACAAAAGATTAAATATTTACCGGGCTTAAAAATGGAAGTTTGCGGTACTTGGATCTGGGTAACTGGTGATACTAAGCCGGTTAAAGAGATATTGAAAGAGCATAAATTCCGGTTTGCCCCTAAAAAGAAAAGCTGGTACTGGCGATCTGAGGGATATAGGCGGGGGGGGGGTAAAGGCTGGAGTATGGATAAAATCCGATCTCGATATGGTTCTAAGGATATTCAAGGCGAAGAGTCTCGGAAAGTAGCTTAATTTAATCAAACCAAAGACCTGGCCAAGTCTGAAAACTGGCTTACAAGGGGAAACAAAGTGAAGGAGAATACTATGCAATACACACAAGACAAGGCCATGTCAGATAGAACCCCGGAACCAGATATTCAAACCTTGGAAGAGTGGGATTTAATGGGTATGAGCGAAACCCCTTGCGGCTGCATTGTTGAGATTGACGGGCGATGTGAACACGGGGAGGACTCGTGGTTTGTGATTTTAGGATTAGTTTAAGTTAACCCCAAATTAAGGAGTAAATACCATCTGCCGACCAGGCTGAAGAGATAGCAGCCGACCACTTTGATGAAATGGTTGACGAACTTAACGAAAATTATTAACCCTCATGGCCCGCTCGGAGCCATATCCGGGCATAGGAGAATAATAAAATGACATACTATCTATGGTTCTGGGAGTTGGCGAGCGAAAGTGGTACCTATGATAAATACGAAGATTACCTTGAGGAAGTCTCAAGCAGACTGTCTTTGAGACAGGCCTTTCGAGCTATACTAATCTTCATATCAGACCCGGAGGTCTGTTAACATGGAATTCACCCTAACCTTCAGCATGGATAATGAGATGTTTGATAAAGATCCGAAGTCGGCGGCCATTGTGTGTCTTTTACAGGTATGCTCTAATGTAAGCAGGCGTGATAGTGATGAAGGGGATATTGTTGACTTTAACGGTAGCTTGATTGGGAACTGGGAGATCATGGAAGATTAGGTGTTTTTAAATGTTAATCTCAATCAATAAGGAGAAAATTAATATGGAATACGAATACTTAGTGACAGCTCCATCACTTCCACCCCCAGAGCATAGAACCGGCACCGGACCACTTATGGACTACCGAGAGATGACATGGTGGCTCAATGATATGGCAAGTCAAAGTTGGGAGTTTATAGGATTTGGTCAAAATGTCTGGGATGGGAAGGGAATACGTCAATCATGGTGGGTATTCAAAAAACTTAAAAGCTCCTCATAACCAACTAAGCCGCTTTCGAGCTGATTGTGGCCTTTAGTGACGGGGCTAATCATGGTGGTCATTATTTAACTCCTGCCTAATTGTTTCAGTGTTCCAAGGGATATTTTTTGTAATTCCTAAGCCGCGCCTTATGGTATCAGCGTGTAATCCAGGCAAGAAATTACATACCAATTCAAGGTCATTAGATTTTAAAAAAAATTCAGCGCTTAATTTGTTTCGGTGCAATCTCCTTAATTTTGACAATGCGTGGGTCTTAGCCGCTGAAAGCCTTTGAACCTTCCCGATGAGACTATTTTTTATATCACCTAATAATTGAAGCGCCTTAAGATTCTCAAGCTTTTTATAATTTATATCTTCTTCCATATCTTTCTGGGCCTGGCGAATTACCCTAGCCCAGATTTTAATATGGAAGAAGTTCATTGTCGGCCTATCTTCAACGCTGATTGCCTTAATGGGATGGTCGCGCATAATTATTCTCCTACCAGTAATATGTATTCTCTTTTTTAAATAAAGGAACTTCTTGATTTTTCCTTACGGCCTGAGATTCTATTGCACGCCGTTTTTTCCAATTCATCGCTTTATAAGTAGAGGGAATATTATGCCGCGTAAAATGGTTACAATCTGGTTGAGTCTTCCAGTAGTCTTTATGGTCTTTCCATGTTCGGCTCATGGTTGTCCTCTAATTGGGTGCCCATATATGACTATACAGAATGTAATGGTTCTCTCCTTAATATTTATGAACACGTAGTGGAACTTCTGAAGTTGGGCTTGTTGTTATGTTTGACCGCAAAGCGCTTGTGTGGCGCTTTACTATCCGTGGTTTAAGTACAGTTTAGATAAGTTGTTTGGGAGATAAACTAGGGTACTTCCCCAAAATCGGCTTGTCAAGAACTTTCGTATACCGATCGGTAGGTTTTTTAGATCATATCCCGTAATTACAGGCAGTTAGGCGAAAAAGTTTTATATACCGATCGGTAGGTTTTTCTCCGCCCATAACTCAAAAGTAATATGTCACACAAAGCATAACACCTTTGCATAACTAAGCATAATTCACGTTTTCCAGTTTATTGATTTGTATCATTTTGTGACAACCTGTGTTTGGGGTTGTTAGTTTGTGTTATTCTGTCTCCGCTAAAAATTTACCAAACATATCCTTTGCGCAAGACTCACAAAAATGACAGGAAAGTGCGGCCCCGTCCCCAAAAACAGAGCCATATCCGCCAGAGACGTATACACTCACAACTTCTTGATATTCAATCCAGGGATTTAAGGGAGGGGTAACTTGATAATTGACAAAATCGCCATTCGTATTAGATGGGCGTATTTCCCCGCCACACCTGTCACAAAAAATGGCCTTAATTATCTTTAATCCCCCTTCCCCGGTTTCATATTTTATCATCCTCAACCTCCCTTTTACCTACCTTCATTTCTTCACCCCATCAAGCCAATCAGTAGCTTTTAAGGTTTCAGGCTCAGGCGCTTCTGCCGGGGCAGTCTCCGGAGCCGATTCGCCCTCTAACCAGGCCAACACCTTATCCAAATCAAAGCGTACAGACGACCCAGGAACCTTGCTAAGGGGCATACAAGGAATAAGGCGGGGCTTTGCCCCTGTCCAATTATATACAGTGCTTACAGATACAGATAGGGCCTCTGCCAGTTGCGGAACTGTTAGCGCTTTATTGTTCATTTGTTAACCTCTCAATAGTTCTGGGGTTTCGTGAATTGTACCAATCTTTTTGACCGCATGATTAACCGCATAACATTTCAAGTAGTCTCTGTTTGAATAATGATTAACTATCAGGAAATAGGCATTATTGGCTTGAACTTCAAAGCAGCCGTCTGTCATTTTAATTTCAGCCACAACCTTTTGGCCACTCGCAAGACGAACTTCCACAACATCCCCCTCATAAATCTTGGCTCCGCTTTCATACTGTAACCCAGTCCATTGTTCAATCACACAACCACCAATCGTCCCGGTAACCCCGTCAGCTTGCACGGTCCCAAAAAAAGCTTGGATAGAAAATAGGTGTGAATCAAACCATTTACCACTTGCTTTGTTCCATATTCTAAACGTCTTCTCCATAATCTTCAATCTCCATTATGATACAAACTAATACACCCTACCACAGATTAATAAAAAAAGATAGAGGTTAGTAGAAATAGTTATTGCAACCTACAAAGAGATAGTTTATTATTAAAATAACACAAACTAAAAAAGGAGAATCGAAATCATGGAAAAAGTCAAAGGTTGGTGGTTTGGCCCAGAAACAAAAAGGCTTGGCTATGGTGATGGACGGCAAATTAGGATTGGCAGGACACACAAAGTAAAAGGCGAGATAATCCCTTGTAAGAGCGGCTTACATCTATCAAGGTGCATTATTGACGCGTTGGAATATTCTCCAGGTCCGATAATTTATAAAGTTGAAGGCTCTGGCGAGATCCATCCACATGGAAGCCCGATAGACAAATTCGCCTGTTCCGAGCGGACATATTTAGCCGGTGGATTTGACTGCTCGAAGATTCTGCATAAATTCTCTCGTCTCTGTGCCTTGGATGTTATCCACCTTTGGGATGCTCCGGAAATCGTTGTTCAATACCTAAAAACCGGTGACGAATCATTAAGGGACGCTGCCAGGGCCGCTGCCAGGGCCGCCGCTGCCAGGGACGCTGCCGGGGGCGCTGCCAGGGGCGCTGCCAGGGCCGGTGCCAGGGGCGCTGCCTGGGCCGCTGCCAGGGCCGCTGCCTGGGCCACTGCCAGGGCCGCTGCCAGGGCCGCTGCCAGGGGCGCTACCAGGGCCGCTGCCTGGGACGCTGCCTGGGCCGCTGCCAGGGCCAAACAAAACAAGCGTCTTACGGGCATGATTAATCGTGCAATCAATGAAAGCAGACGTTAAGGAGAAAATATGGACAAAGAAATTGCGATAGGCACAAAGGTGGATTCAGAGATTTGGCTGAAATTCAAAATGATCTGCCTGAAAGAGGGCGACAAGATCAAGGATCGACTTAATGAAGTTTTAAAGGCTGAGGTTGAACGAAGCGAATAACCCAGACTAAAAGAAGGATTTAAAAAGATGGAATTCACAGGAATAGATACCCTATACGATGCAATGGAAAAAGTTCTCGAATCGCTCTCAGAAAAAGAGATCAACCAGATTCACGGCTTTGTCGATGACGTGCGGGACTTGATGATCAAGCACAGGGCCGGGACCGTCGAGGAAGCTGAGTTCATGACCCTGATAAATGACAATCTGCTTCATTACCTTAAAAGGGAATATAACTATGATGATGAACTTCAAGCCTGGGAACAACAGAAATTAGACGAAAAGAGGGGGAAGTGATTATGGCAGGCGTAAGCGTAGAAGAAAAAGCGGCCCTCTGGGAAGGTATTCCAGGGGAGTCAGTGGAAGATGAGGCCCAGAGGGATTACGTGGACTCAGATGGCACCCGGTGTCCTTACTGTGGGGAAAAAAACATTGAGGTAGAGTGTATTTTGGAGTTTGACCTTGCCACGGTTGAGCGCGATATTTTATGCCTGGATTGTCAGTTGCGGGAATGGACTGAAGCCTATAGCGATGTATTTAAGGAGAAATAAGATAACCATGGGGCCACTTGACCGCAGCAGACAGTGGCCCCATCATTGACTTTATATCTCGCCTAATACATCCTCCAAAACATAATATGGTATATGTATCATCTCCAGTAGCCACGAACCAGCGCGAATACGTAGCCAGTGATGGCACCGTTTGCCCTCATTGCGCCAGCGAGAATGTCAGCCGAGGTGGATACTGGCCGGAAGCCGAGGGTGGAGCGGTCAAGTGGTGCATATTTTGTGCGGATTCTCCAAGGCAAGTAGCTAAAACCTTGGAGGGGTTAAAAGATAACGGTCTGGATTTATCAGATTTAACTAAGGCTACTGTGGCTGAAGCCTTAAAAAATCTTTAAGAAAGGAATTGAAATGTGGATACTGCCCAACAACCACCCGCTGTACTTTCTTTATGCACCGGGTACGGGGGGATCGAAATCGGTCTTTGTCGAGTGTTTGGAGAAATCAATGAACTCGCTCATGTGGAGATCGAAGCCTTCGCAATTGCGAACCTGGTTAACAAGATGGAAAAGGGAAAGCTGGCTCCAGCACCTGTCTGGACGGATGTTAAGACCTTCAATGCAGGAATCTTTCGAGGCTTCATTGACATCCTCACTGGTGGCTACCCATGCCAGCCATTTAGCACAGCGGGAAAGCGAAAAGGAAAAGATGATCCTAGACACCTCTGGCCTTATATCACACAAATCATCAAAGACTGCAATCCAAGATGGGTTTTTTTCGAGAATGTCGAGGGCCATCTTAGCAAAGGGATCGGAAAAGTCCTCGGAGATCTGGAAAAACTGGGCTACAAACCTGCGGCGGGATTATTCAGTGCGGTTGAAGTCGGAGCACCTCACCAGAGAAAGCGGATCTTTATCTTGGCCTACGATAGGTGCGCACGAAGCAAAATCGGGCTATCAGGACCGGACACGGGGGAAGAAGGGTACTCAGAAGTCTTTAACGACAGTAGTTATCGAAGATGGCCCGCAAGACCTGGAAAACCGCAGTACGAGTGGGAAGAACCCCGCGTCCTGGGCGACTCCGAACAGCCCATCCGGCGGTCCGAAGAAGGACGGCTCCGCTCCGCAGGGAATGAACGGAGGTCTGGGTCACCGGGAGATGATGAAGGGTCAATTCGGACCGGGAGCGAAACTCAATCCCAATTGGGTAGAGCAGTTGATGGGACTCGAAATCGGGTGGACCGCCTTAGATTACTCGGAAATGGAGTAGTCCCGGCAACAGCTGAAAAAGCATTCAGAGTACTCTACCAACAACTTGTAGGAGTGGAATTAGAGGGACTGTTTTCGGGAGTGGGTTGATTTACACTTTAACCGGGTTTGAGGAAGCTTAAGCCAGCCAGGGGCCATAATCCACAGCGGACGATGGCCCCTCTCTTCGTATCTTTATAATCTTAATTCTGCCCATTGGGCGGTTAGGGTTGATAACGCTGGCGTTAACTTTATTGGTTCGCCTGGAAAAAGGCTTTGGCGAAGCCGGGAGGGGTTATTGCGTCTTTTTTATCTGCGTTTTGTTTTTTGGTTTTAAAGGTTGAAGGCTTTGTCCTTTTGCCGGGGTCAAACTTGGGGAATCTGAAATCTCCAAAAAGGCAAGTAGGCTTTTCTTGACCGTCCCCATACCACCATTGCTTAAAAACCAAGCGAGGCTCACCCAAATATCGCCTCAATTTATTCCTTGGATTTTCCAAAGCCCACCATGCTGGCTTATAAATCATCACAGTCCTTAAACAAGCGTCCACAACCGACAGAGCGTCCCTTAATTCGTTTCCCGTCGGCAAGCCGTACCGTTGGCGGGCATAGGAGAAAATGGTGCAGGGCGGTGCGCACAAAATACCATGAACCCTTAAATCAGGGTCAAATTCCATCATCCTAATATCTTGGGGTAAGTCCACCACCCGGACATCATATCCAGCATCGGCATAGGGCTTTGACCACGCACCAGTGCCACCACATAGGTCTAATATTATTTTATCTTTCATAGTATTTGACTCCACTCCTTATTGGCCCACTGCCAGCATTGAAACCGAAGCCAATTGGTGTCATACTTTTCCCGGCAAGCTTGAAACCTGTCGAGGCTGGACCGGTGAAGATTGTAGGCCTTAACCTCATAAACAGTTACGCTTTCATCTGGAAACCAGGCCGCAAAATCAGGTTTGTAGAATTTGGACTCCATAGCCCTAAATTTGAACGGCTCAAACTCCCATCTGGTTATTTCATTGGTAATCAGCCAAAGGCCAAGAATGTCATTGGCGAACCTTGTTTCTGTCTTGTTCATTTTAGGCCCAGAACCGCCCATTTTGGCCCGTGGTGGCAATTTGACAGGCTTGTCCATACCTTTCCTCTTCTTGTTTAGATGGTCCTGATAATCCTTTTCTGTCCAGTTAGGCATTTTACCTCCTTCTCTTATCGGGCTTGTCCTCATAATAATGCCATTCACTAAGCTCTACCAGCCGCCTATTTTCTCCAAACCGATACCGGAGAGTTTTGCCAAGTGGATTTATTTTCGGATTGGCTCGACCTTTACAATTAACGATTTTAATCCTGTAAGTGTTTTCTTCATCAGCTACCAATTGAACTACAACCCGTGGGTTATGTCTCAACTGGCGGCCACCTACGGCATAATTTTGATCAGGATGTTTTTGGACGCACACAATCGCAATCCCCTTGCCGCCCTTCATCTTTTTGTGAATATTATTAACGTGGGCAATAACCTTATAAAACTCTTCCGCGTCAGAAACGTAGTCAATGATATTTACGGCGTCCGGATCCACTAAATCGTGCCAGTGATGATCTACAGACTGAAGCTTAAACCCGCTAACAAACCCTTCGGTAGTCAAATCATTATAGGCCACAAACTCCTTAATGCGCATATTAATTTCATGGCCGTTATTTTCTGAATCAATATAATTAAACTTATCTCTGGGAAATTCTCCGTGCATATTGTCCTTGACGAAGTTCATACAGAAACTCGTTTTGCCAGCGTCCTTTTCGCCTTCAACCAACATGACCGTGCCTGGAACCATGGATATTAATTCTTCAAGCTTGAATGGGAATCTAAGGTTCATATGAGTTGGTTCCTCAACCCACCACTCAACCTCTGGGCTTTCTTGTTCGATTGTACGGAATTTAGTACGGTCTCCGCCGTATGGTTCGATTAACTCAGCGTCAACCAGTTCTTCCAGGATTTTCATTGATATTTTTCTTTGGTCAGCCGTTTTCAAATCAAACTGAGTGTTCACCCAACCAGTTGTAAATCGTCCGGACCTTTTAGTAACCAAGTTTAAAATATCAATCCTCAATTCTTGCTCTGTACGGTCACCCGGCAATATATCGCCATCCACTATCCATTCAACGCTCTGCCGAAGCCTCAGTGCGATGTCAGCCGGCCTAACTTCAGAATTATAGGAAAGCTCTCCAGACATTCTAGCTACCTTGATTATCTCACGCCGGGCCGCTAATTCTATAATTATCTCAATGTGGTAAACCAGGTTTGCCGAAGTGCCCACAGCATCGGCCATTTGGACCAAGTAATGAGGGCCACCAATTTTTTCAATGGTTCCATCCTTTGTCATGGCTTCATTCAGCAAAACCAAATCAGCTACTGGCCCCTTTTTGGACAGCTTTCTAAATGTCTCAAATATAATTTGGTGGGCTTCTCTGTAAAAATGCTCCGGCTTAAGACCGGCGTTTATCGCCCGGACGTAGGCGAATTCATCTACCAGGATAGAGCCGAGGACGCTTTGTTCGGCTTGCAAGGACTGCGGGGGGAGTGTGGCTCCTTGGTTTGGCATTAGGCGAACTTCTCCCAGTCCTCCCATCCTGGCAGATCATTGATTTTGACCGCCCCATTGCTCCAAACGCGAATCTTCTTTACCAGTTCGTCTCCCGGCTTAGTCCCATGGATGACCTGGTTTAGGTACTGCCGCTTTATACCTAATTGCTTGGCGGCCTTACCCTGTGAGACCTCGATTAATTTTATATAGTCATTTAATTTCATGAGCCCCATTATAGTCATTTCCTTGCTGCTGTCAACAAAAATCGTATCGAGGTGCATTATTTTGTTGACAAGCACCATGCATTTCGGGTATGATCTTAACCATGGAGAATAAATAGTTTAAAATTTGGTGGTGGTGGTGGAAGTGCTGAAAAATGCATACGGAATAGACGGCCCGGCTTCGGCCCCGACAACTATTCTTGGAATACACAGGGTGAACCGCCTCGACCCAGTTGAAAAAGTCTGGGCTGCTAAAGAGGATTATAAGTGCAAATCTTATTCACCACTGAAAATTAACAACAAAAACCTAAACCAAGGAGATTGAGGAAAAAGGCAGATTAACTTTTGCCAGGGTGCCAGGCCGGGGCTTGCTCATATCCTTTCACCTCGTCAGGAAAACCCCTTCGCCGATATGACCTGGCTACCTCGGCTTACTTAAAGAAAGGATTGAAGAAAAATGGCAAAAAAATACATTTCATTAAAATTGACTGATAAACAAAAAAATGATCTTGAACCATTATTTGAAATGGCGCGGCAAGCAAGAAAAATAGGCGCCATAGGAATGGTCATAGGCCAAGCAACTAACCCCGAAGCATATGACAAGCGGCCGGAGTTTGCTGTGGGATTTGTGAGTAACGATAGGGCTGAGGCAATAATTGCGATAATGAAAATAGAGGACTGAAAATGGAACCAACCAGAAAAGAAATCAGGGAGCCTTGGGCTAAACTGTTCAGTCTCTGGGGCTTCCATCCACCCCGAGACGAATCCTATTTATCTCATTTAATATCAAGGGCCAAGAAAAGAATCATTCTGGCGTTGGGCGGGAGGGTTTAATAACATGAATCTTCTACAAAAAGCAGAAAATACAATGGCCTATTTCAAGTGTGGGATATTTGGCTTTCAGGGAGACGGGAAAACATACACGTCCTCCCAGATTGCCGAAGGAATCCTTAAGAAAGTAGGCATACCCAAGCTGGCATACTTCGACACGGAAACCGGATCTGACTGGATGGTCCCGAAAATGAGTAGCGCCGGAATTGAAGTGTTCCAAGTGAAGCAAAGATCTTTCAACAACCTGATATTGACCATCAAGGAATGCGTTGATTCCGCCATTCCATTTCTGATCATTGATAGCATAACCCATGTCTGGCGTGATCTAATTAATTCCTATGACCAGAAGCTTAATCGCCATGGCAAGATGCAATTTCAAGACTGGGCGATTATTAAAAAAGACTGGCAAGTCTACACCGACCTTTTCATTAATTCACCGCTTCATATTATTGTATGTGGTCGGGCCGGGTATGATTATGACTATGACTTTAACCAGGACGGGTCAAAGGATCTTGTAAAGACCGGCACCAAAATGAAAGTGGAAGGAGAATTTGGGTTTGAGCCGTCCCTTGTCATTGAAATGGAACGGATTTCGGAGAACCGTAAGGCCCTTGATGAAATTAAAAATAGAAAGGCCAAACAATCATTCCAACCAGATAGAGGCTCAAGGTCTTTGCATAAAGCCTTTATCCTGAAAGACCGTTCTGATACGATTAATGGCCGTTCATTCCTGTACCCGAATGAAGACAACCGAACCATCTTTGAAGATATAACCCCACATTTTGAAATGCTTAATATCGGCGGTTCTCAGCTTGGAGTTGGCACGGAAGATAGTCAGGATAGATTTGACAAGAAGGGCCGGCCGGAATGGAAACAAGAAAAAGATAATCTAAAAATAGCTCTTGAAGAAATTCAGGGGTGCATGGTTTCGATGTGGCCGGGGACGGATAAGGAATCAAAGAAAGCCAAGGCCGATTTCCTTATGATGGTTTTTGAAACCCGGGCATGGAGCGCCCTTGAACAACTTCCACTTGATCAGGCTGAGAACGCTGTAATTGATATCCGCAAATTCGAGATTCTTTTCAATGAAAAGCCAGATACACCCATGGACTCCCTTTGGGCCAAGGCGACTGCTCCGATTACGAATGATGACGATATATTTGGAGGTGAAGAGCCGCCACCCGAAAAAGAAGAACCCACCGAAGACACCATGCCCGAAGCCACTACCAAGCCATGGCCGGATTGGGCTGTCATGGATATGTTTGATGAGCACAAGGTTGGTCACGCATCAATCCGAAAATATCTCAGTGGAGGCGAGGGCATTGACGGGGACCAAGATATCTATGACTTCCTGATGAAGTTTAAAGGCAATCCCGAGGGCCAGGACGGGTTTATGGAGGGTGTTAAGGAATGGCTTAGGGAGAATTAATAGTTGATTAAAGCCAAAGGATAGTCCAATTAAGGAAATAATTAAAAAGGAGCTACAATGAGCAACCCCACAATTATTAAAATTGACGGGCAGGAATACGTCCGAAGAGATTCAATTAACGAAAAAGCCGAAGACTGCGAAGGCATGGAATATTGTATTGTCCGTACATATTCGGCCGGAGTCTTTGCGGGTTACATTAAAGGCCGGACGGGGAAAGAAGTGGACCTACGGTATTCACGGAGAATATTTTACTGGAAGGGAGCCGCCAGCCTAAGCCAGCTGGCCAACGAAGGTGTAAAAAATCCTGATGAATGTAAATTTGCCCAAAGAGTGCCTATCACAATCCTAACTGAAGCTATCGAGATTATCCCCGCCACCAAAAAAGCTCAAGATAGCATTTCCGAGGTGCCGATATGGGAAATCTAAATGACGGGTACGGGTCCGGGTCCGGGTACGGGTCCGGGTCCGGGTCCAGGTCCAGGTCCGGGTACGGGTCCGGGTACGGGGACGGGTCCGGGTCCAGGTCCGGGTACGGGTCCGGGGACGGG
>Ga0255047_10000560_pt1 | contig 30394 bp, 26 predicted proteins | sample JV7_2_1_MG_FD_183640 | JGI IMG/M metagenome (GOLD analysis project Ga0255047, IMG submission 183640) | Seawater microbial communities from Jervis Inlet, British Columbia, Canada - JV7_2_1 | ecosystem: Environmental > Aquatic > Marine > Inlet | place: Canada: British Columbia | collected 2016-10-06
ATACCGATATGCATCGCCGATCCGGTTGCTCGCCCTGTGCGATCCGGTATCGTGTCGTTCGCCATTCCGGGATAGCTCAGCTGGCAGAGCGGCTGACTGTTAATCAGCATGTCGCAGGTTCGAGCCCTGCTCCCGGAGCCATGCAACAGGGTCCCAGGTGTGGGACCCTGTTGGTTGTTTTCGGGGCGGTAGCTCAGTGGTTAGAGCATGGGACTCATAATCCCCGGGTCGTGGGTTCGATACCCACCCGCCCCACTCCCTGGTCAGGAGCTGTTTTCTGGCGAGACGGTGAACTTCTCATGGGACACATGGGTCGCTTTCCTCGGCCGGGGCGGGTTCGGCCGACCCGAATGTTGCTGCTGCGCTGATCGGGGCTGATGGCAAGGTGCGCTACCTCAACAGCGCATGACCGACTCGCAACGGTTCTTGCGCGACGGAGAAATCCGGCCTGCGGACAGCTTGACGGTGATGGACCGCTACGTACCGGACGGCGATGGGCCATGGCCCGTGGTGGTGCTCCTCCACGGCGGGACGATGGACGGCCACGCGATGGCAGGGGTAGCACAGGCGATCGCCGAGCGGGGCGTCATCGTCTATACCCCCACGTACCTGCACGGGATGTGGGACCTCGGCGCCGAGGGGGTCGCCTCCGGGCACTGGGCGGGCGAAACCTTGCTGGGCGATCTCTCATGTGCGATCCGGGCCGCTCGTGCCGACGCGTTGGAACATGGAGGCGCACCCGAGCACCTGGTCCTGGTGGGGTACTCGATGGGCGCAGGCTTCGGCGCAACGGTGACCTTGGTCGGTGACGACTCCGACCTCGCTGTCGGTACGTCGGGATCCTGCGTGGTCTCGGACGGATCGGTGGTGCCGGCCGCATTCGTGGGCTGGGAGGGTACCTATGACTGGGACGCGGTCGTCGCGACCGAGTTTCCCGAACTGCTCGACCTGGCGCCGGAGACGATCCAGACGCTCGGCGCGCTCGGCCACGTCGGGCGGAACTTCCCGGATGATCCGCCGCCGTTCCATCTCCGCTCCGGAGACATGGCCTTCAAGGGCCACTACCACTCCGACTTCCAGGCCAGCTTCGATGCGGCGCTCAGCGCGGTGGGGTGGCCGGTGACGGCCGAGGTTCTTCCCGATCGGTACCACACGGCCTTCTACCAGGGCTTGCCGTTCCCCGAGATGACCGATCTGATCGTCGACGTCGCCTACAACCCGAGCGGGTAACAGTTGCCCTCCACTACAGGACGACACCCATGCTGGAGGGTGCCAGACCGGCAGAGTTCGATCGGTTGTCTCAACGAGTCAGGCTGGACGGGTACCCTCATTCGCCGGTCATGGAGCACGAGCGACAACCCGATCGCAAGCCGAGGCGGCCACTCGGTATCGGCCCGGGTGCGGTGCTCGATAATCACGGCGCCGCGCCGGCCTTGAGCGGCGGTCGTCGCATCCTTGCTCAGTCGAGGTCCCACCAGTAGTTCACGTCGCCGAGGGGCTTGCGGTCTCCTCCCAGCGATTCGTAGAACGCTTGCGCTGTCTCGTTGTGCCCGCCCGTCGAAAGCCAGAACTTCGTTGAGCCCCGACTGCGAGCGAGGGTCATCGCTTCGGTGATGAGGGCAGAGCCGACGCCTTGTCGCCGGCAGTCTTCATGTACGTCCAGCTCGTGGACGTAGGTGGTGACTCGCCCACTGGGCGAGCGCATCTGCAAGCCCCATGCCAGCCCGACAGGCGCACCGTCGATGTAGGCACCGAACACGAAGGAGCTCGAATCCCGCAGGAACGCTTCAGGCTCGCCGAGTTGGTCAGCTTGCGCTGTGGGGGACCTGGGGAGCACCGCAGCGAACAGTGCCACCAACTGGTCCGCTCCACCTGCGACGAGCTCTCGGATCTCCACCTCATCAAGTATGGCTGCGCCCCGGTGGCGCGACCGACTGTCTCATATGGGCCGTTGTAGGGCACCCGATATCGACGCCCGGAAGTCACGACCGAACTCGAGCGGCGGCGCCAAACAGTCCAGAGCTTTCGGTCAGCGAAAGTCCGTCGGACTGACGGTATCGAAGTGATTCCATGCCTTCCATGGCTATGACGCTTCGACTCACCGACGCCGAGCAGGAAGCATTGAAGGCTCGCGCCGACGCCGAGGGGATCTCGATGCAGGAGGCGGCGCGGCGCGCAGTGCGTGAATTTGTTACACGCAGCGAACATCGCGATCGCGTCGGACACGCCGCCCGTCGGGTGATGGGCGCCCACGCCGACGCCCTGCGCCGGCTCGGCGAGTGAAGGAGCCCGTCGAGTTCCTCGACCTCGACGACATAATCGACCTTTCGATCACGTTGTTCGGCGACTCTCCGCCGATACGCGACATCGGTCTGCTCGGATCAGCCGCGGCGCGGCCTCGCACCAGTGCCTTTGGTGAGGATGCGTACCGCGACATGTCGACGAAGGCCTCGGCACTCTTGCAGTCGGTCGTCAAGAACCACGCGCTCGTTGACGGCAACAAGCGGCTCGGGTGGCTCGCTACCGCCGTCTTCTTGGAGATCAACGGAATCGAGATCTCGAGCGCTGACAACGACTCGGTGTGCGAATTCGTGATCGAAGTCGCGGCTGCCCAACCAAGCGTCGACGAGATCGCCCAGCGAATCCGAGGACTCATCGTCTGACCCTCACGTCACCGTCTGGCCCCACGTCCACGCCGCAACGACCGCGGTGCGCGCGCACTAGCGGCCACGAGGCGACGACCGCCAAGTTCTGCATCCGGCAGACTCCTCCGGGGAGTTGCTCCGGGACGTCGGCGTCTCCGGGTTTCGTGGGACGCGGTGGGACGAAACTCGAAAGCACCCGACACGCCGGGCCGTCGAGAGAGCGCACGATTCGGATCGCACCCTATTTGGAGAGGAGCGACTGTGAGTGGCATGAAGGCGATCGGCCGGCTGTTCCGCCTAGCGCCCCCTGCTCGGGGTCGGTGCCATCACCGCCGACATCGCTGAGGTGAGCCCGACCTGATCGGCGAGATCAGCGACCAATCGGGCACCGGCGTGGTTCGCTATCCCGGTCCCACCCCAACTCCGAGCAGCTGCTGAACAGGGTGGGTTAGGCTTCCGACATGGGGAGTTCACGGGTCGCGGCACTGCTGTTGGCCATCGTGCTGGTAGCGGTGGCGTGCTCGGAAGGAGGCGATGCGAGGTCGGCGACACAGGATTCTGACTTGGTCGCTACGGAACCAGCCGAAGCCACCTCGGAGCCGGAACAGCCCGAAGAGCCAGAGATCCGCGATGAAGAGCCCGAAGAGCCAGAGACCCGCGATGAAGAGCCCGAACCAGACGAGCCAACGCCGGTCGTGGTCCCGACGCCTACGCCGCTACCCACCGAGGTCGTGTTTGTGTTTGATCCCGAGACGGGCGAGCCCGTGGAGACCGAGGTGCCGATTCAAGGCCCGCAGTCGTTGGAGGCCTTGGTCGACCGGGGTGTCCAGTCGGGGGACTGGGAGGAGGCCGAAGGACTCGTGCGAGTCCTGCGCGGAGTGCTGGGGTTGGTTGCACCCGGCGAGGTCCAGGGCCTCGAGGAAGTCCAGACAGCTGAGCTGAACACGGTCCTCGATCGAGCGAACTCCTTGGCACGCTCGGGGGATTACTCGGAGGCAGAGCTGGCCGAGTTGAGGCGGCTCTATGAGCTGCTGGTGCCATCCAGAGATATCGTCGACCGGCTGATTGAAACAGCGACGCCCGCGGGTCTCCGTGGGCTGCGCCGGATCCAGGGAGCGGATTGCGTGCCCGTGGATGCCGCTGGCTTCTCAAGCTGGGCTGTTGTAGAGGGCTGCTACAAGATCTACGAAGACTCCGTTGCTGGTGTTACTACGCGGATCATCTACCCGGCTTGGTACGACGATGATCCAGCGATGAGCGCCGCGCCGCTTTTTGCCCGCGAGGCACTCAACGCCAGCCTTCAGACGTATTCGTTGCTTGCGACCATTGGCGATGTGGACCTCATCTTCTCGCTGATCGACACCCTCGACATAATGGAGGCAGACGGTGCAACGCTCGCAGTGGCCTCGGACCACGCCGATTGGGGGAACGCCACCATTGGTGGTGCTTGTCCGGTGACCGTCTTCCCTGTCGCGTTGTTGTCGCCGGACGCCTTCCGTCAGACCATCGCCCACGAGGTCTGGCATTGCGTGCAGAGGGAGGACAACTATCCCGATGGAGTCGATGCTGGTACGGCCTGGTATGTGGAAGGTGGCGCAGAGTACTTCTCCAACGTTGTCTATCCCAGCATCAACGACGAGCACGGCTGGTTAGGCACCTTTGCCAGCGACTCACTAAAGAAGCCGCTGTTTGATATGAGTTATGAGGCATGGATCTGGTGGCAGTTCCTCGCCAACCGCTCCTCACCCAGCGCCGTCGCCAACCTCCAGCGACAGATGATGATCGCCGGCGACGGCGGCCGGTCGGCCATGCAACCCAATGAGGCGGCGTTCCACACCTTCGTGGTCGAATACGTCGCAGGGACCATCGAAGACGAAGACGGCAGCCGGCTGCCAGGCTCGAGCCGTTGGGGCAAGCCCCTAGAGAAGGTGACCAAGGATGACCAGGGCAAAGAACTCAAATACTCGGTAGAGCCATTCGTAGCATTCAGAACATTCATTGAATACAAGAAGGAACTGCGGATCTTGGAGTCCGACGAGACCTCAACCGCGGGCGATGTCTCGATGGTCGAGTTCCCCAATCGCACCGAGCTCAACGACTGGAGCGAGGCCTTTCCTGAAGTTCGTTCGAAGTGCAAGTCCTCGGTATTTTACGTGCTCGTCGGGACGACGGGGACCGGCACCCACGAACCCAAGATCAAGATCAACAAAGTCGAGGAGGCCAGCTGTGACCCATGCCTGCTCGGCACATGGGAGGTCGACCTCGAAACCTGGAAGTCTCGACTGCTGGCGCGGCTCGCCCCTGGAACGACTATGGACCTCGGAGGCCATTACTACATCGCGTTCGGCGAGGACGGTTTCATCAAGGAGCAGCGCGACGGCATGACTATGACCTTGACGGTTTCTGGGCAGTCGATCACGCTGACGACCGATAGTTTCGCCGAGGGTGAGTATTCAGCAGATGGCGAACGCATCATCGGATCGGGCATGAAGGAATTGTTCTCGAGCGTCACCGGTTCGATACCCGGCTTCACTGTCCCAACCCAACAAGTCGACTCCAGCTTCATTGGCGGCGGTGCAGGCAGCTACGAGTGCAGAACTGACGACATGACACTGACGGCGGATGGATTCGACTCCATCGAACTCGACCGAGTTGACAAGATTCTCGAACCCCCCGAAGAAGTCCTGGAGTAGGTGTCTCCCAGTCCCACCACGCGCCCAGCAACCGCCGAACCCCCCGTGGATGCCGTCAAGAGCGCCTCAGTAGATCTTGCGGAGGCGCTGGTTCGACGACCGGGCCGTTGCTTCCCTCGATAGCTGCGGCTGATGGCGTTGCGCCCACAGCGCCGCCTGTACACGGTCAGAAACGCCGAGTCGTTGGTACACGCTCGTGAGGTGTGCCTTGACCGTGCGCTCAGAGATTGCCAGTTGACGGGCGATTTGTTTGTTGGCAAGACCCTTGCCGACCAGTTCGAGCACGACCGTCTCGCGCGGCGTCAGACCGCTGGCGTCAGCGCTGGCGCGGTTCCGGTTGTCGAGCAGCACGCGCCCGACTCGCGGATCGATCGGGGCGTCGCCGGCACTCGCCGCCCGCAGAGCATCCAGCAATGCATCGGCCTCGATGTGTTTGAGGAGATAACCGTGGGCGCCGGCGTCGAGCGCGTCGAGGATGAGAGATTCGTCGCTGAACGAGGTGAGAACCACGACCCGCGATCGTGACCCGCTGGCGACAATCCTGCGAGTCGCCTCCACCCCGCCGAGCTCGGGCATCGACAGATCCATCAGAACCAGGTCGGGTTCGAGGTCGGCCGCGAGTGCCACGGCTTCGAACCCGTTTGATGCTGTGGCGACGACGTCGATATCGGCGGCGGTCTCGATCAGCTGCTGTAGCCCCTGACGCACGATCGCGTGATCATCGGCGATCACGACCGTCACGGTCGCCGTCGGGCCGACGATCGACTCTCTATCCACCTGCGCTACGTCGAGGCTCACGTGCTCGCCGCCAGCAGGGACCGACCGGGCGGGCTGTGGAAAACGTTATCGCGCTGTTGGATCATGGCGGTGTCCTCATCTTCTGACTGACCGGTCGTGGCGAAAAGCCTGGAACAGTCAGAGGCACGCCAATCCAGCACCCCAGGTTGGGTGGATCAGGGGCACTTTACGCATTCTTGACGGAAGCGATACCTCTAGCTCACACTGAAGACGCCTCGGGAGGCCGCTCCTGCTCCGAGACGATCGATCGCGCGCCGTTGGGCCAGGTGCGAGGGGAGTGGTTGACTTGACGCCCGCCACGTCGGCCGCCGCGGCGGGCGCTTGACTCTCATGCAGCCCCGGACATCTTCGCCGGCGTGCGGGCCGCGGCCACTCGCCCGATGCCGACCCACTCATATCCGGCGTCGGCGGCGTCGGCGGGGTCGAGCATGTTGCGGCCGTCGATCAGGAGCGGATTGCGCATCAGCGAGCTCATGCCAGGCCCCACCAGATCTGCGTACTCCGGCCACTCGGTGACGATCACGGCGGCGTCCACGCCGGTGATCGTATTACGGACCGATGAAGCGCGTCTTGTGCCGCGCGGGAGTTGCTCAATCACGTTCTGCGAGGCGGCCGGGTCGTGCACGACCAGTCGGGCGCCCTCGGCCGCCAGCCGCTGGGCGAGCACAAGACTCGACGCCTCCCGGACGTCGTCCGTGCCGGGCTTGAACGACAGACCGAGCAGAGCGATGCGGCAATCGTTCAGCGATCCGAGCCGGCTCGACAACATCGTCACGACGCGACGCTTTTGAAGTTCGTTCACCTCGATCACTCCGGTCAGGAGCTGGAAGTGGTATCCGGCGTTGCCGGCGAGTTGCTTGAGGGCGGAGACGTCCTTCGGGAAGCACGACCCGCCGTAGCCGATACCGGCCGAGAGGAACGCGGGGCCGATCCGGCGATCGAGCCCCATCCCGGCGGCGACCGTCGCGACGTCGGCGCCGACGATGTCACAGACGTTGGCGATCTCGTTGACGAACGAGATCTTGGTGGCAAGGAAGGCGTTCGAGGCGAGCTTGATCATCTCGGCGGAGGCCAGCTCGCACATCAGGAGCTCACCACCGAGTGTCGCCCATAGGGCAGCGATGCGGGCGGCGTCGGCGGGGTCATCAGCCCCGACCACGACGCGATCGGGGTGGAACACATCCTCGAGAGCCGAGCCCTCGCGTAGGAACTCGGGGTTGGAGACGTAGCGTACGTCGTTGAGCCCGCGCGACCTGAGCTGGCGTCCAATCCGTGCGCCCGTATTGACGGGCACCGTCGACTTCATCACGAGGATCAGCTCGGCGATGTCGTTGGGAATGCTGTCGAGCACCGCTTCGACCCGGGACAGATCAGCGTCGCCGCTCGGCAGCGGCGGAGTGTCAACCGTGACGAAGGCGACCGGACACGGCCCGAACACCTCGGTCGGCTCGGTCGTGAAGTGGAGCCGACCGAGCAACCGGGCGAGCATGCCCTCCAAGCCGTTCTCGACGAATGGCGGGATGCCGTTACGCAGACGGCCGACCTTGGCGGCATCGATGTCGAGACAGTGGACCGTGTGGCCGAGTTCGGCGAGCGCGAGCGCGGTGACGAGACCGACATAGCCGGTTCCGACCACCCCGATCGGGGCGTTCAGCGAATCGTTGGCTCGCGGCCGATGGTTCTGGGGCGCTTCGTTGATCATGTCAGATCGACTCCTGTCAGTTTGGGTGGTCCGCGTCGGTGGCGTGATGCAGCAGTACCTCGGCTTGGTCGAGCACCAGCGCCGCCGCATCGGGGTTGGTCTTCATCGACGACCATTCGGTGGCGATCCGCACGAGTCCGCAGGCGCGGTGGAACGTGCGGCCGCCGTGGATGTCGCGTGCCGCCTCTGGTCGGGCTTCCAGATAGGCCTGCTCGAACGCGGCGCCCAGGTCCCAGGCATCTCGGATCGTTCGGGTGCCGTTCATGACTGCGGTCACCCAGCACCACGCCGCCATGTACTGCACGTCGCGTCCGGGGCCTGCCATCTGGATGCGATCGAAGTCGATCAGCGTCGGACCGGTCGCGGCCATGAGCACGTTTCTCGGCGAGAAGTCGCCGTGGTTCAGGCACAACGATTCACTTGACGGGGCCCGCTCCGCGATCCGCGGGATCAGATCTCGAGGATCGTTGCCGAGTTTGCGTCGCAGCGAGCGCAACAGTTTGTCGGGCGTGCGTCGTCGGTCGACACGGACGCCGCTGGCGTGCAGGTCGGCGAGGAGGCGGGTTACGTCGTCGAGCAGCACGGGCAACACACCTACGGCTCCTCTGGCGCCCAGCGGCGGGCCGTCGACGACCGCCATCTCGAGCGTCCGAGATGCTCTGTCGTAGCGCAGCGGTTTCGGCAGTCCGGGACAGCGGCGGCCGGCGCCGAACGGTGACGTCCAGAGGGCCTCCATCGCCTGATGGATCGCCTCGCCGGCGTCGTCGAGGTACTGCTTTCGGATCACCTCGCGTCCGTCTCGCTCGGTGCGGACCACCAGCCGATCCGTGTGCCCGGGGTTCAACACCACCCTCATGCGACGACCTCCGCCAGTTCGAGCAGCAGTGCATCGCGTTGTGGCGGCGCGCCGTGCCTGGTCTCGGCCAACCCGGCGAGGCGGACCAAGGTGAGCCGTTCCCACCGACGGAGGTCGTCGGGGTCGAACGACCAGGCGTAGCCGTCTAGGAAGGCGCGCCGCGAGGCCGACGCGGTAGCGCGGTCACGACGGCCGACGATGTGCTCGCGCGTGAGGTGGGCGGTCATGTTGCCGACATCGAGCCCACGCGGCGCCATCGCACAATCGTCGAGGTCGATCCACGCCACGTGTTCGCCGTCGACGACCAACTGGCGTGGGTGACAATCGCGGTGCGACGGCACGAGCGCGCCCTCGGGAATTGACCGCGCCTCGGCCACCACGTCGGCGGCCAGGGCCTGCAGCCCTGCTGGTGCACATCGAGCGAGCTGGGCCCCCTCGTCGTCGAGTCGCCACGCCCGGTCGAGATCTGCGGCGCTGTCGTGAAGGCGCCGCAGCGCCAACCCTGCGCTTCGGCACGCCGACACGAACCCCTGGTCGGGAAGGTCCTCGAGCCCCGACCCGGGACGATGGCCGAGGACGCCCACGTGACCCGTGTCATCGCACCCGAACGAAACGGGCACGATCTCCGTCAACCGGGCGGCGGCGAGAGCGCTGAGTCGACGGTGGTTACCGCGGGCGCGCGGGCCGTGGAACACCTTCACGACGACCTGCTCGTCGCCCGCGCCGCCCAGGGCCGTGACGCGCCTGCCGGGGACGTGGCGCAGCACGGTCGACACGGTGATGTCTGGCCGGTACGGGAGCGAGGCGTCGAGGGCGTCGTGGAGCCGTTCGTCGGTCGGCATGCAGCTGTCATGCCATCGCATCAGCTGCCTCCACCAGTTCCGCGATCCGCCGGGCCCGATCGTCCCAGCCGTGGTGCGTGAGCGCGTGGTCGCGGCCGAGGTCGGCTCGTTCGGCGCATGCCCGGTCGAGCGGGACACGGAGCATCGCCGCTGCGAGCGCGTCGGTGTCGCCTGCGGGAACGAGCGTGCCGAACCGACCGTTGCCGAGCACCGCAGAGATCTGACCGATGGCGCTGGCGATGACGGGCGTGCCAGCGGCCAGGTACTCGTACAGCTTCAGCGGGGAGAAGGAGAAGCCGTCGATCGCAGGGTACGGAGCGAGCGCCATGTCGGCCGCCGCGAGGCAGGTTACGACGTCGTCGTGGCCACGCTGGCCGAGGAAGTGCACTCGATCGAGTACCCCGAGCGTATTGGCGAGATCGTGGAGGTCGGCTCGCACCGGGCCGTCGCCGGCGACGGCGAGGTGCACGAGTGGGGTGCGGGCAACCGCGTTGATCGCGATATCGACACCGTGCCACGGCCGTAGAGCGCCGATGAACGCGGCAATCGTGGCCTCGGGTGGCAGTGCGAGGTGGCGGCGCGCCTCGGCGCGTCCGGGTAGATGCCGGAAGCGTTCGACCTCTGCGCCGTTCTCGACCACCGTGCAGTGGGCGTCGGGTGCAGCGGCGCGTATCTTGCGGGCAACTTCGGCGCTGACCGCCACTGCGAGGTCGGCATCGGTGAGGACGCTGCGCTCGACGGTGGTCGCCAGTTCCGCGAGGTGCAGCCCGCGCCAGGCGGCGTCTTCCTCGGCCAACAACGCGTTCACTTCCAGCACATGCCGAGTGCCCGGCAGGGTCTCGACGAGTTGGCGACCGGCGCTGCCGAACAACGACAGACGTTCGTAGATCACGTGCGGATCAAACCGTTGGAGAGCAGGCGAGCAGTGTTCGAGGACGTGTTCGACGAAAGAGAGCTTGTTTAGTTCGCGCTGAAGGCCCTCGCTTCGACCCGGGTGTGCCAGGAGGTGAGTCTCGGCCAGCGCGCTGGAGAACGTAGAAGGAGGGGCCTCGTGTCCGGCCACGCCGATCAGCTGCACGTCGTGTCCCACCGCTGCAAAGGCCGACGTGATCGACATCAGGTGCATCGAGGCACCCTTGTCGCCCGGCACTCGCACGCCGAGGTCGGTACACAGCACGGAGATCCTCATCGTCGGACTGCTTCGTGGAAGACGTCGAGCAGCGCCGAGGTGGCAAACGACGGTGCGAACTCACCGATCACGCGTCGTCGGCCGGCGGCGCCCAGTTCGCCGGCGCGGCGGGGATCGTCGAGAAGATCGTCGATGGCTGCAGCTATTGCGACGGGGTCCTCGGGGCGGACGAGCACCCCGTCGCGGCCGGTGGCGATCAACTCGTCGAGCCCGACCACATCGGTGGACACGACAGGGATCGCTCTCGCCATGGCTTCGATCAGGACCGTTGGCATACCGTCACGGTCACCGTTGGGGTCGATGCGGCAGGGGAGGACGAGAATCGCGCACCGCCGGTATGCCGCATCGACGTCCGTGGAGGCCAGAGCGCCCATAAATTGCACGCGTGCTGTCACACCGAGATCGACGGCGAGCTGCTCGAGATCTACGCGACATGGGCCGTCACCGATGATCTCCAATCTGCGATCGGTTCGCGTCGACGCAATCGCTTGCACCAGCAGGTCGATGCCTTTCTTCGGCACCAGCCGCGCCACGCACAACACCGGGCCGTCGGCACGGGGCGTGACGGCGTCGGGCACAGGAAGACCATTGGGCACGTAACGCACTCGACGCCCCGGGAGCTCCCGGCCAAGATGTCTCACGTTGTAGTGGGACACGGTGACTACGGCGGCGGCCTCGCCGAGACGCTTGGGCAACTGGTCGGCGTTGTCGACGTGGAAGATGTCCTTGGCGTGGGCCGTGACCGAGAACGTCCGACCAGCGAGGGAGGCCGCATCGCGGGCGACTTCGGCGGCGGCGGTTGCGAAATGTGCGTGCACGTGGTCGAACCCGTCGCGACGGACCCGATCGGCCACGATGCCAGCCTGCACGAACCGTCGCCAACCGCCGTGGCGGCGGGCTCGCATGGCGCGGATGGTCCACTGCACCGGCCGCCGCAGGCCGACGCGGAGGTGAGCGCCGAGCACGGCCGCAGTCCATCGTGGCTTGCGGGGCAGGTACCGAACCACCGCACGTACCGCATTGACATCGGGATGCTGAACACCTGCTTCGGGTTCCAGCAGCGCGTCGATGCCGACATGCGCACCAGCGGCTTCGAGTCCCAACAGTTCGCGGACGATGAACGTCTCGGACAGGCGCGGATAGCGCTTCAACACGTACAGCACGCGCAGTCCGGTTGTGTCCACCGCAGCGGCGGTGACTGGAACGGTGGACGCGACCGGAATCCTGGCGGCGAGGTCGAGCGGCGCGTGCGGGCGGACGGCCCCGAGCCGCGGAGCATTGACTATGCTCATCGTCCCGCCCCCCGTGCCGCTGCGGTCAGTAGCCGGTCGGCATCCTGCATTGTTCGCGCGGGTTGCTGCGGAGGTGCCGAGCTGTGAAATTTTCGGTACATGCCATCGCGGGCCCACAAGACCCCGTGTGTCCCCTCCTCGATGATCCGCCCACCGTCCAGCACGGCGATACGGTCGGCATGCTCGATGGTGGACATGCGGTGGGCGACGACGAGAGTGGTGCGCTCCCGCGGGAGGTTCTGGAGTGCGGCGATGATCAGTTCCTCCGAGGCCGGATCGAGTGCACTGGTCGGCTCGTCGAGGATCAGGATCGGCGCGTCGCGCAGGATCGCGCGTGCGATCGCGACCCGCTGCCGCTGGCCACCGGACAGGTTCGCTCCGCGCTCGCCGATCGGGGTGTCGAGCCCGAGCGGCAACCTCCAGGAGAACTCGTCGACCAACGCCAACTGGGCGGCTCGCTCGATGTCGGCGCCGGTGGCCCAAGGACGACCGATCGCAATGTTGTCACGCAACGTGCCGCGCAGCAGCGTGCAGTCTTGGAGAACCATGCTGACCTGGCTACGTACCGAGCGCAGGCTGACGCTACGGAGGTCGACTTCGTCGATGCAGACGGCACCCTCGGTGGGGTCGATCAAGCGTGGGATCAGTGAGGCAATCGTGCTCTTGCCGGCACCGGTGGGGCCGACCAGCGCCACCGTCTCGCCGGCCTGGACGTCGAGGTATACGCGATCGAGAGCCAGTTCACGACCGTAGGTGAAGCTGACATCGAGCAGTTCGATCCGGCCGCGAACCGGTGGCATCCAAGCTGCGTGTGGGCGGTCATCGATCTGAGGCGCCTGACCCAACACGTCGCGTATGCGCTCCACGGAGACCATGCCCTTGGAGAACGAGTTCGAGAGTTTGGCGAGTGCCTTCACCGGCTTGTACATCGAGCCGACGTAGCTGAGGAAGACCAGCAGCTCGCCGACGGTGAGTTTGCCGTCGAGCACGCGGATGGTGCCGAACCCGATCACGAGCGCGGTGGAGATGACGGCGGTCAGGTCGACGGCCGGGCTGAAGCGGGCCTGGTATCGAGTGGCCTCCAGCCCGGCCCGAAGGCTATTGCCCGTGAGTTCGCCGAAACGTTCGCTCTGTCGGTCCTCCAGCGAAAAGGCCTGCACCAGCTGCATCGCCGCGAGATGTTCGCTGGCGGCGGCAGCGACGTCACCGTCGGCCCTGCGGGCTCGGCGCGATGCGGCCTTGAGCCGCGTGGTTGAGGTCCAGACCACATAGGCGAGGACCGGCGTGGCAGCCAACGACACCAGAGCGAACACCGGATCCATCCAGAACATGACGGCGGTCATGCCCACCAGGAGCAGGGCGTTCGGCAACAGCACGGCGAGGCTTTGCACAGCGAGGTCCTGAGCCCGATCCGCGTCACCGGTGACGCGGGTGGTGAGGTCGCCCACTCGCTGCTCTCCATGGAATCGCAGCGACAGGCGGTTGAAGTGTGAGAACACAGATTCCCGCACGTCGTTGGCGATGTGCAGACCCGACGAGGAGAGCAGGCGCGTGGCCCAGTAGTCGAAGAACGCCGCAGCTGCGACTACGACGACGAGCGCGGCACAGGCGGCCACGAGCAGGTCGATGCGTCGGTCACCGTTAGCGGCCGGACCCAACACATCGTCGACGACGAATCTGAGCGGCCATGGCTGCGCCAACCCGGCGAACACCTCGAGCAACGCAAGGGTGCCTCCGGCGGCGAGGCCTCTTTGGTATGGACGGGCGTATCTGGCGAGGAACCGGAGGTTACTCAACGGCTTGCGACCGCCAAGCGGGCGCCGGTCGGCGGTGTTGCCGTTGCGGATGACGGGATGGTCACCATCGACTCGGCGCGAACGGGACCAATCTCGGCGTCGGCGTGCGGGCCGGCGTCGGTCGGCCGATCGACGGTGGAAGAGCCACGACAATCCCTGGAACTCGGCGCCGTCGTCACCCACGCCGAGCATCCCGGTTTGTGTCCGAAGGCCGGCTCGAAGGGTCTCTTCGCGACGGCGCGTGCGCGGCGCCATCAGCATCGGCGTCACGCCGTCCGAGCGGTTCAGTCATGTGTCGTTCGGCGAATCCGGCTCCGCCGGTCACGATTGCACGCATCTTGTCGGTCCTTCGAGTTCTCGCCGACGTGTGGCTGCTTTGCAGCCGATGTCGAACCATTTCCGGCTCACGTCCGGATCAGTTCGACTGTGGGGCCTCGAAGGGGCGCGGCACAATCGTACGTCAGGGCTACGACCCTCAACGGTCGAGGCGCCTCTTGGTCGTACGACCAAGAGACAGGTGCGCTCGCCCTGCCTTGACCCTCAGAATGGAGTGCGAGACCGGCACAGCACCGGTCACGACAGATTGGCCGGTGACATGAACGACGAACAGTGGTCGAGGGGATCCGACCTCATGACAGCGCAGGGACGAAGGACAGTACCGTTGCGAAAGGTGCTCGGGGCCTCGCCGCCTGCGAGCAGGCTGGCCGTGAGAGCCGGTTGGATCGTGTCGGGTGCCGGTTGGCTCGCTGCGTTTGTCGTGATCGTCGGCGGCAGCCTGGTGATGTGGCAATTGCTGTTCAGTGACAGCGTCGGCGGAGACCCGTGGCTCGGCCGACCAGCTGCGGTCGACGACACACTCGGCTCGAAGTCCTCGACCACCCCACCAACAACGCCGACGACAACGACCGTCCCCGCAACGGTCGCTGACAACTTGATGTCAGAGCCTCCGCCGACCGGCACCACCCTCCCGCGAGACTCGGCCACCGAATCGCCGAACTCCTCCGACACCCTCGGAGATATCAGGGCGGCATCCGGGTCCAACACAACTCGGAACACGACCGCCACCACAACTCAGAACGCGACCGTCGCCACAACTCAGAACGCGACCGCCACCACCACCCAGACCACGACCGCCACCACCACCCAGACCACGACCGCCACCACCACCCAGACCACGACCGCCACCACCACCCAGACCACCACCCAGACCACGACCCCGACCACCACCCAGACCACGACCCCGACCTCATCGACGATCGACGACGATTCAGATGGGGGCAACTCGGGCTCGGGATCGGGCAGCTCGGGCTCGGGCTCGGACAACTCGGGCTCGGGCTCGGGAGGCGGCGGCGGCGGGTCGGATGACCCCCCGAACCATGACTGAGCGGTCGTACGACCAAGGTGCACTAGCAGCCCCGGACCCTGATTCATGAAGATCGAAACATGAGCCGCTACCTGTTCTCCTCTCACGATGGCTTCGGCCTCGGGCACGTCCGTCGCAACAGCCTGATCGCCAAGGCGATCCTCGACAGGGAACCCGATGCTGAGGTGGTCCTGGTGACCGGGCTCGCCGTGCGACCCGCATGGCTCGAACACACAGGGATCCGAATCGTGTCTGTTCCAGCACTCTTGAAGGACACGGACGGCGCCTACCGCCATGCCGAACTTTCTTTCGAGCAAGCCATCGGCGAACGGGCATCTGCATTTCGAAGGACTGTCGAAAGCTTTCGGCCCGACGTAGTCGTCATCGACCGCCACCCGTACGGCACGGCCGGCGAGCTCCGTGGCGGTCTCGATCTAGCGCGTCGTGCGGGAGCCGCCGTCGTCCTTGGTCTGCGCGATGTGCTCGATGAGCCCAGCCAGGTGCGGGCCGAGCTGGCTGGTGACGGATGGGCGGGCGTGGCCGACGTGTTCGACGAGGTCCTGGTGTACGGCAGCCGATTGCTCTGCGACCACGTGAGCGAGTACGGCTTGCCGGTGCGCCCCCGATATTGCGGTTGGGTCGTCGGCCATCCCGCTCCAACACAGCGCGAGAACGGTCTGCTCGTCGTGACGGCCGGAGGAGGCGGAGATGGCGCCAACGTGTTCGAGCTCGGGGTCGAACTGGCGAGAGCGCTGCCGAACCGGCACACGATCCTGGTCGCCGGTCCCTACGCCGCGGATCATCGGATCTCTGACGATCCAGCCCTGGCCGGGCGCGTCGAGTTGAAGCGCGACGTCCCCGGCTGCGGCGATCTGTTCGCTCGTGCCGATGCCGTTGTTCAGATGGCCGGCTACAACTCGACCGTCGAATCGCTGGCGGCGGGCATCCGCCCGGTTCTCGTACCCCGCCGAAGCCCGCGTCGAGAGCAGGCCATCCGGGCCTCCCGGCTCACCGCGATGGGTCTCGCCGACGTGGTCGACGAGGGCGCACCCGCTGACGAGGTCGCCTGGCTGCTGACCCGATCGCGATTGCTCGCCGACGGGCAGCTTCGAGCGGCCGGCCTCGACCTCGACGGCGCACAAGTAGCCGCCGCCGCCTTGACCCAACTCGCCCCGATTTCTGTTGTGGTCGGGGCTCTACGCTAGTTCCGTCCAATCTGGTCGCCTCGATGCCTCCGCAGTGGCCGGTGCGGCAGCGCTGGATGCGGCCCGGTCAACGCTCTGGCTGATTCTGGAGGTGGCGTTCGGCCCACAGCGCGGCCTGGACGCGGTCGGTGACGCCGAGGCGTTGGAACACGCTGGTCAGATGGGCCTTGACGGTTCGCTCGGAGATGCCGAGCAGGCGAGCGATCTGCCTGTTCGCCAAGCCTTGACCCACCTGCTCGAGCACTTCCAGCTCGCGGTTGGTCAGGTCCCCAGGAACCGGCGTGCCTCGGCGACGGCTTTCGAGCAGAACGCGCCCGGCTCTTGGATCGAGGGGTGCGTCGCCGAGATTGGCCGCCCGTACAGCGCTCAGGAGATCGTCGGGGGCGATGTGCTTGAGTAGGTAGCCGTGGGCCCCGGCGCCGAGGGCGTCGAGGACCCGGGTTTCCTCGCCGAACGACGTGAGAACGATGATGCGCGACGTCGAGCCGGACTCGACGATCAGCCGGGTGGCCTCCACCCCGTCGACTTGGGGCATCGAAAGATCCATCAATATGACGTCTGGTCCATGCTCGGCAGCCAGTTCGACCGCCTCGACGCCGTTCGATGCCAACGCAACGACGTCGATGTCGTCCACCGTCTCGAACAGGCGCTCGAGACCTTGCCTGACGATCGCATGATCGTCGACCAGCATCACGGTAATCATGAGACCGGAACCTCCAGCCGGAGTTCGGTTCCCTTACCGGCGTCCGACTCAATCGTGACCTCGGCGCCCATCGAGCTCGCCGACCCTGCCAGAGCCCGCAGCCCGAGATGACCGTCGCGTTGAGGAACCTGCTCGGGACTGAAGCCCCGGCCGTCGTCGATCACACGCAGCGTCAAATGGTCGACATCCTCGCTGATGCTGACGAGAACGCGCTTGGCGTTGGCGTGCTTGACGACGTTGCGCAGACCCTCCTGGGCAGCGCGGTAGATCAACTGGGCGACGTCGACTGGCAGCTCCCTGACCGGTGTATCTATCGTCAGCGTGGCATCGATTCCCCGTGGGTCGAGCCGGGCCATGAGGTCCGTGAGGGCGGCCTCGAGACCCTCCTCGTACAAGTTGGGCGGGTAGATCTCGACCAGCAACGACCGAAGTGACCGGACCGCATCGCGAACCTGTTCGCTCGCCCGGCTGACCTGTTCGCGCTCGCTGCCGTGCATCGCACGAGATGTTGCGGCCAGCGCGAATGTGACCCCGGCGAGATCCTGCACGACTCCATCGTGAAGGTCGCTGGCGATACTGCGGCGCTCAGCGTCGGCTGACTCGATCGCCTTGTTAAGGAGCAACTCGCGTTGTTCCTGCGTTCTGCGGAGCCGCCGTGCGAGCGACAGAACGAGGGGTACCTGTAGCAACTCCAGGAACAGCAGCGACCCCAGCGTGACGGGAGCAAACCTGAGCCACGCACGCCGACCGGCCTCGGCGACGCCCTCGTACCGGAAGTATGCCTCGAACAGCAGTGGTGTCTCCGCCGCCGTGTAGATCGGCAGGTACACCTCGAGCAACTTGACTGCCGGCTCCTCATATCGGTTCTCCGGTTCGGACAGGTTGCTGACCTCCGCCTCGGCCTGCACGTCTCCGGGGCCACCGCTGAAGGTCTCGAGCGACTCGGCGTCGAGCTCGAATCGCTGGCCGATCAGACGCCCTTCATCCGAGTAGACGATCGTGCCGTCACTCGACCAGATCTTGACTCGCACCAGCGGCCCGCCCAACACCTGTTTACGAACCGCCGCGTCGACCCTGGCGATTGCATCGGGGTCCAACGCCAGCAGCTCGTCGGTTAAGAGCGGTTCCACTGCGGCTGTCGCGGCGATCGTCGTGACACGGATTGCATCGTCGATCGCCTCGTCCGTACCGAGGCGCCGACTCGCATACGCCGTGACAACCGCGACGACGGTGAGTGTCACGAAAGCGACAAGTGCATACCGAACCACGAGGCGCGAGATCGCGACTCGATCGTCAAACGCCAAGCCGACCGGGTCGGACTCGCTTGCGCCGGTGCGCTTCGGGGCCGAAAACTCCACGCTGTCAAAGGTAATCGGGCGTCTCGAAGAATGCGTCGGCCGGAGTATCGGACATTGGTCGTACGACCGAGGGCAAAACATGGTCGCTTCCCGGCGGTCGCAGGCTCAGATCCTGCCTCCACCACCTATTGCAGTGAGCATGACGGCCTGGCTGGTGAACGCGTCCGCTCCCTTGCATCGGTCGACCGAGCGGCTCCGGGTTTCGTGCGAGGCGGTGGAACGAAACGTGGCAGTGCACGACAATTCGGGCGTGCCTAGTGTCGTGCGTCCTGTGTCGTACGTCCTGCGACGTTGTGTCGCGAGTGACAGCGTTCGATCCCCTGTGACATCTCATCTCCGGGTCGTGGGTTCGATACCCACCCGCTCCACTACCTAGTGATCGCGGATCAGCGGGCGTCGGAGCCTGTCGAATCCTCGGTCGAGGCGACATAAATGGTGCTGTTGGCGTGGCCTCCCGTGTAGAAGTTCGGGAATGTCACGACGTGGGCGTGCACGCGTGCGAACTCGTCGTACAACAGCGCCAGGAAGTCTTCGTCGGGTGGATCGTCTGACCACAGCGCGAATATGCCGCCGGGACGGAGTTGCTCGGTGAGCCGGTGTAGCCCAGCCGGCTCGTAGAACCCGGCGTGGCTTGGGTTGAGCAGATGGCGAGGGGTGTGGTCGATGTCGACGAGGATCGCGTCGAAGCGGCGTGGCTCGTCATCGCGGGTTTCGATCCCGGCGGCGACCATCGCGAAGAAGTCGCCGTGTACCAACTCGCAGCGGGGGTCGCTGGTGAGCTCGACTCCGAGCGGCACGAGGTGGCTGCGATGCCATTCGATCACGTCGGCCAGCGCATCGATCACCCGCAGTGACCGCACGCGTGGATCGGTGAGAGCAGCACTTGCCGTGTAGCCGAGACCGAGGCCTCCGACGACGACGTCGAGCCGTTCTCCCTCGATCGCCGCCAGGCCGAGTTCAGCCAGCGCTGTCTCGCCAGTGGTGAATAGGCTCGACATCAAGAACTCGTCGCCGAGCTTGACCTCGAATACGTCGACCTGAAGCGTCGGCTCGAGGCGGCGCCGCAGACTGATGTCGCCCATCGGCGTCGTCACGTGGGCGAGCTCTTCGAACGCCCGGCTCATGCGCGGCGTGACGTGTCGTGGGCGTAGGTGGCGGCGATGCGTGCGACTCTATGGCCGCCGCGAGGCGGTTCCTCGAAGCGCATTGGCGCTGCTCGGGCGCGATCAGCGATAATTGAATCATGTCTGACAACCCCGACGCCGACGGCGCCACAGTCGAGGTCTATGCCGATATCACCTGCCCGTTCACCCATGTCGGGCTGAAGCGTGTGATCGAGCGCATCGCCGAGATGGAGCGACCCGTAGACGTCTACGTTCGGGCTTGGCCGCTCGAATGGGTCAACGAGACGGGGCTCGAGGTGACGGCCGTCGAGGGCAAGGTGAAGGCGCTCACCGAGCAGCTCGGCGTCGACGACTTCTTCGGACTCGATCATGATCAGTGGCCGACGAGCACGATCCCGGCACTTGCGCTGGTGGCGGCTGGGTACGCCCGCGATATGGCGACCGGGCTGGCGGTCAGCATCGAACTTAGGACGGCGCTGTTCGAGCAGGGCCAAAACGTCGGCGACCGCGACGTGCTGGCGGAGCTCGCCGGCAATCACGACCTGCCGGTTCCCGAGCCGGGCGACACGGCGGCAGTGCAGGCCGACTACGACGAGGGCCGTAGTCGTGGCGTCAGCGGGTCGCCTCACTTCTTCGTCGGTCAGGCTGACTTCTTCTGCCCGGCGCTCGACCTCGGGCACGACGCCGACGGAAACCTCACGGCCCGATTCGACACCGAGGGCCTGGCGGCGTTCTTCGCCAATATCGGCGGCTGACCGGTCTCCCGGTCGTCAGGCTGGCGAGCCTTCTGTGTCGTCGTTCGTCCCATCTTCGTTGCCGGCCCCGGTTTCGTTCACGGTCTCGGTCACGGTTTCGGAACTGGCGTCGCCGAAGGTTGTTCCGCCGGTGGAAAACTTGAGGGCAGCTTGGTCGATCTTGGCCGTGACCTTGGACGTCTTGCCCTTGCTGATCTTGTCGACTTGATCGGTGGCCTTGTTGACGACGCCGCCGACCTTGTGCCGGTTCTCTTCCAACAACGACTTGGCCTTCTTGATGTTGCGGTTGTCCATCAATCCCATGCGCTCATCCTACTGGGCAGCTACCGAGGTGATTCTTCGACCGATTGCATCCTGTCCGAGAGATAGCCGGCGAACCGATCGATCGGTAGTCGACGACGAGCATCGGCACGTACGGCCAAGCTCACATCGACCGGCCGCCCACAGAACATCGACCGGGACCTATTCCTCTAGTCGGGGCCGGCCACCCGGCGGACGATTGAACACAAGACGGGTGGAACGCACGCCCGTTCCAGGGAAGGGGCATTCATGTACGACGACATACTCGCTCCGAGTGTTCGGGATTACCGTCCTCGGTGTCCCGGCTGTACGCCGGAGACCGCAACCGCTGAGGGGGCGCGGCCTTGCAGCCACTACGACTGCCCTGGGTTGCCTCCCGAGTTACAGGTCACATGCGATCTGTGCATGTACGACTTCGCCGCCGACGACGGCCAGATGCAATGTGATCACGACACCTGTGAGAAGGCGCAACGGTTGAAAGGCAACGTCGAAACATTCCAGATGTGGATTCAGCTGCTCAAGGACGAGGCAGCCGCCAACAGCTAACCCACAGCTAATTCAGCGTCGCCGAGTCTGCCTACCCAGTCGGCCTGCCTGGCCTCGGCTGGGTGACGCGCGTCGGTCGTTGTGGGCGGGCAGTCCGGCGTCGATCACGAGTTCGGTACTCGCGATGTACGACGAGTCGTCGCCGGCCAGCAACAACAGGCCGGCAACAACAGGCCAGTAACAACGGGTCGGCGATCAGTCGTGGGCGTGGTCCTGTTCGTGGTCGTCGGGTTGCTCGATGGCATCTACGAACAGATCGACGTCAGCATCCTCGCCGCCGATCAGCCACACGACCTCGTCATCGGAGTCTTCGTCGGTCCAGGGCATCACACCTTCGATGTTGTAGCGATCGACGGTGATGTCGTCGTCGCCCTCCTTGATCGGGGCGATCACCGACAGTTCGACCACGGAGTCGCCGGGGTGATGACTGAGCATGTCGATCAGCTCAGCGACTGTGAGGCCTTCGCGGTCTTGAAGTTCCATTGCATCCCCTTGTCGAACGGTTCGGTTGTGGTGAGATCGTTGGTTAGAAATCGTCGCCCAGCCAGGGGCCGGAGCGCTCGAGCAGGTACAGACTTACATGCTTGCACCGATCGAGTGCCTGAACCACGGACCGATCGTTGTTCATGTACACATCGGCCAGGTCAAGGGCGATTCGTGCGACCAGCGACAGGCTGCGCTCAGGGGCGTCGGTGACGCTGGCGAACGAGTCGATTGCCGACACCTCGACGGGCAGGTCGAGCCCACCAACTCCGGCGACGTCGGTTGCCAGTACGAGGAGATCGGGCGGTTTCAGCAGCGGTGGCAGCGTCCAGGTGAACAGCATCGGGAACGTGAAGCCGTGAGGTGGATCGTCGTCGATGTCCTCCATCTTCATGACCGCGTCCTCGAACCCGAGCAGAGCGCGCGGGTCGACGTCGAGTGAGAGATGCAGGTCGATCGGTCCGGCGCACGCCTCTTCGGGGTGCAGGTCGACCTCCCATAGCTGACGCAGCGAGTAGGTCTCGACAAAGTGCCGTTCGTCGTGCACGTGAAATCCGTAGTCGATCGCCTGGCTCTTTACGTCGGCGACAAAACCCGCTACGTCGATCACAGCCACGGTCAGGGACACTACCGTCAGCAAACGTGATCGATTCCAAGCTTGTTCAGGCCGTGGGCACATTGATGTCGGCTGCAGATGCTGTCGCCGCCGTGTTGGCGGCAAATCGGGACTGGGGAGCGTCGGGAATCCGCGACGGTCAGTACGCCGTCGACCTCGCCGCCGACGCCGCATGTCTCGACGTTCTGTACGCCGCCGGCTACCGGGTGTTGTCGGAGGAGAGCGGGATCACCGGACCGCCGGGATCGGATTCTGCGCCGATCGTAGTGGTCGACCCGCTCGACGGTTCGACCAATGCATCTCGCCATCTGCCCTGGTTCGCGTCGGCGTTGTGCCTGGTAGACGACCATGGGCCTGCGGTCGGGGTGGTTGTGAATCATCCGACGCGGGAGCGCTTCAGTGCCGTGCGCGAGGCGGGAGCGGAGTGCAACGGTGAGCCGATTCGCCCTTCTGGTGTCACGACTCTCGGCTCGGCGATTCTCGGGACGTCGGGTCTGCCCAGCCATCATTACGGGTGGAATCAGTTCCGTGCGATGGGGGCTTCGGCGCCGGACATATGCGCCGTCGCGAACGGAGTCAGCGACGCCTGGTGCGACATGATCGACGACGGCCACGGCGTCTGGGACTACCTGGCGTCGGTACTGATCTTGGAGGAAGCAGGTGGAGTGGCCGCCGAGGTGTTCGGCCGTGAGCTGTGCGTACTCGACCACAAAGCTCGCCGCTCGCCGGTCGCCGCCGCCACCCCCGAGCTGCTCGAAGCCGTGTTGAGCGAACGCCGCGCTACGCCGTCCTAACCGGCTCGGGTCGTGAATCGACGCCAAGTCGCTGCGGTTGCACCCGTTGGTCGTGAGTCGACGCAAAGTCGCTGCGGTTGCACCGGTTGCACCGGTTGCACTGGCTCGGGTCGTGAATCGACGCAAAGTCGCTGCGGTTGCACCCGGTGGTCGTGAATCGACGCAAAGTCGCTGGGTTTGCACGGCTCGGGTCCTGAAGAGCGACGTTGGTATGAATCCGGCCCGGTCAGGGCCGCCGCTCGCCGTAGTCGCTGAAGGGGCGGTCGCGTTCGCGCACCGCTTCTCGGAACCCGACGTCGGTCGAGCGCTCGATGAAGTCGAGACCCTCTTGGGTGTGGCGGGCGACGCCGTCGAAGAAGGTGCCGAGTCGCCGTGACGACTTCGGGTCGTACATCTCGTCGGCGACGGCGTTCAGCGACCAGGTGATCATCTCGAGCTGGGTCGATGGCACCAGGGCGATCCGTTGGGCGAGCGCCATCGCGTGACCGTGCAACTCATCGTCGGGAACGACCTCCAACACGGCGCCCATCTCGAGAGCCTGCTGGGCGGTGAACTCGTCGCCGGTCAGCATGTAGCGGCGGGCGTTTTGCAGCCCGAGCCGCGCGACCCAGTTCCACGGGGCCTCGGGAACGCCCCACGCACGCGACGGCGGGTAGCCGAATCGAGCCGATTCGGCGGCGACGATCAGATGGGCGTTGAACACGACGTTCGTGCCGCCGGCGATGCACCAGCCCTGCACCGCCACCAGGGTCGGTTTCGAGCAGTCGTGCAGCTTGGCCCAGGTGTTGGCGAACGAGCCGATCATGTGCTGGTCGCGGACCGAATCCCATACCCGCGGATCTCGGTCTTGTTCGGCGGCCTGGGCGTCGGTCGACCAGTCGAGGTCGTAGCCGGCGCAGAATGCCTTGCCTTCGGCGTCGAGCAGGATCACCCTCACGGTCGAGTCGCGTTCGGCTGCATCGATCGCGGCGCCGAGTTCGTCGCGCAGCTGCGGTGTGATCGTGTTGTAACGCTCAGGCCGACAAAACGTCAGCCGTCGAACGTGCCCGTGCGTCTCCTCGCGAACTGCTTCACCCATCCCCGCATCCTCGCGCGTAACGGAAAGGTGTCTGACACCTTTCCGTTACGGTCAGGCGGGTTGTTGTTGGGCGGCTTTTTCGAGATCTTCGAGAAAGCCGGTGAAACCCTTTTGGAACTGACGATTGAGGATCGGGGCCGTGATCCGACCGATCAGCCCTTTTGTCTCATAGTCGTAGTCGATCGAGACCTCTCCGTCGCCGAGCGTGATCGTTGCCAGGCCGTTCGAGATCGGAAGCTTGGACGCCGAGTCGATGCTGACGACGAGCTTCTCGTTGGGCTCCCACTCGCGGATGGTCTCCTCCAAGCTGCCGACCGGAGCGAGATCACAATGACGCTGCGCTCCGAGGCCTGTCACTCCATCGCCAGTGTCGTGGCTGGCCTTAACGCCGCTATTCCACGTGGAAACGTTGGGGAAGTCAGCCAGCACAGCCCACACCGCCGCTTTGGGCGCGTCGACCGGATGTGTGATCTGTATGTTTCGCATGCCTGTAATAACCCGGCCTGTGGCTCCCTATTCCTTCGCTCGGTTTGGACCGAGGCCGGGGGGAGGCGTGATCGCCGCCGCACATGCGGTTATCACGTCGGCGGTGTTGCCGGCCTCGTCTAGATCGGTCTTCCACGACGACACGCTGATCCGCATCGCGGTACCGCCATCCCATTCGGTCGGGCCGCACCAGATCCGGCCGTCGCGTTGGATCTCGGCGATCAGGCGCTCGGTGGTCTCGGCGTCGCGATAGCGAACCAGCACCTGATTGAGCACGACGTCGTTGAGGATCTCGAACCCGCTCGACTGGAGTTCATCGGCGATCGCCACGGCACAGTTGCTGGCGCCCCGCACCAGTTCTGCGATTCCTGTGCGCCCGAGCGTGCGCAACACGGACCAGACCTCGATCTGGCGGGCTCGTTGGGACGATTGGGGCGTGTGGTGTATCGCCTCGAATCCGTCGTCGGGAGGCAGATAGCCGGCGACGGCGGCGAAGGTTCGACGCAGTACCGATGGCCTGGTGACGAAGATGATCCCGCAGTCGTAGGTGACGTTGAGCCACTTGTGGGCGTCGGTGGCCAGCGAATCGGCCCGCGTCAGGCCGTGGACCAGTTCGGCCCTTGTCGGGTCGGCAAGCGCCCACAATCCGAACGCCCCGTCGACGTGCAGCCATGCCGAGCCGTGATCGGCGACCCAGTCGGCGAGCGGTTCGAACGGGTCGAAGGCCCCGGTGTTCACCTCGCCGGCTTGGGCGCACAACAGGACCGGCCCCTCGATCGATTTGGGATCGGGCAGTTGGTCGGAGCGCAGGCGGCCCTGGTCGTCAGCTGGGATGATCGTCACCCGCTGACGGCCGAGACCGACAAGTCCAAGAGATTTGCGCAGCGTGCTGTGTGCCTGCTCGCCGATGATCACCGTGATCTGAGGGGCTCCGAACAGGCCGTTGTTCTGTACGTCCCAACCGTGTTGGACGAGGAGCGCATCGCGGGCGGCCGCGAGGCAACCGGCATTGGCGACGGTGGCACCGGTGACGAAGGCGACGTCGGTGTACTCGGGGAGTCCGAGCAGATCGTTCAGCCAGCATCGGGTGATGTCGTAGATCTTGGCGGCGACCGGCGACATCACCGGCAGGGCGGCGTTCTGATCCCATGCGTTGACGATCATCGACGCCCCGAGGGCGACTGGATAGGTCGCGCCGTTGACGAACCCGAAGTACTTGGCCCCGGTGCTCCCGATCGTCGCCGGACCACCGACACGGGCAAGCAGGTCGATGGTCTCTCGAGCGTCGGTGGGGTGATCGGGTAGCGGGCCGTCGAGAGATACAAGCCCGGCGATCGCCTCGGAAGTCGGAGTGGCGTGGCGGTCGTCGATCGTTGCTGCGTATGCGATGGCGTGGTCTGCGGCGGCTCGAAGCAGTTCGATGTCAGACGTCATCGGTGCATCGTTGCGCGTTCACGGTGCAAACGCCAGGAGCTTTGTCAGGCAGGGTTGAGCAGGACCAGGGGGATCTGACGCTCGGTCTTGTTCTGGTAACCGGCGTAGTTCTTGTAGCCCTCGGCGATGATCGGCCACATACGGTCGCGCTCGTCATCGGTAGCAACGCTGGCGGTCATCGTCTGGGGCGCGCCGCCCTTCCACTTGACGGTGACCTCCGGGTTGTCGGTGAGGTTCAGGTACCACGCAGGGTGATGGTCGTCGCCGCCGCGCGAGGCGACGATCACGAGCGTGTCGCCCTCCTGGAGGGGCGAGGTCAACATGGTCGCCCGCTGCTGACCGCTCTTGCGGCCGGTGGTGGTGAGCTCGAGCACCGGCATCTTGCCGGCTGTCCAACCGATCTTCCCGCCACTGACTTTGAGGATCGTGCGATGCACGTTGTTCATGGTCTTGAGGACGAGATTGCTGGGCATGTGGTGACGATATCTGAGCAACGCGACCGTGCCGCCGCGGCCTCGACCGTCGAGGAGATGTCCCACCTGACTCCGCCTCTGGAGCCGCTCGAGATCGGCCACGTGGTGAACAACGGCGTCTTGTCTTGATTCTGACTTGCGAGATCACTACGCCGTTTGTCAGGAATCCCGAAATGGTGACTGTCGAGTTAGCGATGACGGCCGTTTCGGCTATCTCGAGTTGACGATCAACATCGAGGATGGGCCTCGCATCATTGATGTCGATGGCGACCTGACGCCCGCGTGGGGCAAACACCTGATCGACGCCAACCTGGCGATCGGCAACCTCGTCGACCTCGTAGCGTCGCGATCGGCCGCCCCTGTGTTGACCCGTCGACGGGCCCGTCACGGTTCGTTCGCGGTTATCATCACCGCTTCCGGGCGCATAGCTCAGTTGGTTAGAGCACTGCCCTTACAAGGCATAGGTCGGGGGTTCGAGTCCCTCTGCGCCCACTTCCGTCGCTGGTGCTCCTCGTGGGCGCGTTGCGCCGCCGTTGACGACCCTTCGTCGCTGGTGCTCCTCGTGGGCGCGTTGCGCCGCCGTTGACGACCCTTCGTCGCTGGTGCTCCTCGTGGGCGCGTTGCGCCGCCGTGCTTGCTGCCTCCGGCGGCCGTTCCGGCGCCACGGAGGCGTGGGTGGGGGCTGCAGCATCGGGTTTGTTGGTAGTGCGTGAGCGGTGGGCAGCCCCGGGCACGCGATCATCGACTGGGTTCGAACTTCTCGACGGCTCGTTTGGTCAACGCTTCGTGCGGGGCCTGTCTGAATCGCCGGCTTGTATGGGAGATGCCGGTTGATGCGAGCTGAGGTTCGTAGCGTCTGCTAGGTCGTTGGTCGGTCTTGATGGCGACCAGGTCAACCAGATCTACATGCGCGTCGGCGCGGCAGCTGAGGCCGTCGCTCACGTTGACTCTCTTCGCAACCATCGTGGCGATATCGTTGTGATGGCTGTCGTCCTCGAATGATCGGCGGCGACAACCACGAACTCAGCGGCTCGGTCCGGGGGCGACGTCGCACTACGACTCGGTCACGGCGCCAGCCGGCACAAGACGTAAGGACACCGTATGACGCTCAGGCTTGCACGGCACGCCCTCATGTTCGGCGCGTTGTCGATGGTCGTCCTCGGTCTCGTGGTCGTGAGTCCTGCCGGTATCACGTCGGCAGCTGGGCCTCCGGTCGCGTCGCTCCCGACCGACAATCCCGCCAACTGGACCCCGAACGTGCTTGATGGACAGGTGAGCTCGATCTGGCAGTTCGGGACCAAGGTGGTGATCGGCGGAACGTTCACCCAGATCGCCAACTCCACCCTCAACGGCGGCACCGTCTACGACCAGGCCTATCTCGCCGCCTTTGACGCGACGACCGGTGTGGTCGACGCCAGCTTTGATCCTGTGCTCGACAGCGACGTCGAGGCGATCATCGCCGCCACCGATGCCAACACGTTCTTCATCGGCGGCGCCTTCAACACGATCGACGGCGTCAATCGGCGCAAGGTCGCCAAGCTGAACGTCAGCGACGGGTCACGTGTCGACGGGTTCAACGCCAACGGGGTCAACAGCCGGGTCCGCGACCTGCGCCTGGTTGACGACACCCTGTATATGGCCGGGTTGTTCACGGCAGTGGGTTCCTCGTCGCGCACATATCTGGCTTCGCTCGATGCCGATACCGGAGCGGTTACGGCAAAGCTCAACCTGGCGTTCGCTGGGCTCCACAACGGTGGCGTCGGCAAGGTCATCAAGATCGAGGTCACGCCAGACGGCAGTCGTATTTTGATCACCGGCAACTTCACCTCGATCGAGGGCGAGACTCGCGACCAAGCCGCGTTGATCGACTTGAGCACTTCGCCTGCAACCCTGAGCGACTGGCAGACCGATTGGTACAACGCGAGTTGTGCGTCGGCGTTCGACAGCTACACGCGTGACCTGGACATCTCCGACGACGGCGCCTACGCGATCATCGTCACCACCGGTGCGTATCGAGCCAACCTGTCGTGCGACACGGTCTCGCGGTTCGAGCTCGGCAGCGAGGTCGCAGGGCTGTCGCCGACCTGGGTGAGCTACACCGGCGGCGACACCAGCTACGCCGTCGAGATCTACGATGGGGTCGCCTATCTCGGCGGGCACATGCGCTGGTTCAACAACTCGTTCTCTGGTGATCGTCACGGCGCTGGTGGCGTGTCCCGGCCGGGTATGGGTGCGCTCGATGTTGTGACCGGTTTGCCATACTCCTGGAACCCCACCCGCGATCGCGGCGTCGGGCTGTTCGACTTCCACGTGACCGCCCAGGGCATTTGGGCGGGCAGCGACACCAATCGCTGGAAGGGCGAGCTGCGCATGAAACTCGCCTTCTTCCCGTGGGCCGGCGGTGAGACCGTGTTGGGGAGCGAAATCGGCGGTCTGCCGGCCGACATCTATCAACTGGGCCGCACCAGCGGGGGCACCGGCACCGACGACCAGACCGTGCTCTACCGCGTGAACGCCGGCGGGCCAGCGTTGACATCGGCCGACGACGGACCCGATTGGGCGATCGACACGGTGGCTAGCCCGTCGAGTCTGCACAACAGCGGCAGTTCAGTCGCTACTGCCCCGAGCGGCCTGGCGGTTCCGCAGCTCGATTCCGGTGTGCCGAAGGATGACATGGACCGCCCACCGGCGCATCTCTGGACGACCGATCGCTGGGACTCCGGTGGAGGCGACGAGATGCGTTGGAACTTCCCGGTGGACGTCGGGACCAACATCACGGTGCGGATCTACCTCGCCAATCGCAGCCGTTCTACCGACGGCGGCAACGAGCGGATCTTCGACGTCGCGATCGACGATGTTGTCGTGATCGACGACCTTGACCTTTCCAAGACCGTCGGCCACGACGTCGGCACGACACGAACGTTCGACATCACCGCAGATAGCGATGGTGTCGACATCGACTTCATCCACGCCGGAGCCAGCAATCCGCTCGTCAACGGTATCGAGATCATCAGCCGTGATGTCACTGCGTCGGCGACGCTGAGCGTCGAGGACGAGGTCCGGACTCTCACCTGGGACGGTGCCGCCGCCCCTACTGCTGCATCCCTGTCAAACACGACAGTTCCGTGGCGGACGGTTCGTGGCGCGTTCATGGTGAACGCCAGCCTGTTCACCTTCCACGACGACGGCTCGATCATGAAGCGAACCTTCGACGGCAGCACCTTCGGGGCCGGTAGTTCGATCGACGGTTGGTCGAACAACGTCATGGCCGACATGCCCACGATGAGTGGGATCATCTTCGATCCGGCCACGTCGAGCGTGTACTACACCGTCGACGGTCAGAGCAGTCTCTACCGGAGGTCGTTCCTTCCCGAGTCTGGCGTGCTCCACGCCGCGCGATCCACGGTCACCACGGGTGACGTCGCCACGCTCGACCCATCCCGCGTGGCCGGCATGTTCCTGACGGAGGGTCGTCTGTACTTTGTCGACGAGACCTCGGGCGACCTCTCCAGCATGGTCTGGACCGACGGTGCCCCGACCGGTTCCGTAGCGCTCGAGGACACAACTGCCGACTGGCGTGCCCGGGCATTGTTCGTTGCCATCGAGGGAAGCGTAAACGCGCCGCCGATCGCTGCGATCGCCGTGCCGAGTTGTGTCGACAACGTCTGTGAGTTCGACGGCACAGGGTCGTCAGACGACGGCACGATCGTGTCGCACGTGTGGGATTTCGGCGACGGCGGCCTCGACGGCTCGGGCGCCGGTACGTCGCACGCTTACGGGGCGGCCGGCCCCTACACCGTCACGTTGACGGTGACCGATGACGACGGTGCGGTCGGCTCGGCGGACGTGTCCGTCAATCCGAC
>Ga0255047_10000561_pt1 | contig 30387 bp, 28 predicted proteins | sample JV7_2_1_MG_FD_183640 | JGI IMG/M metagenome (GOLD analysis project Ga0255047, IMG submission 183640) | Seawater microbial communities from Jervis Inlet, British Columbia, Canada - JV7_2_1 | ecosystem: Environmental > Aquatic > Marine > Inlet | place: Canada: British Columbia | collected 2016-10-06
AACATCTTGCGCCGCTGCCCCTGGCGATCTCAACCCCCAGCCGCGACTTCAGGTAACGGAAAGGTGTCAGACACCTTTCCGTTACACCTTCCGTTAGGTGGCGCCGAAGAGGTGCTCGAGACCGAGCCCGATTTCGCGGCCGACGCTCTGAATCTGGGCCGGTTGGGCGGTCGGGTCGGCGAGTACGGTCAGCACCGCCACCGTCGAGATCCCGAACACGAATACCTGCCCGTCGGTCGAGCACTGATGCGAGAACGATGTAGGGGCAGCACCCATCAGCTGCACGAGCCGGTTCGACAGACCCAGCACGGCGGCCGACATGGCCGCCATCGCTGCGGCATCATGCCCGGTGCTGTGCGTGACCCGGGATGCCAGAACCAGCCCATCGACACTGCTCACGAGGGCACCGAGAACACCGGGCACGTGATCGACGACATGGTCGATCAACCGATGCATCGAGGCATCGATCTCGGTCGCCCGCTCGTCATCGGCGGTTGGCCCAGAGACCTTGAGGGAATCTTGACCTTTGCTACCTGGGTCGCTTGTGGGCTCGTTCGTGGACGTCATGTTAGACGCCCGTATCGATCGGTGCGATCGGTGCGCCATGCGAGATCAACCGGCCGAGCAGGAAGGCCAGCCGCCTCGGCGCAAACAACAGGTCGACGGCCTGCTCGATCTGTGCGAGTGACCACCACCGCATCTCGTGCACATGTTCGGCCCGCATCGCCTCCCACCCGATCGTGGGTTGGGGTTCGAACCGAGCGGTGCGCACCATGTGGATCAGATCATGTTGACCGTCGAAGTCGGTGTTGAGGAGCGGTATCACGTGGAGCCGATTCCAGATGTGCGGTCCGATCTCGAAATCGGTGAAGCCGAGTTCCTCGTGTAGTTCGCGACGCAACCCGTGCTCGGGTGACTCGCGGCTTTCGAGCCCACCGCCGGGCAGGGCCCATGTCGAGACATCTGGAAACTGGAAACGAACGAGCAGCACATGATCGTGCTCGTCGATGATCAACGCCCTCACCGCTGACCGGATGTTCAGAGCGTTCGACATCTCGTGCCGCATCAGTCAGAGGGGGAATCCCTGAGATCGTCGTTGAAGATCCGGAACATGTCATAGGTCTGCTTGCAGGCCTGACACACCGGGAGCTGCTGCGGGTCGCGGGCCGGAACCCAGACATGGCCACACAACGCTTCGATCGGTGTGCCCATGATGCGGGCCTCGAGCACCTTTGCGGCCGCCGATTCACCCGGTCCGACCTTCACAATGTGGGCGACGACCGGCTCTTCGGTTTCGGGAACCTCGTCGATCTCCGGGATCGTTACCGCTGGCAGTGTTTCGAGCTCCGGCATGACAACAGTTTGCCAGGGATCCGTCGAGCCCGGAGGCGTAACCTGCCGCCATGGGTCCGCCGGTCGACTATCGCGAGATTTCAGCTTCGATAGCGACCACGGGAATGGTCGCCAGGGGTGGCTTCGTCACATGGCCGGGCGACACGCTCACAATGCCCGATCGACGAGCCGTTCGGTGCGTCGTCGTGGTGGGCAACACCGGCGGAGCGATGTGGCCGCGCTTTCGCGCCGAGCAGCCGGCTGGGCCACACCCGCTCGACGCCTGGACGCGGGCGATACTCGGCCCGATCGCGGCAAGATTGGGGGCGGCGTTCGTGCATCCCAGCGACGAGCCGTTCCAGCCGTTCCAGAGGTGGGCCCAACGCGGCGAAGAGGTATGGCAGTCGCCGATCGGGATGCTGATCGACCGCGAGTTCGGCCTGTGGCACGCCTACCGGGGGGCGCTGCTGTTCCCAGAAATGGTGAACGGCCTGCCTGTGGTCGGGGGGGATCTGTCGCCGTGCCTGTCGTGTGCCGACCAACCGTGTCTGAGCACATGCCCTGTCGACGCCTTCACACCCGATCGATATGACGTGGCGGCGTGCTCCGCCCACGTTCGCTCGAGCGCCGACTGTCTTCACGCCGATTGTTTTCACGACGGTTGTGCGGCGCGCCGTGCGTGCCCTGTCGGCGCCGACCTGGCGTACGGCGCCGATCAGATGGAGTTCCACATGCGGGCGTTGATCGGAGCCGAGCGTGACCGGTGACGACGGGTCTTCGCTTGGCGCGCCGGTCGAGCGAACTGCCGCCCCGGCGGGCTGGTACCCCGACCCGTTCGGCGCTCAGACGTGGCGATGGTTCGATGGAACGTCGTGGACATCGTTTGCCTCAGATGGCTCGACGGATTCTGCCGACGCTGCACGCGAGCCGCGGTTGCCGCGCTTCTTGAGCCCGCCGGTGCTCGTGTGCGGTGTGCTGACCGCCCTGATATTGCTTGTGATCGCGATCGATTCGCCGGGGGTCGTGATCGCCGGGCTGGTCCCGTTGCTGATCGTGCTCCCGGTGTTGTCATGGCTCGACCGGGTTGAGCCCGAGCCTCGCTCGTCGAAGGTGCACGCGATCTTGTGGGGTGCCTGCGTGGCGGTGATTGTGGCCTCGATCGTCAACTCGGTGGTGGGCGTGTTGTTCGGAGAACTGGCGGTGATCATCGGATCGGCGCCATTGATCGAGGAGGCGGCCAAGGCGGTCGGCATCGTGTGGGCGGTGCGACGTCGCGACGTCGACAGCGTCACCGATGGCATCGTCTACGCCGGTTGGGTGGCGATCGGGTTCGCCGTCGTTGAGGACATCACCTATTTCGCCGTTGCCGACGTCGATGGTGCGCTGCTTCCGGTGTTCGTAGTGCGAGCGCTGATGACGCCGTTTGCCCACCCGCTGTTCACGTTCTGGACCGGTCTTGCGATCGGCCGGGCGGTGAGCCAGGGACAACAGATCTGGCCGCGAGCGCTGTGGGGATACGGACTCGCTGTCGCTTGCCACGCGGCGTGGAACGGCTCGTTGGTGCTGTCGGACGTGACCTACAACGTCGACGAGAATGTCGGCGCCGCCGTGATCCTGGTGGCGATGTTGTTGTTCGTCGTGATGTTCGTCGCCGTCGCCGTGACCTTGATCATCATGCGTGGGCGCGAGCGTCAGCGCTTCGTGGCGAGTGTCCCGGCTCTGGTGCTGCGGTACAACATCGCACCCCACGAAGCGGCGTTGTTCACCGGCGGATGGCGCCACCTCCTGCAACAACGCCGGCAGCTCAACCGTTGGCGGCGGCATACGTTCGATCGCCTGCACGCTTCATTGGCGAGGTTGTCGCTGCTGCACGAACGACCCGGCGAGGTCGATCCGATCGAGCAAGAGCTGTTAGCCGATCGGCTCTCGGATGCGCTCGCCGTGTTCCGATCTGTCAATTAGGCCGATCTGTCAGTGAGTCGATCTGTCAGGTGAGCAGATCTGTCAGTGGGCAGATCTGTCAGGTGAGCAGATCACCGGCGATGTCGATCCAGAACTGGGTCGCCAGCGCCAGACTGTCGACGTCGATCCGTTCATCGTGCCCGTGGAAGCGATCGCCGAACGAGGCAGCGGTCATGTCGGGTGAGAACAATCCGGCGCCGTACGCGACACGGCCACGATCGCGGTAGAAGCGGGCGTCGGTACCACCGACCACCAGGCCGGGAACGATCTTGGCGCCCGGGTACACGACCTGGATGTTCTTGGCGAGCACGTCCCACAACGGGTTGTCTGTCGGTGACTGGGTTGCCTCTGCGCTCTGGAGTGTCGTCACTTCGACCTGGTCCGCCAGGTCGCCAAGCGCGTCGGCGAGCATCGCATCGACATCCTCACCGGTGACTCCTGGCACCGTTCGAATGTCGACTTCGATGTCGACGGTGTCGGGGATCACGTTGGTCTTCTGACCACCGTGGCCGACGTTCGGAGAGATCGTGGTGTGGGTCATGGCGTGGCATGTCCTGGCGATCGGTATCGGCAACGTGGCGATCGTGTCGTACAGACGGGCCGGATCGAGCAGTGCTGCCCGGAACTCATCGGGCAGGCCCATCGCATCGACCTGTGCCCGCCACGCCTCGCCGATATATGGCGTGGGGCGGTGCTCTGACAGGCGACGCACGACTTCAGCCGCCTTCACCAGCGCATTGTCAGCACCGTAGGGCATCGAGCCGTGGCCAGGTGTGCCGCGCACCCGCAGGGTGCGCCAAGCCAAGCCCTTCTCGCCGGTATTGATCGTTACATGGCGCGTACCGTGGTCGTCGACACTCGACCAGCCGCCGAGTTCGGTCAGGCAGTAGTCGGCGTCGATCACGTCGCGATGGTGCTCGAACATCCACTCGGCCCCCCACGCGCCGCCGGCCTCCTCGTCGGCGACGCCGAAGTAGATCAGGTCGCCCTTGGGTTGAAAACCGGTGCGAGCCAGATCGCGGAAGGCGACCGCCATCGAAGATGTCAGGTTGAGCATGTCGACCGCCCCGCGCCCCCAGATCTCGAGATGACCGTCGGTGTCGCGGATCAATTCGCCGCCGAACGGGTCGTTGCTCCACCCATCGGGGCTGACCGGCACAACATCGGTGTGGCCCATCAGACAAAGCGATTTGGCGTTGGGATCGGACCCCTCGATGCGGGCCACGATCGACCCGCGCCCCGGCCGCGAGTCGTACTGCTGGGTTTCGAGCCCAGCGCCTTCCAGAAATGTTTGCAGGAGATCGGAGTTGCGGGTCTCCTCACCCGACTCCGGTGTGCCGTCGTTTACACAAGCGTTGCGGATCATCGCCTGAAGTAGCTCGGTCGTCTGCCCGGTCAAGGCGGCATCGGTCATCTCATCACCCTACGTTCCGGTGTCGGTGCGGGTCACCCCGGCGGCCTCGGGAGCGCTCTGTGAGGCATCTGCTGGGCATCTACACTCGCCCCGCAACAGGGTCGCCGCATCGTCGCACCCCTTCCCTAGGATGACCAGGTCATGTCGGATCCGCCGCAGCCAGAGTTGTTCGCCGACAACCCGTTCGCCGACGAGCCCGCTGCAAATGATCCGAGCGGTGACGAATCGGTGCCGCATCAGCCCCGAGCGCAAGGCGATACCAGATCATCGGAATTCGTCGAGGCGCGCCGGCCGAGCCCTTTCACGCAGGGACTCAACCCCGATCAACTCGACGCCGTCGTGCACCGCGACGGTCCGTTGTTGGTCGTCGCCGGGGCGGGCTCTGGCAAGACCCGTGTACTCACCCATCGCATCGCCCATCTGATCGACCAAGGCTCGCGACCGTCGGAGATCCTGGCGATCACGTTCACCAACAAGGCGGCCGCCGAGATGCGTGACCGCGTCGGGGCGTTGGTCGGTCCGGTCGTGAAGGGGATGTGGGTTTCGACGTTCCACTCGGCTTGCGTTCGAATCCTGCGCCGTGACGGTGAGGCGTTGGGGTACCCGCGCACGTTCTCGATCTACGACCAGGCCGATGCGGTGCGCTTGACGGGCTACGTCATCCGCGACCTCGGTCTCGACGCCAAGCGGTTCACTCCGCGCGGTGTGCACAGCCTGATTTCACTCTGGAAGAACGAGCTGGTCTCTCCGGCTGCTGCCGCTGCCAAGTCGGAGAACATCTTCGACCGCAAACACGCCGACGTCTACGCCGAGTACCAAGCCCGTCTCGAACGCGCCGGGGCGATGGACTTCGACGACCTGCTGCTCAATGTCGTTCGCCTGTTCCGAGAGCACCCCGACATCCTCGATCACTACCGCATGCGATTCCGCCACATCCTGGTCGATGAGTATCAAGACACGAACCAAGCCCAGAACGAGATCGTGCTGATGCTCGCCGGCGACCACCACAACGTCTGCGTCGTGGGCGACACCGATCAGTGTCTCCCCGCCGGCACGATGGTGTCGACACCCGACGGTGACCGCCCGATCGAAACGATCGCGATCGGCGAGCGGGTGCTCGGTGCGAGTCAGCATCGAATTCCGGTTGCCGCCGCGGTGGCCCATGTCCACGAAGGCAGGTACGACGGCAGGCTCGTTCGAGTGGAGACGAGTGGTCGGGCGGTCACGGCAACGCCGGGCCACCTCGTGCCGATGAAGCTGGTTCCGCAACAGAGTTCGTGGTTGGTTTACCTGATGTACCGCGCCGACCGTGGATGGCGGATCGGCCGCACGGTCGGATCGCGCCCCTTTCAGAACGGTGTTCACAAGCACGGGCTGTTCGTTCGCACGAATCAGGGGCATGCCGATGCTGCCTGGGTGTTACGAGTGTGCGACTCGCTCGCCGAAGCGGCGTATAACGAAGCGTGGTTTGCCGCCCAGTACGGAATCCCGACGGCGTGTTTCCACGATGTCGGACGCGGCCTCGCGATGGACGAGATCTGGCTCCGCCGGTTGTATGAATCGATCGACACCGGCGACCGGGCAAAGCACCTGTTGGCCGAGCTCGAGCTGAGCGCCGAATTCCCTCACCATCGACCACAGAACGGTGCCCGTCGCTCAACGGTCAATCTCACGATGTTCTCTGATGCCCGCTCCGACGTCGGCTACCACCGCGTGCAATGGTCGTCGAACCGATCCGATGTTGCCGATCGGCTTCGCTCTGCCGGCTACGCGCTGCGTTCGAGCAAGTCGAAAAGTCTGCGCTACGAGACCGTGTACAAGAGTTACGAGACGGCGCTCGCCGATGCCAAACGGTTCGCTGCGGCCGGGGGCATAGATGTGCGCCGGCGGCTCAGCCATGACGGGGTCATCTACGACCTGATGCCGATTGCCAATGCCCTGCCTGGCATGGAGATGCTCGTCGAGCACGATCGCGGGCTGTCCGTCGCTGTTGTCGATCAGGTGTCGTTCGAGGCGTATTCAGGGCCGGTTTTCGACCTGGAGGTCGATCGGGTCCACACGTACCTCGCCGGCGGTGTGCTGGTGCACAACAGCGTCTATAAATTTCGCGGAGCAGATTTCCGGAACATCTTGCAGTTCGAGGATGCATTTCCTGACGTCACCACGATCGTGCTCGATCAGAACTACCGGTCGACGCAGGTGATTCTCGACGCTGCCAACGCGGTCATCGATCACAACCTCGAGCGCAAGCCGAAGAACCTGTGGACCGACGCCGACGGCGGCGAACGGATTATTCGCTACCACGCCGAGGATGAGGGCGACGAGGCGATGTGGGTCGCCGGCGCGGCGCAGCAACTGCACAGCGATGATGCGATCAACTGGCGCGAGATGGCGGTGCTGTACCGCACCAACGCCCAGGCGCGCGTTCTCGAGGAAGCGTTCATGAGGCTCGGTCTGCCGTACAAGGTGGTCGGCGGCACCCGCTTCTACGATCGGCGCGAGATCAAGGACGCGATGGCCTATCTGCGAGCCGTGTTGAACCCGCTCGACGAGGTCAGCGTCAAGCGAGTGCTGAATGTGCCCAAGCGCGGCGTCGGTGACACCAGCGTTGGCAGACTCGATGACTATGCCCGCGAGATGGGCATCCCGTTCGTCGACGCCATGCGCCATGCCGAAGACGCCGGAGTCAGCGGCCCGGCCCGGCGCGGTATCGCCGGTTTCGTCGAGTTCCTCGACCGGATCAGTGCGATGGTCGGTCGCGACGGCGTCGGTCCCGGCGACCTATTGCAGGCGGCGATCGACGAGTCCGGGTACCTCGGCGAGCTCGAGGCCGAAGACACCGTCGAATCCCACGGCCGCGTCGAAAACCTGGGCGAGCTGGTCGGCTCGGCGCGTGAGTTCACGGTGCTCGAAGAGTTCCTCGAGCAAGTTGCGCTGGTCGCCGACACCGACGACCTCGACGACGACGATCAGGTCGTGATGATGACGCTCCACTCGGCCAAGGGGCTCGAGTTCACGGCCGTGTTCATCACCGGGGTCGAGGAGGGCATTTTCCCCCACAATCGGGCGCTCACCGAACCCGACGAGATGGAGGAAGAGCGCCGCCTGGCGTATGTCGGCATCACGCGGGCGATGAACCGGCTTTTCATCTCCCATGCCTGGAGTCGCATGCTGTACGGCAACACGCAGTACAACCCGCCGTCACGCTTCCTCGACGAGATCCCCGGCGCGCTGATCGAGGCGAAGGGCAACACGACCGGACGCTCGTCGTACGGCCGCCAGAGCTACCGTCCTCGCGACGAGCGCAGTTATGGCGATCCGCCGCCGTACCGCCGCAGCGGTGGTGACGGCGGCCGCGCTACCGACAGCCGAGCTGCCGACGAGCACCGCGAACGTGTCGTCGAGGCGGCGTTGCGTGCGTCCAACAAGCCGCAGCAGGCCAATTCGCAAGAGCTCGGGTTGAGGGTCGGTGACGACGTCGCTCACCCGGCGTTCGGCGAGGGCGTGATCATCGACATCTCCGGAACCGGCGAACGGGCCGAAGCCGTGATCAACTTCTCTGGCTTCGGCCAGAAGCACCTCGCCCTCGCCTGGGCCCCGCTCAAGAAGTTGTAACGACCACGTTGTCGTCAGCTGGTCGACCATTTGGGGAGTGCCAATTGCGGAGTGTCGCAGCGCCGCCGGTCGCACAGCGTGGCCAATTCGATCGCCGGTGCTACCAGGCGACGTCGCTGCAGCCTTTGTGACTGTCGGGCTCGACCTGGAACGTGCCGTGGTCGATTCGATAGGTCGTCGACAGCAACTCGCGAGCTTGGTCGAGCACGGCGTGATGGTCGCTGCCGGTCGGCACCACGAGATGGGCCGATGCCGCTTCCATCTCTGATGTCAGCGTCCACACGTGCAGGTCGTGCACGTCGCCGACGCCGTCGATGCTCGCCAAGTCGTCGGCGAGTGCAGAGAGGTCGATGTGGTTCGGCGCCGCCTGCAGTAGCACGCGCACGGCGCGCCGGCCGAGCCCAAACGTGCGCGGCAGGATCCAGAGCCCGATCAGCATCGCCATCACCGGGTCGGCCCAGTTCCAGCCGAGGCCCTCGATGAGCACAGCGGCGATGATCACCCCGACCGAGCCGACGGTGTCGGCCATCACCTCGAGGTAGGCGCCTTCGAGATTCAACGACTCCTTCGACCCCTGCCGCAACAGCGCGAAAGCGATCAGATTGACGATCAAACCGATGGTGGCGACAATTAGCATCGGTACGCCGATCACCTCTGGATCGTCGAACAATCGGCGGACCGCCTCGATCACGACCCAGATCGCGACGGCGAACAGCAACAGCGCGTTGACGAAGGCGGCGAGGATCTCGAGCCGATAGACCCCGAACGTGTGGCCGTCGTCAGGGCGATCGTCGCGGAGCGAATAGCGGCTTGCCAGTTGGATTGCGGCCAGAGCCATGCCGAGCCCGATCACGTCGGTCAGCATGTGGCCGGCGTCCGACAGCAGAGCCAGCGAACCGGTCAGGAACCCGGTCACCGCCTCGACGACGAAGAACCCGCCGATCAGCCCGAATGAGATCAGAAGGGGAGTGCGGTGACGCTCGCCGGCACGACGCAGCGTGGGACCGTGCGAGTGCAGGGCAGGCGCGTCGTGATGTTCGCCGCTCATGTGTTTGGCCCCTGATGTGCCAGATGCTCGAACGTGACCGCCAACAGAGTGCGGACGTGGTCGTCGTCGAGTCGGTAGTGGATGTGGCGGCCATCGCGACGGTTCCTGACGACCCCCGCAGTGCGGAGCAGGCGGAGCGCTTGGGACACCTTGGTTTCGCTCGTGCCGACGTGCCCGGCAATCTCGTGGACGCACATCTCTTGGGTGGCGGCGAGGGTTTCGAGGATGCGAATCCGAGTCGGATCACCGAGCAATCGAAACAGCGCGGCCGATTCGTCGGCGAGGTGTCGCTCGTCTGATATCTGCATATCTGTGAAGATATCAGAATGTAGTGGAAATGTCAGTGTGACGTTCGTCTCTGACGCGGGAGGCTCGAACATGATTGAATCTGTGCGATGAAGGCAGCACTGCTCGTCGAGAGCCTCACCGGGAACACGTGGAAAGCCGCCGAGTTGATCGGCGACAAGTTGCAGCAGGAAGGCTGGGGTATAACCGGCTTGTCGAAGGTCGCCCAACCCGACCTCTCGTCGATCCAGACCGCCGACCTGGTGCTCGTGGGCACGTGGACTCACGGCCTGTTCGTCGTCGGTCAGACTCCCTTCGCGCTCGGGAAGATCGCCAACTTGCCCACGATGCGCGGCAAGAGGGCGGCGTGTTTCCTGACGTTCGCACTAAACGCCGGCAAGAGCATCGACAAGCTCTCGACAGCGGTCGGCCAAACCGGTGCCGAAGTAATCGGTGGCCTCGAAATCAAACGCAACTATCTCGAACAGCACACCGATCTGTTCGTCGAACGCTTGCTCGGCGTCGCAGAGCCGGCTTGACACACTCCGTGGACGTCGTGCAGCCGGCGTCATAGAGCCGGCTCAAGTTCAGCGGTCTGTGTACTCGGCTATCACGTTCTTGATCAGGTGCTCGGGCAGCACGTCGTGGGCGATCTGGCGCACGCTATAGCGCCCGCGGCCGGCGGTCATCGCTCGCAGATCCATCGCGTAGCGACCGATCTCCGGTGTCGGCACCTCGGCGGTGATGACCTGGTCGCCGTCGCCCTCGGTGACGCTCGACACGATCCGACCGCGCCGTGAACTCAAGTCGCCGAGCACGTCGCCCTGGACCTCCACCGGCACCCGTACCGTCAACACCGAGATCGGCTCGAGCATCACCGGGGCACCCTTCTCGATCGCTTGCTGAAAGCCGGTCGATGCAGCGGTCTTGAATGCCATGTCGGATGAGTCGACCGAGTGTGTCTTGCCGTCGAGACACTCGACCTTGACATCCACGATCGGGATCCCGATCGTGCCGCCTGTCGCCATCGCGTCTTCAACTCCGTGGCGTACAGCGGCGATGTACTGCTTGGGTATCGCTCCGCCGACGATCGCGTCGACGAACTCGAATCCGGTACCGCGTGGCAGTGGAGAGACACGCAGGTCGACTACGGCAAACTGCCCATGACCGCCCGATTGCTTCTTGAGCCGGCCTTCGATCTCGACGGTCTGCGAGATCGTGCGGCGATACGGAAACCTGACGCTCTCGGTCGTGACCTTGACGCCGTACTTACGTTCGAGCCGTGACAACGCGACCGTGAGGTGGGCATCGCCGAGGCCGCGCAGGACGGCCCGGCGGGACAACTCGTCGTGTCCCACGACCAGCGATGGGTCTTCGTGGGTGAGGCGCCTCAGCGCCTCTGGCAGCTTGTCGTCGTCGCCCTGTGTGAGCGGCACCAGGGCCAGCGCGATGTGCGCCGGTGGTAGTTCCACCGGAGTGATCATGACGGTCTGCGCCGCTGGGCCGAGCGTGCTGCCGGTCGCTGCACTGGTCAACTTGTTGACGGCGCCGATGTCGCCGGCTACGAGCTTCTTGGCCTGCGTCTGCTCGGGGCCATGCAGATGGAACAGGGCGTGCAGGCGTTCGTCGGCGCCCGACGACATGTCGCGCAATTTTGTGTCAGGACGAAGGGTTCCCGACACCACCTTGAACATCGAGATCCGGCCGACGTACTGGTCGGACACGGTCTTGAACACGTACAGCAGCGTCGCCTCGGCGGCGTCGGGCCGGACCATCACAGTACGGTCCCCGGCGGTGACGGCCACGGTACGGTCGGCGGGTGACGGGCCCAGCTCGCATATGTAGTCGGCGAGACGATCGACGCCGATGCCGGTCGTGCCCGAGCCCACCAGCACCGGGAAGCGCGTGCCGGCCAACACCTCTGCGGCGAGTGTGTGCTCGAGTTGGATCGGTGTGAACTCCTCGCCGTCGAGGTATCGCATGAGTAGATCGTCGTCACCCGAGACGATCTCTTCCACTACCCGATCGTGGACCTCGTGTTCGTGGGCGACGAGCTCGTCGGGAAGTTGCTCGACGTGGTGGCCACCATCGGGCTCGTACTCGTGGGCCCGCTCGCTCAGCACGTCGACGACGCCGTGGAATGCTGACTCTTCGCCCCACGGCAACTCGATCGGCAAGAAGCCTGGCCCAAAGGCGGTGGTCAATTGTGCGACGACGTTCTCGAAGTTGGCCCTGTGCTTGCCTTCGCGGGTGACGAACACCATCCGCGGCAGGTCGCGGTCCTTGCACTTGCGCCACGCCTCGTGGCTGCCGACCTCGAGGCCATCGGGGGCGCTGACGACGAGGACCGCGAGATCCGCCACGGCGAGGGCGGCGTCGACCTCGGCCTCGAAATCGGGGTGCCCCGGCGTATCGAGCAGATTGATGCGGTACCGCTCGCCGTCGCTGGCCTTCCAGTCGAAGGACGCCACGGCCAACGACACGCTCGAGCGGCGCTGAATCTCCTCGGGATCACGGTCGAGGGAGCTCGTGCCATCGTCGACCGCTCCGGTGCGGGTGCTGATCCCGGCGTGCTGCAGCAGCGCCTCGGCGAGTGTGGTCTTTCCCACCCCGCCGTGACCGATCAAAACAACATTCCTGATCTGTTCGGTGAGATGTTCGTGCATCCTGCCCTCCGCGAGATGTGTTGTGACCGGTGTCGGGTCGGCCGGTTGTGTCCTGATTCTGCACCGTGAGGCCATGGTGCGGGAGGGTCGAACGACCCTGCCATTGTCGACCGTCGCCCGTCAGGGGGTACCGGATCCGGCACTCGTACCGGTGGCGTTGCGCAGGTCGATGAACAGTGTCGCGCGATCGCGCACGATCGGGAAAACACCGGCGTCGGGTGGCGACAGTTCGCTCACGTCGATCGTGCGGCCATCACAGTCGATGAAGTCAGCCGTATCGGGCACTTGCTCGACGACGCAGGCCCCGTCGCGATCGGCTGGATACGCCCAGTACACCCGCCACCCTTCGGCGGCAACGCTTCCGGTGTGGTTGACCACGATCGAGCGCGTGCCGATCGCGGTTCCCAACTCGGGGAACAGCAGCGGACCATGTTCGTCGACCGTCTCGGCCAGGCCGACCACCCTGCCGATCTCGAACGTGTTCGGCGCCAGCCGGTCGGTTGCGTCCGAACCACCACGCGAAATGACCGCCGCGATTCCCCACGTCAGTACGCCGATCGCCGCGAACAGCATGATTCCGCCCAGTACGGGCACCACGGCGCGTGCGATCGGTGATCGGAGTTCTCGCTTCTGCACGCCCACAGTGTGCCGCCACGGACGCCACGAACACAGATCGGGCGACGGGTTGGTTGTCGATCGCACTCACCGAATAGGGTGACTCCCTCGTGAAGCGCCAATACCGCGTCGTCGTCGCCAAGCCCGGACTCGATGGGCACGATCGCGGGGCGAAGACGATTACACGTGCACTGCGCGACCACGGCTTCGAGGTGATCTACACCGGGCTGCACCAAACCCCAGAGCAGATCGCTGAGACGGTGTTGCAGGAGGATGCCGATGCGGTCGGCCTGTCGCTCCTGTCGGGCGCTCACCTCACTCTGTTTCCGCGGGTCGTGGAAGAACTCGCCAAGCGACAGATCGCCGACACGCTCATGTTTGGGGGCGGTGTGATACCCGATGCCGATGTTCGTGCCCTAAAAGAGCTGGGGATCGCCGAGATCTTCCAGCCCGGCGCATCGTTGGGAACGATCAGCGCCTGGCTCGAATCCGCGCTCGACGAGCACATCAACGAGAACCGAGAGGAAGGCTGATCAGTGGATCTCTTCGAATACCAGGGCAAGCAGTACTTCGCCCGCTATGACATTCCGGTGAGCCCTGGCGGCAAGGCCGACACGGTCGATGAGGCGCTTGCAGCCGCCGAGCTGGCCGGGTACCCGGTGGTCGTCAAGGCCCAGGTGCAGGTCGGTGGCCGCGGCAAGGCCGGTGGCATCAAGCTCGCCAATACGCCCGACGAGGTCGGCGAGCACGCAGGCAACATCTTGGGCATGGACATCAAGGGCCACGTCGTGCGCCGGCTTTGGGTCGAGCACGCTTCGGACATCGACGAGGAGTACTACGCAAGCTTCACGCTCGACCGCGCCGCCAAGCAGCACTTGCTGATGCTGTCGGCTGAGGGCGGCGTCGAGATCGAAACGGTCGCCGAGTCCAACCCGGATGCGATCGTGAAGCTCCAGATCAACCCGGTCGATGGCCTCGACTTGGCAACCGCCCGTCAGGCGGCGGTCGACGCCGAGCTGCCCGAGCGTGCGCTCGACGGTGCCGCCGAGATCCTGGTCAAGCTGTACCGCTGCTTCACCGAGGGCGACTGTGATCTGGCCGAGATCAACCCGTTGATTCTCAAGCCGACCGGCGAGGTGCATGCCCTCGATGCGAAGGTCACGCTCGACGACAACGCCGAGTTCAGGCACCCCGAGTGGGATGCCTTCCGAGGTCTCACCGAGATGGACGAGCGCGAGAAGATGGCGGCCGACAGGGATCTCCAATACATCGGTCTCGACGGTTCGGTCGGCATCATCGCCAACGGCGCCGGACTGGCGATGTCGACGCTCGACGTCGTCAATCAGGTCGGTGGCGCTGCCGCCAACTTCTTGGACATCGGTGGTGGAGCGAACGCCGATGTGATGGCCGGAGCGCTCGAGGTGATCAATTTCGACGAAAGCGTGAAGTCGATCTTCATCAATATCTTCGGCGGTATCACCCGCGGCGAGGAAGTCGCCAAGGGCATCGTCGAGGCGCTCGGTCGGGTTGATCTGAGGGCCCCGATCGTGATTCGTCTCGATGGCACAAACGCCGAGCAAGGCCGCCAGATCCTGGCCGAGGCCGGTATCCCACCCGAGAAGTTGCGCTCCGAGCCGACCATGCTCGATGCCGCCCGAGCCGTCGTCGCGCTTGCGAACTGAGAGAGGTCGAACGAGATGGCAATTTTCGTCAACGAACACACAAAGGTGATCGTTCAGGGCCTGACCGGCGGGCAGGGCAAGTACCACGGCCTGCGCAATCGCGTCTATGGCACCCAAATTGTCGGGGGCGTTACACCCGGCAAGGGGGGCCAAGACGTCGAGGGCATCCCGATCTTCAACTCGGTCGCCGAGGCCGTCGAGGCAACCGGCGCCGATGCTTCGTTCGCGGCGGTGCCGCCGAAGTTTGCATCCGGTGCGATCCTCGAGGCCGCCGAAGCAGGGATTGCGTTGGTCGTGTGCATCACCGAGGGGATCCCGGCCCAGGACGAGGCGAGCGTGTTCAACACGTTGCTTCGCGACTTCCCGAACACGCGACTGCTGGGGCCCAACTGCCCGGGCATCATCAGCCCCGGCAAGTGCAACATCGGAATCACCGCCGGTGAGATCGCCCATCTGCCCTCAGCCGATGGCCCCAACGTCGGGATCGTCAGCCGCTCTGGCACGCTCACCTATCAGGCGCTGTACGAGCTCAAGCAGAAGCGCATCGGCGTCACGACGTGCGTCGGCATCGGCGGCGACCCCGTGCCGGGTACCGACTTCATCGACTGTCTGGGCGAGTTCGAGGCCGACCCCGAGACACACGCGATCATGATGATCGGCGAGATCGGTGGTTCGGCCGAGGAGGAAGCGGCCGACTTCATCGCCGCCAACGTCTCCAAGCCGATGAGCGCCTACATCGCCGGTGTCACAGCTCCGGCCGGTAAGAAGATGGGCCACGCCGGTGCCATCGTTTCGGGCGGTAAGGGCACGGCCCAGGGCAAGATGGACGCCCTCGCCGCCGCCGGTGTGAGGGTCGGTCTCAACCCGACCGAGGCCGGCGAGCTGATGGCAGAGATCGTCGCCGCCCTCTAAGAAATTCTTGAACCGGGGCGTCCACGGGCGCGACGAGACCCCGCGGCACCGGCGGGGCCTCGTTCAATTCTTGATTGGTTCAGACCTCAGCGGTCGGGGCGGCGTCGTCGTCGCCACCGCTGGTAAAGGCGGCCTTGACCTTGTTGACGTCAGCGAGATCCTTGATGCTGCCACCGCTGGCTGTGAAGCTCAATACACCACCGGCCGCTGCAACGATGCCCGCGATAACGCTCAGGATCATGCCGGTCGCCGGGTCGATATTGCTGCCGGCGCCTGGGTTGAAGATGATTCGAATCAGGAGCAGCACTGCTGCGAGCACTGTCACATAGGCGATCACCAATGACCATGGCACGCCCCCGTCCTTGATCGTGCCCTGCACCCGCAGGAACGTAACGACCGCTGCGCCGATCAGGAGGATCCACGGGACCGTGCCGGTGAAGAAGAAGTCGAAGGCGTTGGCGGCGCTGAACCCGCCAAACTTTAGCCAGTCGAAAAACGTACCGAAGATGAGCATCCCGAGCCCACCTCCGATGATCAACCAATCATTGGTTTTGAATTTGCTGAAGTCCATGGTGCCAATCTTTCTGTCGATGAGATCCTCGCCTAAGAACGTAGTCCTACCGCCACCCCATCGGATGCATTTCTCGATTGGCTGACATTTCGTTCGGTTTGTGGCGGCCCCCACGTTCGGGTGGCTACGGTCCCAGGACGTGCCGACTGCCTTGCTCTCCGTCTATGACAAATCCGGAATCGCAGAGTTCGCCAAGGCGCTCCACGAACTCGGCTGGAACATCGTGTCGAGCGGCGGAACGGCACGAGTCGTCGCCGAAGTCGGGGTGCCCGTCACAGATGTCGCGGAGCTGACCGGGGTACCGGCAATCCTCGATCACCGAGTCGTCACGTTGCATCCAAAGGTGCACGGCGGTCTGCTGGCCGACCCGACCAACCCCGAGCATCAGGTCGACATGGCTGAGTACGGCATCGAGCCGATCTCACTCCTGGTCAGCAATCTGTATCCGTTCTCGAGCCAGCCGGGGATCGAACTGATCGACATCGGTGGCCCGGCGATGGTTCGGGCATCTGCCAAGAATCACGCCCACGTGGCGATACTCGTCGACCCGGCTGACTATCGGGCCGTTCTGGCCGAGATCAGCGAGCATGGCGAGGTCACGCTGGCGACTCGGCGTCGTCTGGCGCGTGACGCCTTCGCTCACACAGCCGCCTACGACGCCGCGATCGTCACCTGGTTCGACGCCACCGAGCCTGAACCCGAACCGCTGCCGCCCACGATGCATGCCGCGCTCGAGCGAGCCGAAGTCTTGCGCTACGGCGAGAACCCGCATCAACAAGGCGCCCGCTACCGGTTCAGCGGGGCCACGAGTTGGTGGGACACGATGACTCAACACGGCGGCAAGGCGCTCAGCTATCTCAACCTCTACGACACCGAGGCAGCCTGGCGGCTGGTCCATCGGTTCGAGGTCCCCGCCTGCGTGGTCGTCAAGCACGCCAACCCGTGCGGCGTCGCCGTCGGCACCGATCCGATCGACCCGATCGCCGACGCCTACGTCAAGGCCAACGCTTGTGATCCGATCAGCGCCTTCGGCGGGATCGTCGCTGCCAACCGGATCGTGACCAAGGCGATGGCCGAACCTTTGAGTGATGTGTTCACCGAGGTTGTCGTGGCTCCGGGCTTTGACGACGACGCGCTCGAGCTGCTGCTCGCCAAGAAGAACATGCGCGTGATAACCGCCGACACCCCTGCCGAGTGGCCGTTCGACCTCAAGCCGCTCGACGGCGGCTTCATCGTGCAGGAGCCGGATCTGGTCTCGGTAGATCGCGACGGTTGGCAGGTGGTCACCGAGGCCCAGCCAACCGACGACCAGTGGGACGACCTCGTGTTCGCCTGGCAAGTGTGTGCGGCGGTGACCAGCAATGCGATCGTGTACGTGAAGGATCGCCAGGCCTACGGCATCGGTGCCGGCCAGCAGAACCGGCTCGACTCGGCCCGAATCGCTGCCGACCGTTCAGCCGGCCGCGCCGATGGAGGAATCTGCGCCAGCGATGCGTTCTTCCCATTCCGTGATGGCCTCGACGCCGCCGCTGCCGCCGGCATCAAGGCCGTGATCCAGCCAGGTGGAAGCGTCCGCGACGAAGAAGTGATCTCCGCCGCCAACGAGCACGGCATCACGATGGTGTTCACCCACCAACGCCACTTCCGCCACTGACCGATTCCGGCTGGATCGGTGTAACGGAAAGGTGTCAGACACCTTTCCGTTACTCGAAGGGTTTGGCGAGGTGCTCGACGATCTCTGCTCCGGGGAGGGCGGCCAACGATGCTGGGGGGACGAGCAGTTTGCGGTCGCGTGAGCCTCCGCCGACGATCACTTGATCGCAGGCCATCACTCTGTGATCGATCCAGATCGGCAAACCATCGGGCAGGCCGTATGGGGTGACTCCGCCGATCTGCATGCCGGTCATCTCGGCGGTCTCGTCGGCGGACGCGAACGACGCCTTTCTCACACCGAATCGTTTGCGCACGACACCGTTCACGTCGAGTCGGGTGGTCGCCAGCACGAGGCAGGCGGAGTAGACCCTCGGATCTCCCTTGCCGACGACGACGATCGCATTCGCCGATTGGTCCGGGCGAAACCCGTAGGCCTCGCAGAACGCGGCCGTATCGGCCAGTTCCGGGTCACACGGGACGATCTCGTAGCCAACGCCCGTCGCCGCCGCCGCACTCAGAATCGGGTCATCGATCGGGTCAGACATATACAGCACTGTAAATCGTAAATGGGTCTCGGCCGAGATGCCGGTCGTTACGGGTGGTTGCGGGCGATACTGGTTCGAATGGCTGACGCCACTTACGTTCCTGCGCGCCCGCAACGCGCGACATCGCATCTGAGCAAGGTCCCATACCTGCCGGGGCTCGACGGCATGCGCGCGCTCGCCGTGATCGGCGTGTTGATCTACCACGCCAACAGCGAATGGCTGACCGGCGGTTTCTTGGGCGTCGAAGTGTTCTTTGTCATCAGCGGTTATCTGATCACGCTGCTGTTGATGGCCGAGCGCGAACGAACGGGAACGGTTCGGGTCGGCGCGTTCTGGATGCGCAGGGCTCGGCGCCTGCTGCCGGCGCTGTTCGTGATGCTGTTCCTACTGCTCACCTACACCTGGATCTTCAAGACCGACACGCTCGGCAAGTTGCGCGGCGACATGCTGGGTGGGCTGTTCTACGTTTCGAACTGGTACCAGATCTGGGTCGGCCAGGGCTACAGCGCTACGGGCGACTTCGCCCCGTTGCGGCATCTGTGGAGCCTCGGGGTCGAGGAGCAGTTCTATTTGCTGTGGCCGGTCGTGATGCTGCTCTTGCTGAAACGCAACGGCACCCGCAACCTCGCCCTTACGGCGCGCTGGCTGTTGCTCGCTGCAGTGCTGGTTGCCGTCGGCACCGCTGTGCTCTATCACCCCGGCCCGCTCGGCGAGTGCAACGTCAAGCCAGAGGCGTTCTGGACGGTCGGCGACAGGTGTGTCTCGAAGGCCGACACGCTGTACCTGTCGACGATCACGCGTTCGAGCGGTTTGCTGCTCGGCGCCGCATTCGCGATGATCTGGCGACCCGTGGCGATCATGCGTGGCCCGCTGCGCAGTGCCAACCGCTCGCTCGACGTCGTCGCCGTGATCGGCCTGTTGTTCCTCGGCCTGTTCGCCTGGAAGATCCACTTCGTCACCCCGCTCGTCGCAGATCCTTGGTTGTTCCGAGGTGGTCTGTTCGCCACCGGGATCGCGACTTTGATGGTGATCGCTGCCGTGACCCACAAGCGGACAATCATCAGCCGGTTGCTCGGCAACCCGGTTTTGAGTTATGTCGGAACTCGCTCGTACGGGCTGTATCTGTACTCGTGGCCGATCTACCAGATCATCCGCAAGGTCGCCGGCAACACCTTGACGTTCAACCAGTTCGTTGTCGCGATGATCGCGACATTGATCGTCACCGAACTTTCCTACACCTATATCGAGACCCCGATCCGACGTCGCGAGGTCGGTCTGCGATGGGGCAACTTGCGTCGGCGCCGCGATCCGGTGCCGCGCCAACTCATCGCCGGAACGTTGGTCGTCAGCATGGTATTGCTGGCGTTCGGGGTCTTGCGGCTCGGGCTCGCCGACCTCGAGCAGAACGAGATCGCTCTCAGCCTCGCAGAGGGTGCTGAGAGCGTCACCGAGTTCGATGACCTGCTCCCGGGCGGAGGCGACGAGGGGGCGGCTCCAGCCGAAGTGACCGCTGTCGCGACTACGCAGCCTGCGATCGTTGATACGACACCGACACCGGAGTCGACCACCACCAGCACCACCACGACAACCACGTCCACGACGCTGCCAAGTGAGCCGATCCGATTCCTGGCGATCGGTGATTCGGTGATGCTGGGGGCGGCCGGCGTCCTCACGGACCGGGGTTACACGGTCAACGCGGCGGTCAGCAGGCAGATGAGCGACATCATCCCGGCGATGCAACAACTCGCTGACGCTGACCTGATCGGTGATCCGGTGATCATCCATCTCGGCACCAACGGCCCAATCTCCAAGGACACGCTCGATTCTCTGCTCTCAACGGTGAGCGGGGTGCCCAACGTCCTGCTGCTCACCGTTCGCGCCAACCGAAGCTGGAGTGCCGGCAATAATGCGATCATTCGGGCGCGTGATCAGCCGAACGACAACATCAAGCTTGTCGACTGGGAGCTCGAGTCGACCAAGTGCGTCGGCAGCTGCTTTGCCGCTGATGGCATCCACCTGTCAGCCGATGGCCAGTTGTTCTACGCCAATATCATCGGCGACTGGACGGGTCGCTAGTGCCGTGACGGTGAACGTTTGTGGTGATCGCGTCGAGTCAGGTTTGATGCTCGCAAGGCGGTGCGACGATCTACTGGCCTTGCCCCAATATGAGGAGCAGCAACGCAGCGAGCGCCGAAACTGGCGGGCGAAACAGGGCAAACGGTTGCGGTTGCGGTTGCGGCACTAGCAGCTACTTGGGGCGCCGCCCGCAGAGCGCGTACGCTCGGTGGCATGACCTCACCAGTTCGTGTTGCAGTTACCGGCGCCGCCGGTCAAATCGGTTATTCGTTGCTGTTCCGGATCGCCTCTGGTTCGATGCTCGGCCCCGACACGCCTATCTCGCTCCGGTTGCTCGAGATCACTCCCGCTCTCGGCGCCCTCGGGGGCGTCAGGATGGAGCTCGACGATTCGGCGTTCCCGTTGTTGTCAGAGGTTGTGTGCACCGACGACGCCGATCTCGCCTTCGGCGATGCCGATGTCGCACTGCTCGTCGGTGCGATGCCCCGCAAGGACGGGATGGACCGCTCGGATCTGCTTGCGGCCAACGGAGGCATCTTCAAGCCGCAAGGCGAGGCGCTATCGCGGTCTGCCAAGCGAGACGTGAAGGTGCTCGTGGTCGGAAACCCGGCAAACACCAATGCCCTGATCGCGATGAGTAACGCGGCCGGCCTCGATCAGGGACGCTTCACGGCGATGACCCGCCTCGATCACAACCGGGCGATGAGCCAGCTTGCCGCCAAGCTCGGCGTCCGCGTCGACGACATCAAGAAGATGACGATCTGGGGCAATCACTCCAGCACGCAGTATCCCGACCTGTTTCACTGCGAGGTCAATGGTCGTTCAGCCTACGAAGCGATCGGCGATCACGAGTGGGTCGACCAGACCTACATCCCAACCGTGGCGACCCGCGGCGGTGCAATAATCAAGGCCCGTGGCGCGTCCTCAGCCGCCTCGGCGGCGAATGCTGCGGTCGACCACATCCGCTCGTGGTCACTCGGTACCGCCGAGGGTGATTGGGTGTCGATGGGTGTGCCTTCCGACGGCAGCTACGGCGTACCGGAGGGCATCATCTCGAGCTTCCCGTGCATCTGCAAGGACGGCAATTACGAGATCGTTCAGGACCTCGCAATCGACGACTACAGCCGGGCCAAGATCGATGCATCTGTTGTCGAGCTGATTGGCGAACGTGACGCGGTGCAGGGACTCGGGCTGATCTGAGCTTGTTCCGCCCGGCTATTTGATGGGCCATTTGATGGGCCGACAATTGTCGGAATGATAAAACCCGAGTTGTGGGGTCGGGATTCAAAGCCTAGTGTTTCTGCGATGAGCGACAACTGGGGTTTCGAGACCAAGCAGATCCATGTCGGAGGCGAGCCCGACCCGACCACCGGTGCGCGAGCGGTGCCGATCTATCAGACGACGTCGTACCAGTTCCGCGACACCGAGCATGCGGCCAACCTGTTCGGGCTGGCCGAGGTCGGCAACATCTACACACGCATCATGAACCCCACCCAGGCGGCGCTCGAGGCACGTCTCAGCGCCCTCGAGGGTGGCTGCACGACGGCGATCGGGATTCCTGGCGCACTTGTCGTCGCCTCGGGTCAGGCGGCTGAGACGCTGGCGATCCTCACGCTGTGCGACTCGGGCGACCATGTCGTGTCGTCGGCCTCGCTGTACGGCGGCACCTACAACCTGCTCCACTACACCTTGCCGAGATTGGGGATCGAGGTCTCGTTCATCGACGACCCAGACGATCTAGATGCTTGGCGCGCTGCCGTGCAGCCGAACACGAAGGTGTTCTACGGCGAGGTGCTCGCCAACCCGCGCAACAACTTCTTCGACATCGAGAACGTCGCCGAAGTCGCCCACGAGAACGGCATCGTGCTGATCGTCGACAACACCGTGCCCACCCCGTATCTCGTGCAACCGCTGTTGTGGGGCGCCGACATCGTGGTCCACTCGCTGACCAAGTTCATCGGTGGACACGGCACTTCGATCGGCGGCGCGATCATCGACGGCGGCACGTTCGACTATGGGGCGTCGGGCCGTTTCCCGAACTTCATCGAGCCCGACCCCAGCTATCACGGGTTGGCGTATTGGCCGGCGCTCGGCCACGGGGCGTTCATCCTCAAGGCGCGGGTCCAGATGCTGCGCGATCTGGGGGCGGCGATCTCGCCGTTCAATGCCTTCCAGTTCCTGCAGGGGCTCGAGACGCTCAGCCTGCGCATGGACCGCCACTGGGAGAACGCCCAGAAGGTCGGCGAGTATCTCGACGCCCACCCGCAGGTCAGCACTGTTTCTTACGCCGGCCTCGAGTCGAGTCCGTGGCACGACCGCACGCGGGTCTACGGAAAGGGCAAGGGGTTCGGGTCGATCATCGCCTTCGACCTCGAGGGCGGCGCCGACGCTGGCAAGCGGTTCGTCGAGGCGCTCACCCTGCACAGCCATGTCGCCAACATCGGCGACGTGCGCAGCCTTGTGATCCAGCCGTCGACCACGACCCACAGCCAGCTCTCGCCCGACGAGCAGGCGGCGACCGGTGTGACCCCCGGTCAGGTGCGCCTGAGTGTCGGGATCGAGTCGATCGACGACATCATCGCCGACCTCGACCAAGGCTTCGCCGCAGCCGCCAACTGACCAACCGTTACCGCAGGTGCCAGGCACCTGCGGTAACACTTCGGGTTCGTCAGCTCGTTAGCCTGTCCCGGTGAAATCCGACCAGGGCATCTGGGCCGGTCGGTATCTGCCGGTCACGCTCGCCAACCTGACCATCATCGCGATCGCCGCGTTCGACGGTCTAGCGATCGTGGCTGCGCTGCCGAGTATTACCAAAGATCTCGGCGATGTCGCGCTGGTGCCGTGGGTGATCACGGCGTACCTGGCCACGTCTGCGGTGGCCGTGATCGTCGCTGGTCCCGTGATCGACGCGATCGGTGTGCGACGCACGTTTCGTGTCACGGGCGTGTGGTTCCTCGTCTGGAGTGGGGCAGCCGCGGCGGCTCCTAGCATGCAGGCGTTGATCGCGATTCGCGTGATGCAGGGACTCGGCGGTGGGCTCGTGATCGCAGTCGCACTGGCGTCGGTCGGTCTGGCCTATCCCCACGAGCTGCGGCCGCGCGCCTTCACGGCCAACTCGCTCGTGTGGGGCGGAATGGGGTTCGGCGGGCCGGCCGTCGCCGCCGCTCTGCTGACCTTGGGCGATTGGCGCTCGATCTTTCTCTTTCAGCTCCCACTGACGGCCCTGGCGCTCGCCGTCGGGTGGCGATCACTACCGAGTACGCGGGATCGGCCGACCAGGGTGCGGATCGATTGGGCAGGCGTGGCGCTGTTGTCGGTCGTCACGCTGGCTTCTCTGATCGCCGTTTCCGAGATCGGCGTCCGCTGGTGGCTGGCGGGCGTCGGCGTCGCCGTCACGGGGATCGCGGCGAGTGCCTATTGGGCGCACAGCGGTCGCATCGCAGATCCAGTGCTCCACCGTGAGCACCTCACCAGGTTACCGCTGAGGTGGGTCCACCTCACCAGCGGTCTGGTGTTGATGGCCGGCCTCGCCGCCGACAATTACCTTCCGCTCTACGTGCAGACGACCCGTGGCCGTTCGGAAGGTCTCGCCGCTTTCTCGCTGGTGTTCCTTACGGTCGGGTGGACCGTGGGGTCGGTCGTGTTCAGCCGGGTGCTCAAGTTCTGGCGCGAATCGGACGTGATCCTGCTGGGCAGCACCACCGTCACCCCGGCGTTGGCGCTGGCAACGTTGGCGATCGCGTTCGACTGGCCGTTGGCGGTCGTGTTCGCCGGTTTCGGCCTGATCGGTGTCTCGATCGGCTTCGTGTCGACGGCGGGGCTGACGTTGTTGCAGGCGTCCAGTTCGCAATCGGAGATGGGCCGAACCAACGCCGCCCATCAGTTCATCCGCACCTTGTGCATCACCTACGGCGTGGCGCTGGGCGGCGCGATCCTGTTGCTCGTAGTCGATCGACGGGTCGGCGACACCGACTCGGTTCGAGATGTGTTGGCGGGTGAGGACGTCGAGCTCGGCGCCGAAACGGCGGGGGCGATCGGCGCAGGGTTGGCCTGGACGTCCCTGCTGACTGTGGGCGTCGGGATCTTGTGCTTTATCGCCGCCCTGCGCCTCAAGTCGGCAACCCGACGGGCGTAGGACGGATAGGTCGATCCGCTCTTCTTGATACACGCTGAAGTCCCGTTTGTGGCGGTAGCCGACCGCCGATCGGCCGTGTTCGTCAACGGTTAGTCATCGTCGCGTTGGTTGCGCAGGAACCGCTCGAACTCGGCACCGAGATCGTCGGCTGACGGGATCGCCGCCTCGGCTTGCCGATCGTGTTCCTGCTCGAGCATGCGGGCGTAGAACCCAAGCTGCACGTCGCCGTCGACCACCTCGTCGTGCAATGAACGCCACCTCGCGATCTCGTCGGCGAGCTCACCCTCGTCGCTCGGCACCGGAACGTTCAACACGTGCGACAGATGGGTCTGTAAAGCGGCGACCGCTTGGGGATGCTCGGCGTTCATCAAGTAGTGCGGAACACCGACCCGCAACGAGATCGACGGGATTTTGGCCTCGGCCAGATCCGATTGGATCACACCGACCACGCCGGTGACACCCTGGTAGGTGGGTTGTCCGATCCCGAGCCGTCGGGCAAGTTCGGGGTCGGTGGTGCTGCCGGTGACCATTGGCGTTCGTGTGTGCGGAACGGCCTCGGCGGCCGACCCGACGGTCACTACGGCTTCGCAGCCCAACCGCTGAGCGGCGGCGGTGATACATGTTGAATACGTGCGCCAATAGAGATGCGGCTCGACCCCCACCAGTACCACCAGGTCGCGGCCGCCTCGGCCGCGCACGACATCGAACTGGTTCTCCGGCCAACGGATCGAGAGATCCTCGCCGTCCTCGATCTCGACCTGGGGCCGCTCCTGAGTGAAGTCATAGAACGGATCGGGATCGATCCCACCGATCGTGATCGCCGTGTCGGCCGGGGCGAAACGGTCGAGGGCAGTGGTGGCCGCCCCGCCGATGTCGAACAGGCCGGTCAGTGCGATCAGCATCACCGGCGACCGCAACTCGCCGAGGTCTTCGACCTCGAGCTGCAGAACCTCGTCTACGTGCACGGCGACCAGCTTGTCAGGTAGCGAGCGACTCGACGACGGAGTCGATGCAGTGGGTGAGGGCTTCGACGTCGGCCGGGTCGATGGCGGGGAACATGCCGACGCGAAGCTGATTGCGCCCGAGCTTGCGGTAACTGTCGGTGTCGAGCACGCCGTTCGCCCTGAGCACCGATGAGACGAGATTGGCGTCGATCGACTCGTCGAGATCGATTGTGGCGACGACCGACGAACGCTTGGCGGGATCGGCGACGAACGGGGTTGCCCAGTCGCGCTGCTGCGCCCAGCCGTACATGACCTCGGCAGACAAGTCGCTGCGGGTCGCACACCACTCGAGCCCACCGTTGGCGTTCATCCACTGAACCTGAGCGTCGAGCATGATCAGCGTCGCCACCGCCGGGGTGTTGTAGGTCTGATTGGCGCGGCTGTTGGTGAGGGCGATGCCGAGATCGAGCGAGGCCGGTCGCCAACGATCGCTGGCCGCGATCCGCTCGATTCGCTCTGTGGCGGCTGCGGAGCAGCCAGCCAGCCATAGCCCTCCATCGGCGGCGAAGCACTTCTGCGGAGCGAAGTAGTAGACGTCGACGTCGTCGGGTGACCAGCGCAACCCGCCCGCCGCAGACGTGGCGTCGACCGCCACCAGTGCGCCGTGATCGGCGCCGACCGGCCGGGTCGGCCGCATCGCGACCCCCGTCGAGGTCTCGTTGTGTGTCAGGCCGTACAGATCGACGCCGACGGTGGTGATCGGTGCCGGATGGTCACCTGGGGAACTCTCGACGATGCTGGGTTGCTCGAGGTGGGGCGCGGCGGCGCACGCCTCGGCGAACTTCGAGGAGAACTCGCCGAACACGAGATGCTGGCTGCGCTGATCGACGAGGCCGAAGGTCGCCGCGTCCCAGAACACGGTGGTGCCACCGTTGCCGAGCAGGATCTCCCATCCGTCGGGTAGCGAGAACAGTTCGGTCAGGCCGGAGCGGACCGAACCGACCAGTGCCTTGACCTGCGGCTTGCGATGCGATGTGCCCATGATCGTGGTTGCGCCGGCGACGATCGCGTCGATTTGCTCGCCGCGAACCTTCGACGGTCCGCATCCGAAGCGGCCGTCGGCCGGCAGGATCGAGGCGGGAATTCGAATGCTGTCAGGATCCACGACCCCAGCATGGCAGCGGGCGCCGATGGTTCCGACGTGAGATACCTCACGATTCATCTTGTGTTCCGTTTGACTTGTCGCCCGACAATGAATTCTTGGTCAGGTGACAACTATCTGTTTAGAGTGGCTCTCGATGCCCGACAGCGACAGCGACATCGACATCGACAACGACATCGAGATCGACTTCGGCTCGTTCCCCGTGGTCCGCAAGGGCAACCTGTTCGAGGACTTCGCCGAAGCGCAGTTGTTCGAGCACCACTGGGGGCGCACGATCACCGAAGGGGACAACGCGTTGTTCTCGACGGCGACGTGCAACTGGAACCCGATCCACCTCAACGTTGAGTTTGCCCGAGCACACGGTCACCCCGATGTCGTGGTCAACCCGATGCTCGTGCTGTGCACAGTTCTCGGGCTGTCGGTCGAAGACCTCAGTGAGATCGGTGGGCCGTTCTTGGGCATGGAGAACGTCGCGTTCCATCGACCCGTCTACCCGGGTGACACGCTCACGGCACGGTCGAGCGTGGTCGGCAAACGTGAGTCTGACTCGCGTCCGAATGTCGGGATTGTCACCTGGCACACCGAAGCGCACAACCAGCACGGCGATCTCGTCGTCGACTATCGCCGTACCAACCTCGTCGCAATCCGGACGCCGGCCGCAACGGCAATCACCCCGAAGGACTGAACATGGCCCGTCCACTCGTTGATCCCCGGCCCCCGATCCCGACCGCCTACCGCACCGACGACCGCGTCGCGATCCAACAGATGGCGCGCGACTTCGCGATGAACAAGGTGTTTCCCGTGGCAAACGAGCTCGATCCCGAACACGGCATGATTCCGGAGTCGCTGCGCAAGGAGATGGGCGAGCTCGGCTTCTTCGGGATCTTGATCCCCGAGGAGTACGGCGGCCTCGGGCTCGGTGTCTTCGAGTACGCCCTGATCACCGAGGAGCTCGCTCGGGCATGGATGAGCGTTGCCAGCATCATCGCCCGATCGAGCCTGGTCAACGGACTCGACCCTTCGCAGCGTGCCCGGTACATGCCCTTGGCTGCGACCGGTCAGTGGCTCGGCGCGTTTGCGATGAGCGAGCCCGATGCCGGATCGGACATCGCCTCGGTTCGCACCAGAGCCGACAAGGTCGACGGTGGCTGGCTCCTGAACGGTCAGAAGATGTGGTGCACCTTTGCCGACCAGGCGAACTGTCTGATCATCGTGGCACGCACGACGCCGTACGATCCGGCCAACCGGCACGCCGGAATCCGCAACTTCGTGATCCACAAGGATCCCGGGACGTTCCCGAACGGGTGTGTCGGCAACCCGATCCGAAAGATCGGTTACCACGGCTGGAACACCTACGAGCTGTCGTTCGACGATTGTTTCGTCGCCGACGACGGTTTGGTCCGGCCCGACGTAGTCGAGACAGATGCCGACGCCGGGTTCAAGCGCGTCGCCGCCGACATGACGACATTCCGGATCCACACCGCCGCTCGCTCGATCGGCTTGGCGCGCGGTGCCCTCGAGGACGCGATCGACTACGCCCAGCAACGCGTGCAGTTCGACCGTCCGATCAGCGAGTTCCAGGTCACCCGTTTCAAGATCGCCAAGATGGCATCTGAGATCGAGACCTGCCGGGCCTTGATGTACCAGGTCGCGGCGGACGACGACGCCGGCGAGACGTCCGGCATGCGGGCTGCGATGGTGAAGTTCATGGCGGCTGAGATGTCCGAACGGGTGACGTCTGAGTCGCTGCAGATCCACGGCGGCGCCGGTTACACGACCGACTTCGCTGTCGAGCGCTACTGGCGCGACGCCCGTCTCACCAAGATCTTCGAGGGCACCAGCGAGATCATGCAACGACTGATCGCCGACAACCTGCTCGCCAAGTCGAGCCTGCGGTGAGCGCCCCTACCGGACCGACCGGTCCGTTGTCCGCCCTCACGGGTACGGACAACTGGTTCGAGGACTTCGCCGTCGGCCAGCGTATGCGCCACGCCCGCGCCGCCACGATCGACGAGGTCGAGAACAACTTCATCTCCAAGCAGGTCATGAACACTGCTCAGGCGCACTGGAACGAAGAGGCGATGCGGGGCTCACCGCTCGGTGACGGGCGTCTGGTGTTCGGTCTGATCACCGGTTCGGTGACGATCGGGCTGACGAGCCAGGACACCGCCGAGAATGCGCTCGCCGAGCTGGGCCTCGACAAGCTGCGATTCTCCAAGCCGGTCCACCACGGCGACACGATCACGGCCTACACCGAGGTGCTCGCGGTAGACGATTCACCCGACCGCGACGATGCGGGTGTCGTGCGGTTCAAACACTGGGGACGCAACCAGCATGGCGACGTCGTGTGCGAGCTCGAACGGATCGTGCTCGTCAAGCGGCGGAGCCACTGGGGGGACCGGTGACCGATGACCGCCGACCACAAGCGGGCGCTCCCCGGCGAGCGTGACGCGGACCTGTGATGATCGAGCGTTCGACCAGGCAGCAGGAGCGCACCGAGCGTTCGACGAAAGCGCTCTTCGAAGCGGCCTCCGAGCTGATCGTCGAGGGCGGTTTGGCATCGATGACGTTCGCTGCGATCGGCGAACGCGCCGGCTATAGCCGAGGCCTTGTCACGGCTCGGTTCGGTTCCAAGGAAGGTTTGGTCGAGGCGTTGATCGACCGGATCGTTACGACGTGGAACCATCGCAACGTCCTGCCGCTCACCGAGGGCAGGCCCGGCCTCGACGGTGTCGGTACATTGCTCGACGCGATTCGACGCCAGGCCAAGTCCGACCCACGCGGCCTGAGGGTGCTCTACGCACTCTTCTTCGAGGCGCTCGGTCCGAACCAGCAGCTCAGGGCTCGGTTCGCAAAGTTCCACGACACGATGCGAGCCGACGTGGCTGGCCTGGTCGCCACCGGCCAGCGCGACGGGTCGGTTCGCCCGGAGTTGTCGCCGAGCAGGGAGGCGACCCTGATCGTCTCGGGCCTGCGTGGGATCGGATACCAGTGGCTACTCGACCCGGACCACTTCGATCCGGTCGGGGCGTTCGCCCACCTCCACGACACCACCACCGCACGCCTCGCGGCGTCCGAGAAGTTGTCGGCCGTCGACCGAACTCACCAATCCACATCGACAAAGGAATCACTACCGTGACCACCCAACGACCTCAACGACTCCGCCGCTCGGAACTGTCGACGCCGGGCACGAGCGAGAAAATGATCGCCAAAGCAGCGGCGAGCGATGCCGACCTCGTGTTCCTCGACCTCGAAGATGCCGTCGCCCGATCGGCCAAGGCGGCAGCTCGCAAGAACGTCGTCGCCGGCCTGAACGAACTCGATTGGGGCAACTCGGTGCGCTCCTATCGCATCAACAGCGTCGACACGCAGTGGTGCCACGACGACATCATCGAGGTCGTCACCGGCGCCGGAGCAAACATCGACGTGATCATCGTGCCCAAGATCAAAGGTCCACGCGAGGTCTGGTTCGTCGACGACATGTTGACCCAACTCGAGTGCAAGCTCGGCCTCGAGATCGGCCGAATCGGTATCGAAGTACTGATCGAAGAAGTCGAGGCACTCGCTCGGGTCAACGAGATCGCGACCTGCAGCCCAAGACTCGAAGCGATGATCCTCGGGATCGGCGACCTGTCCGCCAGCCAGGGCATGCGGCTCGGGCATATCGGCGTCACCGACGACGACGATTCGATCGGGTATCCCGGCGACGTCTGGCACTACGCCCGAAACCAGATGATCGTGGCGGCCCGCGCCGGCGGAATCGACGCGAT